>Ga0182021_10000482_pt1 | contig 42295 bp, 36 predicted proteins | sample 612E3MmetaG_FD_120493 | JGI IMG/M metagenome (GOLD analysis project Ga0182021, IMG submission 120493) | Permafrost microbial communities from Stordalen Mire, Sweden - 612E3M metaG (Illumina Assembly) | ecosystem: Environmental > Terrestrial > Soil > Wetlands > Permafrost | place: Sweden... | reverse complement strand
TCTGCATTGATGCCGTCCTGGAACACTTCCGCAACGTAGGCTCCTTCGGAAAGAAATGAGAGGTTGAGCGCAAGGTCTCGTGCATCCCAGTTGCTCATTGCTCCCACATACCAGGTATCTCCTTTTCTGCGGGCAAGAGCCACGTACTCCCCCACTTTCCCATCCATTGGCACAGTCTCATCGAACGTCGTAGGGACTTTGGTGTTGTTGTCGCGAACGTGCTTCTTGACCATGCCATAGGAGTGTCCGGGGGAATTGTGTTTTGACCGGTGGAGGGATGGAACTGACACACTCTTCGACCTTCCAGGTGAGAACCACCATGGTGGAACCGGCATGCCGTCAATGTCGTAAGCCTGGTCGTCGACCACACCCGGTAGTCTGGTCATGCCGGACTCCCGACAGAACGGCGCTTAAACCCATTGCCTGCGACGCGAGTCTAACCATTTTGCACACTTGCATGTCAATGTTTTTTCGCGGACGTTCCTTGCAGGGTTTTCTTCAGATGTGGGAGACATCCGCCGGGCTGGACGGGCCAATATCATCCGCGTTGCGTCAGAAGGTTACGTTCTATGGATCTCGCGACACTGGTCGATGCTCTTTCCTCCGTGCTGATCGCCATCGCGATCGGGCTACTCTGGAGAGCACGGGCCCAGTTCATGAATCTCAAGCCCATCATCCCCGCACTGTTCTTCGTCTTGCTGGGTCGGATTAGCGACATCATCCTCGAACATGCCGCCGGAAGCTCCGGACCAACCAGTGTTTCCGCCGGCGGAGAGCTGGAGCGGGGCGTGGCGATCGCCGGTAATTTCACTGATGCCCTGGGCTTCTCTCTCCTCATTTACGGATTCCTCAGGATCATCCGCGAACACCGCAAGGAGTTGGAACATATTCAGAAACTGGAAACCCTCCTGCCGCTTTGCGCGCACTGCAAGAAATACCGGTCTCCCGAAAACCAGTGGTTGCCAATCGAGAAGTACCTGACGGAACATGGGACACCTGATCTGAGCCACAGCATTTGTCCAACCTGCCTTGAGGAATTGTACGGGGATATCCTCGAACGACGGAGGATGAAAGGAAAAGGAGATATTCCCTCACCACTCCCCCCGGAATCGCCTTCGCCATCCTGACCGCCTGGCCATCGTGATGCGCCGCACCGGTGAACCATACTGTCTTTTCCCCGGTCATGAGCATACATTGCAGATGACACAGGCAATTCTTTCAACCTCGCAGGACCGTGATCTTTGCACGTGCGACCTGGCATGCATGGACACAGGCTGAGCGATCTCTCTTCAGGCTCATCCCCTGACCGGGGTCATCGCCGCAACGCCGCCTTCGAAAATAGGTAATCGGGAATAGGGGCATCAAGAGCGAGTGAATCAACGAGGAATTCTGTCCCCTCTCCTTCCGTGAGGACGTCCTTATACAGCACTGACTTGGCCTGCCATGCGTTTTGAACTCTCATCACCTCCCTGACATCGATCGTCTTCAATAGTTTTCCACCTTCCGCGTAAAGGTTTTGTCGCAGTACCACGGCACGCTCCTTGTCCACCCAGATGCGCCGGTGATCGTAGGCGATATCCTGCCTTTTCGCCTTGAGATCGAGAATCCAGCACTCGCGCCCTCCGACGGTATCGCGGGAGACCACCGTCGCCGAGTAGACGTTGGGCAGGTGTGGGTCTTCCATCATGTCCTCATAGGAGAGATCCGAGCCCATGACGGATTGGCGAAGCAAGTGGCCCGATATCATGATGATGCGATCGGTAGAGGGAGAGTAATCCCACAACATGTCCTTGAGCTTGAGCATCTTCGTTCCTTTCTCCCTTGCCGGCGCAAGAAATTCCGTGTACGCCTCATTCGTGCCGCGTTGCCACGACTTGGATTCCACTGTTCTGGTCTCCCGGCGTCCGTGTATGATCATGCGCGCTACGGCAATCCTGCGTTCCGAGAACATGTTTTGATCGACCTTCTTCAGGATCTCATCTCCGGTAGGCCCTGCAAACCCGAACGAAAGGGCATTGAGTGCGATCAACACGGAAAGCGGACGTATCATGTTTCAAGTTCCTTGAATAATTCAGATGTTTGCCGCCTGTAAATGCCGATGCCGGAGATCGTGGTCCCGAGAAATGTGGCAAGCAAGCCCGGAAGAAACCCGATCACATAGGAGAACGGCGATATCCGGGCCCGTATGATGTTGGGAAGCATCATCGTGCTCTCCTTCAAGACCGACCCGATATCGAACCCATGCGCCTGAGTATATGCGGCCGCCGCCAATCCGGTCGCCGTGCCGGCCACAGCGCCGGCGAAACCGATCATCAGCGACTCAGCCTGCAACGACACGTAGACGTGCTCCTTTTCCTCACCGATCGCGAGACGGACGCCGAATTCTCCGTATCGCCGCAGACTTCCCGTCAACCCCGCATTCCATAGGACGATCGACATCGCCACAACGAAGACACCCATGATGACTCCCGAAAATACATCAACATAGTCGAGATAGTCAGACAGCCCGCTTTGGGTGCGAGGGGTTCCCATGACCGGGGAGAATGCGCCTGTATCACGAGGAGAGTCCCCGGGATCATTCCTGTGACAGGCATTGAAGACTGCGGTGACCGCATTTGCCCGATCTTCGTGATAGAGATCGTCTGCAAAGAAGCCCAGGATCTCTCCCGCGCCCCCCTGCATATCCAGGGCCTGCTGTATGTCCGCGAGATCTGCAATCACTGTCGCCTTGTCCATTGCGGCAATTCCGAACCGGACCGTACCGGCAATGACGAAATTCATGACGCTCATGCTCCCGTACATGGTCGAACTGATGAATGTGGCGGTGTCGCCAGGCTGGATGCCGAGACGGGCTGCAAGGTCCACGCCTGCCAGGATTTCCCCGCGGTTTCTTGGCACGCGCCCCTGGACGATGGCGTTTTCGATGTTGAGTATACGCCATTCGGGACTGTCGGGGGAGAGCAGATCGACCGCCATTCCACTCACGGGAGCCTGTGCCCTCGTCTCACCCTTCTCGTCCGGGATATCCAGAAGTCCCCCGAACTTGATGCGCGGAGTCCAGAGGAGATCCGGATACAGGCGGCGCAATTCCGTCATGAGTGTATCGATTCCCAGCAGTCCCAAATCGTTGGGGTTTTGGTCTGCTTCCTTCGCGTAGGCCTTCGTCATCACACGAATGTGGCCTGTGCTGTAGTGCGCCGTGGATTCCAGCAGGGATGAGAGCACACCGTTCAACCAGGCGTGCAAGAACACCGTCAAGACGACGCCGGCAAACACGGTGAGGAATGGGAACAGGGACCGGGATCGATCGCGCAAGAGACCCTTAAACAGGAAGGGGATCACACAAGTTTCCCCCTGAGCGCGTCCACCGGTTTCAGCTTTGCTATTGTCCTCGTCGGAAGGAAGCTGACGATGGTGGTGACAACGCAGACGAGGAGCGTCGTGCCGATGATCAACGCAGGCGAATAGACCGGGAAGAGCCTCTGACCTATGGTAACACCGAAGTTGTCCGTCCCGGCGGGGAGTTCGAAGCCTAAGCTCGCGGCGTAAGCGAAGAGTGGAATTCCGTAACAGGAGCCGAGAATCGCAGCAAGGACGCTGTGAAACGCGCCTTCCATAGTGAACAATTCTATGACCCCTCCCCGGGTCATGCCAAGGGCCATGAGCGTCCCTATCTCCTTCCGGCGCCGCCAGATGGAGAGGATTTGCGTGTCGAAAATGGCAAGCATGGCAAGAAACAAGAGGAAGAGGTACATGATGCTGCCCTGAACGCTTTTCATTCGTACAAGCGAGTGGAGATCCCGGAGAAGAAAGCCAAGATCCTTGAATTCCCACCCTGGCACTTCGTTGAGGGGAACGGCGCTCCTGTTCACCACCACGATCGTCGCCTGGTCCGGCAAGTGCGTCAATTCCTGCAGCCGATCCAACGGAATCCACACCTGCTCATTATCGATATCCTGCACGGAGGTCCTGAACACCTCCACGATGCTCACGTCCCGCGCGTCGTATGTACCGTGAGTATCCCTCCAACGGACCGTCACGACATCTCCCTTCTTCAGCCCGGCGCCTTTTGCCATTCTGGCCCCAATCAACCCGGGGAGTTCATCATGACCGGTTCTTAGCAGATGCGAAGGGACCGACAGGATTGTCTGGCCGGGATCAATGCCTTTCAAAAGAATGGACCGGAACCGCCCATGAGGGTAGAACGTAGCAGGACGGATGAGAATAGACGTCGCTGAGGTATCGCTCACCAGCTTCCGCAGCGGCGGCGGGATCGGTGCATGGGCGTCTTCCAGCGACAGGGGATCGAAAGGACCGTATGCATTTTGCCAGTACTGTCCGCCGCCGAACAGGGCATCCACGGTGGAGCGTTCCACCTGGTCGTTCAATCCTTCATAGAGGCCCTGCAGAAAAATGATCGAGACAAACGCAAATGAAAGGGCGGCGACATTGAGCCATGTTCGCAGGCCTGCACTGAGAATATTCCTCGCGGCAAGTTTCAGGGTGAGCATGATTCACCTCACAGCGAGAGGGGGTTGATCACTGCGTTCGTCTTTCGAGATTCTGCCATCGATGAGCGTGATTTTTCGCTTCAGGTAGCCGATCACTTTCTCGTCATGGGTGGCAAAAACAAACGTTGTTCCAAGCTCTTCGTTCAACTGTACCATGGTTCTCATGATGTGGTGAGAGTTCGCCGCATCGAGATTCGCCGTGGGCTCATCTGCCAGCACGATTTCCGGCTTTTTGACAATCGCCCTGGCGATCGCTACGCGCTGTCCTTGCCCACCGGACAGTTGGACTGGCCTGGAATCGGCACGATCGGCCAGGCCGACCCATTCGAGGGCTTCTTCGACGAGCTGCCTGCGGCGGGAAGATTCGACTCCTTGCAGGAGCAAAGGGAATTCGACGTTTTCATACACCGTGTAGACCGGGAGCAGGTTGAAGGTCTGGAAAATGAAGCCGATGTGGCCGTTTCGCAAGCCCGCCGCCTCTTTTTGAGAAAGAGAATCTATTCTCCTGCCAAGCACTTCGGCGGTTCCGCTTGTTGGCGCGTCGAGAGAGCCGATGATGTTGAGGAGAGTCGTCTTCCCCGAGCCGCTCGGTCCGACCAGTCCGAGGAATTCCCCTCTAGTCACTGTGAGAGTGACGTCATCGGGCGCTTTCAGGCTAGTCAGCCCAAGCGAATAGGTCTTCTCAAGGTTTTCGGTCTTTATCAGTGCTGAGTTCTGCATGCGTCCTTCCGCTTGTGCTTGAACTCCCTGTCACGATTCCGTTGCCAGGGATGATGTTCCGCTAATGATTGAAGACGGCCATGAATTGAAACCCGGTGCCGGCAAACCGGCTTTCGCTTGCCTGATTGCGATAGAGCTGGATGTTCTCCGGGTTCCAGAACCCGAGGAGATAGAAGCTCCAGTTGTCGTAGGTCCGCTGCCAGGTTATCAGTCGATACCACTCGCGGTTCTTCCAGTCGCGGTACAATATGGCGGAAAGCTGGTCGACGACCCCAACCGGATACGTGAGCGACAAGGCGGAGAAGCCAGACCCCTCGGCGGGAGCAAACAGCCCGGTCGAGCTTTCAGACCGGAAATACTCGGTCGCTGCATACATGCCGTTCCCGACAGGAATGGTATAGTCCGCCCCTACCGTCCCACTGCCGCTGGTATTGCGCTCCAAGCAGGCCGCTTTCCTGACGCACCAGCACCCCTTCGAACCAGACTCCGATGCCGATATCCCATTTGCCATCCAGGCCCAGACGATCTTCCGGAGCAATGAGGCTGCTTCCGTCATCGTGAGCGAATACCAAGGGACTCAAATCCGCACGCCGGTTGTGATACGTGACACCAATTTCGCCTATCCACAGCGGGGATTGCACCCTTCCCCCGAACTCGAAGGTTCTGGCTTCCGTCGGGACTGCCTCCAACCCTTTGGTGTTGTTATTGCCGTAGAGGCCCCAGAGCCAGATGTTGACGTTGTTCGTAAAGTAATACCGCGCTAACCCGGCATACACTCCGTCAGTCAGCTGGAGCGGGTCGCGCGGGTCGAGCCAGTCAAACCACATCAGAGGCCGGAGAAGCATCGCAGAGCCGAAGTTGATTTTCTGCAAACCGATCCAGACTTCAAGTCTGTCCGTCGAGAGCCGAAGCCAGAGGCGGTACGGCCTGGCGTGCCATTCCGAGGAGGGGTGCTTATCCCCAGCCGTGCGGACGATCGCATACGCGTTGAGCGACACTTCCATGTCGGCGTCGATCCCGCCGCCCAGCGGTTCCTTGACAAGAAGATTGGGGAGATAGCGAAGACCCGTCTGAACGAGCGGCGGGGATTCCGGATTCGTCGTGAGCCATGCCGAGGCCTGCCCGTGCAGATCCGCCGCCTGCGGCCGGGCGCTCTGCGCAAGAAGCAGAACAACCAGACAGGATGCCGCCCGGTTGACCACCTGGGGCTTTGAGTGCCTCCCCGTTCGTCCCGTGAGCCCGTTCATGACGTACGGCGCCATTCTCTATGTGGATTTCTCCCATCGGGACGTCAGCGTCTCGATGAGGTGATGCGTGATGGCATCAATCGGAAAGAGCTCAGGCGCAACTGTGTAGTTTGCGACAACTCCATCAAAGACGAACATCAGGAGAAAACAATCAAGCTCCGGCTCGTCGGATCCCAGTCGTTTGATGAGCTTCGTAAGGCGTGCGAAAGGCGCGCGCCAAGCGGTTCATTCTTGATGACGTCAAGCCAGGCATTGACAAGCGAGACGAACCTCTCCTTTGCCGGCCGCGGAGACAGCTCTTGAACCCCTGCTCGTACGTCGGAGGCTTGGTGACATCGCAGGTGGGAGGAGACGGGAAACACTACACGGCATACGCCTCTGATGGAACGATCAGAGTTGTCGGCGGCGGTGGTCTCATCATGAGATGGGGCGGACATTCGAATGCGGCAGGCAGAACAACCCGTTCTCTCTGAAACCATCCAGGTATTTCGTGCGCTGGAGCCGGGTGAATGACGAAGGCTTCGGATGTCTGCTGGGTGGCAACGGTCTTCCTGTGCTTCAGGCGGGATGATAACACGGCCGAACACCTCGCGAAGATACCCCTTCGCGCACCTCCTTGAAGCGCGCCCCCGTCCCTCATCTCAAGACGAGGAGTGACCTCGTGCGTACAACATCTCCCGCCCGCAATTTGTAGAAATACACTCCGGATGGGAGATGCGAGGCGTCGAACCTCACCTCATGGCTTCCGGCATCCATCTCCCGGTTGATCAGATCCGCCACTTTCTGTCCGAGCTCGTTGTACACCGTCAGACGGATGCGCACCCGCTGCGGGAGCGCAAACCGGATCGTGGTCGACGGGTTGAAGGGGTTGGGGTAATTCTGTTCCAGCTCAAGAGAGATCGGGGTGACCGCCTCCTGCGCAGGGACACCAGTGGGATGTGCGGCGAAAAGCTCATCATGCGCCTTCAGGATGACCCCGGGCAAGGCATTTGCATTCAGGGCAAAGACTTCAAGATACTGCGCCACCATGGGATCGCCCGTGCCTTTCGGGTAGATCCCGGTTTCAAGCTCGGCCAGGTATGTTGAGTCGGTGCAGTGCGTGGTGTCCCCCGTTCCTCCGCAGGCAGCACCCAGCCCTGTGATTTCCTCGTTGGTTTGAAATGCGATCATCGTCTTCAGGCTCTCTGCGGCCTGGACGGTCTCTGTCTCAGCCGGTACACCGGGATAGAGGCTGTTGTTCTGAATCACCAGGTGACCGGGGAACTTCAGGCTGGCAAGTGTCAGCAGCGGCAGGTTCTGGTTCGGAATTGCGCCGGTGATGACGGAGCCGTCTTCGGCGATTGGAGGAAACGGGTTGGTACTCGCAATGATCGCCACGCTGAACGATTTGTCGGGAAAACTATTCTTGAACGCGCTGGTTGTGCCGTCCCAGCCTTTGAGCATCAGCGACGGCCTGTACCCTGCAGTCAGCCACGTGGCGACGGCGTCGGATGCACATGGGGCCGCGGAGGGTTGCCGCGCGGGCAGATGCAGTTCGTCCGAATCCTTGTTGATCCCGGTCAGCCGAAGGAGAACCACAGCGTCATAGGTGCCGGCATGTTTGAGGTGAGCAGAGACTGAGTCCAGCATGGAGCTCCACTGAGCCAGGAAAAGCGTGTCCCACGGTGCGGCAATGGTCTCAGGGAGACATGTCGTATCCACCGGTTTCCGGGTGAAGGAGAAGAAGACCGGCCTGGCGCCGCCGCCGTTCGGCTGGGGTTGAAACAACCAGGACGGCGTATGGTAGTCCGCCCTTATCGAAAGCTCGACCTTTTTGCCTGCCGAGATTGCGATGTTCATCCACTGGTCCAAGGCGGTCCAATTAAACTTGCCCTTGGCAGGCTCGATATGATTCCAACCGACGACAAGCACCAGGCCATCGACGCCCGCCACTTTCAGGGAAGTGACCAGCGCTGTCGAGTCTCCCGTCGAGATGGGAAGGGCGTTGCTGTCGACATAGATACCCCGCAAATCGGCCACGGTGGGGGTTTGCGTTGGCGATTCAGAAGAGCCGGAGTTCTGGGCAGAAATCGCGGGTTGTATCGCCAGGCTGCACCCCACAACGACGAGCGCAATCCCGAGTGTGGTGTTCTTCATGACCCGAATCGTCTCCTAGCATGCACTGCACGTCGACTCGCGAGCACAGATGTCAGGGGTTCGTAGTGCCAGCTGAGGGCCCGACGCCTCATATCCGTAGCGAACACCGGCATTTATGTCGAAGTTCATTGAAGGCACGGAATCTCCAGAGACCTTGAGGCGCGGATCGCGCTTCCTGAACGGGATCAAGGTTCTCCATGCGTGCTCCCGAAAGGAATCTGTTGGGTGGATGGCCAACAAGGGGGCCTCAGGGCCCGAGGGACTACAGATCCCTCTTGCATTACCGTTACTGCACTTGCTCGGCGGTCCTGCTAAGAAAAATCCCCGACAGGGATATCGGGGATCCGTTTCTGCATAAGCCGTATGTCGCCCGAGAGTTCCAGCTCCATCTTGGACCGGGAGAGCAGCGGACTCAGAAGGACGCTTGCTTTCCCGGCTGTTTCTGTTGCACAATTCCTCTTCATGGGACGGTCCACTTCGGTCACTGGATGCAGAAGCCACAACCTCACCCGAGAAAAGAAAACGACAACTTCTTCCCGGCAACGGGAGACCTGAAGAACCGTCCTTTTATGGCCTTCTATTTCAGCACGAGGAGGGTCTTCGTCTCAACCGAGCCTCCCGCCTCCAATCTATAGTAGTATGTCCCACTGGAAAGGTCGTGGGCATTGAATGTCACCTCATAACGACCCGCCTGTTCGAATGTGTTCACCAGAGTCTGGATCTGTCTCCCAAGCACGTCAAATACCGTCAGACTCACATGTGATGCATAGGGGATTTCATAACGGATGGTGGTGGTCGGGTTGAAAGGATTGGGGTAGTTCTGAAGCAGTTGTAGTGCACGAGGCACAGGATGCTCGGGAATCGGGACATCCGTGGTTGATGTGTTGAATGCAAACGGCATCATCCACAATTCATCAGGAGTATTGTGCCACGCAGGAGTGTGCGAATATAGCACGTACCCGGTCTGCCCGATGGTCTGTTCGCGGTATGCAGGGGTCACCAGAATGACATTTTCATCTGTCTGTTGACCTTCCGTGAACTCCTTGACAGGAGCATCAAAGAACTTCTTTGGCGGCGTCCACGTTACCAGGTCAGCTGATGTGGAGAAATACCACCCCTTTTCGCAAATGAAGATCAGGACATATGCATTGAGGTAGGTGCTGTACACCACCCATGGTTGCGCTGGGCGCGAATCCGAGAACACTGTCGGAACAACCTGAGAACCGAACCCTCCAATTCCCGGCTGTGACCCAAAAGCGCCCTCGTAGAATTTCGTCCACGAACCAGGTGCTCCGTCAGTGGCAACAGGAGCTCGCGCAACCTGGATGGTGGAAGGCCCGGCATCTGAGTCGCCCTGCGTCGGGAAATATGCATAGAACGCGTAGATGTACCCTCCGGCGACTATCGCTCCCGGCTCCACGGCGCCCATTATGCCGCCTTTCGGAAGTGTGTCAGGCTTGACATCGCTCCCCGAGACCACAGCACCTTGCCGTTGCCATGAGACACCGTTGTCACTAGAACGTGCAAGTCCGATCACACACCACGCCGGATCGTTCTTTTCGTCGGGTGAACCAATCCCGTAATATATTGACTGAGCGTGGTAGAGCATGAGCAGGTCTTTGCCGTTGCTTGCCGGAAAGACGAGATCCGCCCCGGCATAGTCTGCGTCATACTTGCTCCAGCATGTCACCGACCCCGGGCGGCAGCTTGGAGCCAGGACCACCTGCGCGGTGGTGGAGCTCCCGACCGGTCTATAGGACAGAAAATCTCTGGTGGTGATCAGTCCGGTCGCCCCGTAGATGCTGTCGCTGTAGAAGTGACCGACAATCCAAACGCGGTACGTCGAATCTGCCTGGCGGATAAAAGTCATGTGCATGTCGGGCACTGTCGTCATTCCCATTGCGTCGGGTTTGTCCGCGTGGAAGAGCTGTTGTGGAGTGCCGAGGCTGATGTCCACCTCGGGCGGCAGGGGCCCGGCGACGATTTCCTGATGCGCCAGAAGAATGTCCTGGGGGAAAGCGTTCGCATTAATGGGCCAGACCTCGAGGTACTGTGACCTTAGGCCGAAGTCCTTCCCCAGCGGATAGATTCCTGTTTCAAGCTGGGACAAGTACGGAGCTGAGGTACAAGGGATGGGATTGGCCGGTGTTCCTCCGCATGCGGCCCCCGAATCAGTCAGACTGTAGAAGTTATTCGTCTGGAACCCAACCAGGGTCCCGAGAGTCTGCGCTGCCTGAATGACAAACCAGTTTGCAGGAGTGTCGTTCAGCAGGAAGTTAAACTGGACCAGAAGGCGTCCAGGGAATTTCTCCGCGGCAAGGGCCAGCAAAGGCTGGTTCAGGTCGGGAACCGTTCCGGAGATCGTTGCGCCGGACCCGTCAATGGGGGGAAACGATAGCTGAGGCGGATTGGGAATAATCGCAACAGAAAAGGCCTTGTCCGGAAAGGACTTGAGAAATGAATTTGTTATTGCATCCCAAGCCTCGAGGAGTTTGGCCGGGCGATATCCAGTGAGTTGCCACAACGAGATTGCATCGCTCACACACGAGAGACCTGTGGATTGGGCGGTCTCTGCCGGCAGCCGGAGTTCATCGGAGGTGCGATTGATTCCCGTCAATCGCAATGCGGCAATGGATCCGTAGGTCCCGGTGGTTTTCAGATGCGTGGACACATTTATCAGCAGGGTGTCCCAGAGGGCCAGGTAGTGTGCGTCCCAAGGGGCTGCAATTGTCTCCGTATCACAGACACCCGTCTTCCCTTCATGTGGGGAAATCCTGAAGTTCAACGGGGGAACACCCCCGCCTACCGGAGCGGCCTGGAACACCCACGACGGGATTCCGCTTCCGGACTTCATGACCAAAGTGATCTTCAGATTCAAAGAGTCGGCAAGCCCTAACCAGTTGTCCAGCCTTTGCCAGCTGTATTGTCCATGTGCAGGCTCAAGTGCGCTCCATGTGGTCACCATGGTCAGACCATCAACTCCGGGCAGCCTCAATGCCTCCTGCACTTTCAGACCTTGCGGGCTCGTGTACGCTTCATCGTTATTAATGATGTAGATTCCCCTCAGATCTGCCGTTCCGGTCGACACCGCCGATCCGCCTGCCCCCGCAAATGCACGAACCAGGACCACAAGGCTGGATATGGCAATCAATACCGTTCTCATCCCTTCACCTTTGGGTTTTCTCAAAACCTTCTGCTTTGCGAAACGAGGCAAATATCGCTAGAAGTTCCATAATTGGCAGAGGCGTTGTCGTTTTCTCCCGGGTTCCTATGCGCCGGGACCGCCTTTCCACGTGAGGGCTCCGCGCTTGACGTGAGATGAACAAACCCAGGACGCTGCTCCCGGGCCACCGCAGGCCGCCTGTTTGTCGTTCGAGGGAGGCAGGTCTTCGTTGGTCTGAAAGGCGATCATGGTTCCGAGCGATTGTGCGGCATGGATGGTCTGGGGCTGCGCCGGTTCTGTCACATACAGGCTGTTGTTCTGAATGACCAGGTGACCCGGGAACTTCCGGCTGGCGAGCCTCAGCAACGGCAGGTTCTGAGCAACACTGAGACTCTCTTGGTTTGCGATGCTGAAGGGAAGGCCGTTTACAGCGATCGGCGGGAACGGGTACGTGGATGCGATGATCGCTACACTGAAGTTCTTGTCGGGAAAGCTCCTCTGGAAGCTGGTTGTGATGCCAACCCAGCCCTGCAGCATCAGGGACGGCCGGTACCCCGCCTACTGCTATGTGGTGATGGCGTCGCTGACGCAAGGCAGGCTGGTGGACTGAGCCGTCTCCGCAGGCAGATGCAGCTCATCGGAGTCGCGGTTAATCCCCGTCAGGCGAACGAGCACAACGGCGTTGTATGTGCCGGCGGTAATGATGATGTAAGACGCTTTCGCCTTCTGTTGTGATGGCAAGGACCAACGCCAGCGAGCGTGTGCACGAGACGAAGAAGCATGCCCTCATCTACGGAGTGTTCTTGCCCCCTGGCCCACAATCTTGTTGGTTCGTTCCTCGAGCTGAGACGCCAATTGCCAAACCGACAGCGACGCCAACAGGAATTGCCCAATTCCAAATCGTGCTATTCCCGGTAATTAACTGGACAGCCAGCGCAATGACTGCCGCTATGATCGCACCCAGTGCCATCCCCGTACCTGCATTGAGCCGCAGCAATACTGTTTTCATCGGATCCTCATTTCAATCTTCACACCTTTGATCAATCGCGTCTTGCGGTACATCGAGAAAGTTATGCAGCACCAGTCTGTGCTCGATCGCTTCCCTTATCGGGCCCGGCCAGCCCAGATGGACTCAAGCCTTTGAACAAAAGCCAAAGGCCCAATGCCCCCGCTGTACTGGCCTGCTCATTCCATCGTTGAACGTTTACGCCGATAACGACGAGCCACAGCAACAGCGATGCTTCCCCGAGGACGCCGGCTGCCAGATTGCAGGGGGACAGGAAGTTTGCGAGCGGCGGTGACAGAGAGATCATCCAACACAAACCGGCGAACGCCATCAGCGCAGAGAAAACGGCCACTATGCCGAATACTCTGCTGTAATAAGAACGAGACGTTTTCATACAGACCTGCTACTCTTCTATGAAGCAAGAGTGGCCAGCCTTGTACCGGGAAAACATGAAACGCTCCCATCCATTACTTGAACAGGAGCGTATTGAAGGGGCAGGATTTGAAAAGACCTAGAGCTGGCGGGCGGATTTGAACCGTCGACCTGCTGATTACGAATCAGCTGCTCTACCAGCTGAGCTACGCCAGCAAGAAAGGCCTGTTAATATAAGGTTAAAGCCTCAGAAACGCAACGATTCAACGTCCACCACTTCCCCTTTCACTGGTGCGACTTCCTCGCTGCTTTCATCATATCCTATTCCCGTGTCCAGGAATAGCTCGGCACCCCCATCCAGACCCTTCAAACCGGTGTAGGAGACAAGAGAATCCACAACCATGGAATTCGAATATGTGTGTGCAAGACAGAGCACCTTAATGGATCCCGGGCTCGGTCATCTTGCGCAAGTCGAAGATCTCGTTCAATTTCTCCGGAGTCAGCCATCCCCTCCCCGCAACGATCTCGCGGAGGGTGCGGCCGGTTGAAAGTGATTCCTTCGCGGCTTCTGCCGACCGCTGGTAGCCGACATGCGGGTTCAAAGCCGTCACTATGCTGAGGCTCCCTTCAGCATAAGCCCGACATCGTTCCTCGTTTGCCGATATCCCTTCAATGCCTTTCCGCCTGAATGCTTCAATCGCGTTAGCCAGAATTTCAAGTTCATGAAGGAGATTGAACGCGACAACCGGCATCATCACATTTAATTCCAGCTGCCCCGCCTGTGCAGCCATCAACACGGTTGTGTCACACCCGAAAACCTGGAAACACACCATGTCGAGCATCTCCATCATGACAGGATTCACCTTTCCCGGCATGATGGAGGAGCCTGGCTGGACCGCGGGGAGGTTTAGCTCGAAGAGACCGGTCCTGGGCCCGGAGGCGAGCAGGCGGATGTCGTTCGCAATCCGCACCAGGTCCTGCGCGAGGTTTCGAACCGCTCCGGAGAGTTCCACCATGGGCCTCAGGCTCTGCATCGCCTCGAAATAGTCCCCGGCCATTCTAAAGTGTATGCCGGTCATCCTTGAGAGCTCCTCAACTATCAGCTGCCTGAACCGCGGATGAGCGTTCAACCCAGTCCCCACAGCGGTACCTCCGATCCCCAGCTCCTGGCAACTGAATGCTGCATGCCGCACCGGTTCACCATGGTACCGTATGTTGGCCCCCCATGCGCCGAACTCCTGCCCCAGCCGGATTGGTACCGCGTCCTGAAGATGAGTCCTCCCGGATTTGAGGACTCCATCGAATTCCGTTGACTTCCTTGACAACGTCTTTTCCAGCTCATCCATGGCCCGGAGCAGAGGACCCGTGAGCATAAGGGCTCCGATGCGGATGGCCGTCGGACAGACGTCGTTTGTCGATTGGGCCATATTCACATGATCGTTCGGGTGCACAAGCGAATAGTCCCCCATCCGACCCCCGAGGAGTTCGGCAGCCCGGTTCGCCAGCACTTCATTGACATTCATGTTGTGAGAAGTCCCTGCACCCGCCTGATACACATCGACGACAAACCACTCTCGGTACTGTCCGGAGAGCACCTCATCGGCGGCCTCTATGATCGCATTTGCGATCTTGGTCTCCAAAAGGCCCAGCTCTCTGTTCACCAGAGCTGCCGCACGCTTGATTTGGACTGTAGCTTCGACGTACGCAGGTTTTGGCCTCAATCCGCTGATAGGAAAATTCCCCAATGCCCTCATCGTCTGGATTCCGTAGTACGCATCAGCCGGCAGATCCATTTCACCCAGCGTGTCCTTTTCTCTACGAGTTTTCACGGTTGTTCCCTCCTTATGTATGGAGAACAGCGGCCAGCAAAGAACGGTTCTTCATCGGATGCGAAGACAGACCAGTTCCAAGCCGTGACAAGCTGAACGTGAAGCGATGCCCGGAGGCGAGGACCCGGGGGGGAAAGCTCAGAGACGAGAACCTGGAAGGAGAATCTCGAAAGCGAAAAGCCCCCAAGGGGGAGAGTTTGGACGCGAGGAAGCCGGGGAAAGAGGTCGGAAGCCAGGACTTGGGGGGAGAAGTTCGGAAGCGAGGAAGCCGGGGAAGGAGGTCGGAAGCGAGGACCTGGGGGGGAAGCTTGAAAGGGAGAACCCCCCAGGGGGAGAGCTTGGAAGTAAGAAACTGGGGAGAGGCTTCGGGAGGCAAGAAGCCAGGAGCCGGGAGGCAGTACTCGGCGGCCTTGTCCTTGAAAGTGTGCCAAATGTGAAAAAGTGTCTGGGCGAAGCCGCGCCAATTCCTCCCGAAGGACCTGCCGGCATCTGAGCCCAATACGTGAGCGCGCTAGTTTAACATCCGTACCCGGGGACGGATGTAAGCAAGCTCCGCGCAAATCTTCAATATCCTGCCGTCAGATGCTTGAGCGCCCTGGTCTTGATGCTGTCAGGGACTGCCATTCCTCGAATCGCACCGCGGATCTCCTCCTGACTGCGGGAGAACCTCCCAAGCTCATCCCTGAATGTGACCGGATTGATAGTGAGTCGATTCCCCGTCTGGGCGGCCTTCACCAGTACCCCGGGTGACCACTCCTTCGGCCACTGGTTGTTCAGCAGAGTCATGACGCGTTGCAGTCGAGCGAGACGTCCGGGTAGCCCGTTGAGTTCATTCTCGAGAGAGTCGACGCCGGACGGCATTGACAGGACGACTTCAACCTTGCTCCCTACCGGGTATGCGCCGGTCCGGATCCTCACTGAAGCGTGGTCGCCATCATAACTCCATCCGGTGGATGCTTTGTCCCTCGTCCACGACAGGACCGCCCCGTTACCTGTGACCCGCAAGGGCGGAGCTGCGCCCGGCAGGACCACCTCAAAGGAGCGACTGACCGGCAAGCCGGGGTATTGCCCCTCCACAGGTCCAATCACAATCTTGAGTGACAGGTTCTCAGTTTTCCAGAACCTTACGGGCGTCCACGCTCCCTCTCCCCGCTGATAGGCGGTAGTGTTCCCGGCGTCTTCATACACACGGGTCGAACCGGAGTCCCCAGGCGCGATGGTCAATATCAACGGATCGACCGTCTTCTCACCGGTGTACTTCATGGCAGGCTGCATGGGAATGATCGCCCCGGGTCTCAAGAAGACCGGTATCTCGTCAAGGGCATAACAACGGGTCAGCGTCATCGGTCCGGCCAGGAGTGTGCCCGTCTGCCATTCAAACCAGTTCCCTGGGGGCAGCCAGAGAGTGCGGGCAGCGAGCATGGAATCGGGAGAGACCGGACTGACGACCGGTGCGACCAGCATTGCGTCCCCGAACAGGTACTCGTCCGTCCGGGCGTACGCCTCCCCGGTTTCGGGATAGTCGTAATACAACGGGTGACAGATCGAAAGGCCGCTGTCGTACGTCATCCGCGCGGAGGTATAGAGGTATGGGATCAACGCATAGCGGAGGAGGAAGGCGTCACGCATCCTGGCAAAATCATCCACGGGATATGCCCAAATGCGGCGCTCGGCACCCGGGTTCTTCGTTGTGTGGGTCCGGAGGATAGGACTGAAGACCCCAAACTGGATCCAGCGTGTGTAGAGTTCCGGAGAAAGGACACCGGGCATATGGCCTCCGATGTCGTGACTCCAGTACCCGAACCCCACGTTCGCAGCCGTGGCTGTGAAGTAGGGCTGGAACGCGAGCGAAGGCCAAACAGATACCACATCGCCGGAGAACCCGATCTGGTAACGATGGTTGCCCAGTCCTCCCCACCGGTGGAAGAGCAGCGGACGTGCCTTCCCTTCCCTTTCCATGTCAGTAAAGAAGACATAGTTGAGCCACCAGGTAGGGGTGACCCCGGGAATTGCCGTCGAGCCCCATTGCTGCCAGTCGAGCCAGAAGAAGTCGATCCCCTGGCGTTGGAGCGGGTGCATGACGAGGTTCATGTAGTTCAACGTGAATTTCTTGTCAGTGATATCGAACGGCACATAGTGTTTCGTGGAGGGATCGGTCCCCATGGCTCTTGCCATCTCTGGATAGACGGCTTCGTGGGGCTGGATTCCAGAAGCAGGATGGATGTTGAGCGTGGTTTTGAGCCCGCGGTTCTTGCACCATGCAAGAAATCCTACGGGATCTGGGAATACATTCGGGTCCCACGTGTAGCCCGTCCATCCCAGCATCTGCCCCGCTTGATCGACCACATTCTTGCTCCACCGCATGTCAAACGTCAGATGCCAGTCCATGTCGATCACCAGCACGTCAAGGGGCACGGTGTGTTCCTCGAATTGGCGGACCAGATCCTTGAATTCCTGGTCTGTGTATGACCAGTAACGGGACCACCAGGTCCCGAAGGCAAATCGCGGGGGCATGGGGATGCGGCCGGCAATGGCCGTGAAGTCATGGAGCGCCGCCCGGAAGTCGTGACCGTAGCCAAAGAAGTAGAGATCCTGCCGCTCGCCCGAGGGACGCGGCATGACCCAGGCCCACGGTGAGGCGTCGAACAGCGGGCGAGCGCCGTCATCCACGACAGCCCATCCATCCCGGGACACCAACCCCGGTTCAAGCGGCGTGGCCCCCTCCACCCCATCCAGCGTCCTAATCGTCCCTTTCAGGTTGCCCAGGTCGGCGGTTCCCGGCCTCCAGGAGTGGGGGACGCCGTTGAGGGAAAAGCGGATTTCGAGGTTGTCCGCGGCGAGGCGTCCGCTGCCCTTGAGAAACCGGAGCTCAAGCGCAGAGGTACGGATCAGCAGCGTATCCTTGCTGACTGACACTGTAAAGGGCGGGACCGTCATTTGCCGGTTCAGAAAGACCAGCGACGCATGGTCTTCGAATACCCCGTCAGCGGCCCACTCCAGCCTCAGAAGCCTGGGAGTGAGAATCGTGAACCGGCAGCTGCCGTCCGTGACGATAGCGCGTGCATCTGCAACCGGATTGGCATCCTGGGCCGGAGCGGCGGCAGGCACCATGAAGAGCAAGAGCAGCAGGCTTGCGCCCTGCAATCTGGTGAGCATGGGGAATCTTACCTTGATACTGGTTCAAGAATTGGCCGGCGTGCGGACGAAACCACGTGCAGATTTATCAGGAACGCCTGTACACCGTTGAGGAAGGTCTCCTCGTCATGAAAGATAGCCGAACTGTGCCCGCCGTGAAGCTCCAGAAATGTCTTCGGCGGCGCCGCCGCCTCGTAAAGCTTCTGCCCGTGCGAGAACGGCACGACATTGTCCTCCACCGCGTGGATGAAGAGTTTCGGAATTGTCAGCGAGCCAACCTTGTGGATCGAATCAAAGTGGTTTTGCGCAAACAGTCTGATGGGAAGATACGGGTAGAGCTCCTGACCCCTGTCCGTGACGGAGGTGAATGCCCCTTCAACGATAAGGCACGCGGCCTTGCGCCTCACGGCCAGTTCCACTGCCACTCCGGATCCGAGCGAGTGACCATAGATGATGACACGTTGAGGGGGGACCCGGAGTACTTCGATGAGATGGTCGTACATTGTCTCCGCATCAAGATAGAGACCCTGCTCTTCCGGCCGCCCTTCGCTTTCGCCGTAGCCCCGGTAGTCTGCGGTGAAGACGTTGACGCCCAGTTTCTGCAGCTGCGCGTACCGGTCGACCCACTCCGAGATGTTCCCCGCGTTACCGTGAAGATAGAGCAGCCATGCACCGCTGGAATCCCCCGCAGGTGTCCGCATCTCCCACCCTACCAGGCGAAGGTGGTCCTTTGTCTGCAGCTCAACCCGTTCATGATGAAATCCTGAAAAGCTCTCCGGGGGAGGAACCAGGCGCGAAGGATGATACACCATGCGGGTCTCATTCACCACGAACCACATCCCCATGCTTCCATACACGAGGACGACTGCAACCACCAGAGACCAGAAGAATCTCGAAAGCAGCCGCCGCGACCCGATTCGAACATTTGCAGGAGAAGGAGCGGGAGGCGCGGGGGGCGGGGTTTGCATGGACAATTCTCGGCTGTTCATTGAACGGGGGGGTGCGGGATTCCCGGTTTTGCGGCAAGACGGGCGGGCGCATTTCCTTGTACCCTCAGCCTGTCTTCCCGTCCGTCCCTCAGCAGGATCAGGCGGTAGCAGGCATAGGCTGCAAAAGGTGCCACGATCACGTCAATCGTGTAGTGGACATGCTGCCAAAGCACCGCAACGGCTACTGCCGCGGCACAACAGAGGAAAAGCGCTTTGAGCAGCCGTCCGCGCGCGGTCAGGGACAGCAGGAAGAGCGTGGACGCGTGGCCGGAAAAAAACAAGTCTCTGGTCGGTACCCCGCCGCTCCCGACGAATTGGACGAGTGGATCCGCGAGGGGTATCAGGCCTGGAGGGGGGTCGAGCGGCACGAAGAACATCATCACCATGCGGACAAGAACCAGCAGGACATAGCTCTCGATCGTCGTGAGCAGAGCCCTGGGGTGCCGCAGGAGGAAGATGACACCGGCAATGAGTCCGGCATAAATCAACGCGAACGTCAGCCAGGTCAGGTTGACGGGCGAAACGAGAGCAAGAAGCGGGTCCCGAAGCACCACCCCAGGACGGCCCTCCACGACATCCAGGAACGACGTCAACGCCGCAAGGACAACACCGAGAGCGGGAACAGCAAGCAAACATCTTCGGCGGAATGCACGATCGGACCATGCATCCGACCATGCGGCGGCAGTTGATGACCTCACAGGCAGCGGCGATTGGTGGGTTAATCCTGGTGAAGGCTGAACATGCTCTGAAACTAGCAACTGCCGGCTTGAAAGTCAATTGATCGATTGACGCTCTCCTCACAGACGCCCGATTCGCTCTCCAGGCGACTGGCGGCTCGACAGATCGGCAAAGCGAGGGGTTTGACAGCGAGGGACCGTAGGTCATCGCCGCGGTTTCGGCTGCCGGCCGTGGTCCCGCGGCGCACATGCTCCGGCGGGACCACGACCAGATGACTGATCAAGCTTCCACTCTGTCCGGTTCGATGTGCACCGGGCGCCCTTTCCAGGGAACGCGCGCAGCCCAGACAACGCGCTTGAACAGGACCGGAAGCCTGGCCTTCAGTCCGTCGACGTAGGTGTAGATGACCGGGATGACGACCAGGGTGAGAAGCGTCGAGCTGATGAGACCGCTGATGACCACAATCGCCATTCCCTGCCGCATCTCTGAGCCCGCGCCGAGCGCCAGCGCCAGTGGGAGCATGCCGAAGACCATCGTGGCAGTCGTCATAATGATAGGTCGAAGGCGGGTCTTCCCCGCCTCGCGGAGGGCCTCGTGCATTTCAAGTCCGCGCGCCCGGAGCGTGTTCGTGAAGTCCACGAGCAGGATTGCATTCTTTGTCACCAGACCCATCAGCATGATGATCCCGATCATGCTGAACATGCTAAGGGACTTGCCGGTAAGGGCAAGGCCGGCCAGGGCGCCGACCAGGGCAAGGGGCAAAGAAAACATGATCGTGAACGGATGAATATACGATTCGAACAGGCTGACCATGATGATGTAGACAAAGAGAATCGCCAGACTGAGCGCGATCGTCATATCGCTGAACATGTCGCGCATGTTCTCCGTGTCTCCTCCATAGAAGACCCTGATTCCGGGCGGTACCCCCCCTGCATTGATCGCCTGCTCCACGGCCGCCGTCACCTGGCCGAGAGAGACCTGGCCTGAGAGGTTAGCCGCTACCGTGACAAGGCGCTCCCGGTCTTTACGCTGGATCTCCGAAGGACCCTTGCCATAGGTGATCGCCGCGACCTGGCGGAGCTGGACCGCCTGGCCATAGTGATTCAACAGGGTGATCTCCGCTACATCGCGTGCCCGGTCGCGGTTGGCTTTTTTCAGGATAACACGCGTATCATATTCAGTATCTCCTTCGGTGTACTTCGTGCTGACATCTCCTTCAATCGCCGTTCTCACGGCCATTCCGACCTCGGCCAGCGTGAGTCCCATGCGCGAGGCCTTTTCCCGGTCAATCTCGATCTTGACCTCGGGCTTTCCCTCCTCCCACGACGTTTCGATGCCGGCTGTCCCCTTTGCAGCGGCAAGGATGTCGGCTACTTTTCCCGAAAAGGCAACCACATCGGTCAGGTTGCTTCCGATGATCTCGATCTGCAGCGGGGCGGCATTTGCCGAGCCGAACATTCCAATGTTGTTGAAACTCATGGTGAGCCCTGGGATCGTACGGGCCTGCTGTTGAATTGCCATCATGACCTGCTGCGAGGACCGCTTGCGCAGCTGCCGGTCAACGAGCTTGACCTGGACCTGCCCGACGTTCGATTGCTCGGCGTTCTTCCATGCGGTCTGCTTCTTACCCGAGGTGGAGAGATAGCGCTGAACCTCCGGCATGGCGGCGACGATCGCCTCCACGCCTCGCACGGCCTGATCCGTCTTCTCGAGCGTGGTCCCGAGGGGCATGTCCAGGTTAGCGGCGAAATCGCCGCGATCGACGTCGGTCATGAATTCGGTCCCGATCAGGCCGGCCGGCAGAAGGGCGAGGCTGGCGATCAGGAGCAACCCGCTGGTGAGAAGCACCGTTTTCCGGCGGTCCAGGGCCCACGTCAGGAGATTCCGGTATGATTCGCCGAGCTGTTCCTGTTTCCCTTCAATCCAGGATATGAACCGGCCGGCGAGGCTCGTCCTGGACCACACCGTCACCTTCGACCATTTTGCCGAAAGCATGGGCGTGAGCGTGAACGAGACAAAGAGAGAGAGGAGGGTCGAGACGACAATGGTCAGGCCGAATTCTCCGAAAATCCTCCCCACCATCCCTCCAACCAGCGAGATCGGCAAAAATACGACCACATCCACCAGCGTGATCGCGATGGCGGCAAATCCAATTTCGCTCCTGCCGTTGATGGCCGCCTTCACCCGTTCCTCTCCCTTTTCCATGTGCCGGTAGATGTTCTCCAGCACGACGATCGAATCGTCGACCAGGATGCCGATGACGAGGGCGAGCGCCATCAGCGAGACCAGGTTCAGAGTGAAGTTCAACAAATACATGAAGAAGAATGTCGTGACCAGCGATGTCGGGATCGCGAGGAGCACGATGAGCGAATTCCGCACGCTGTGCAGGAACAGGAAGAGAACGAGCGCAACCATCAGGATTGCCAGGAACAGGTCGCGGTTCACTTCATGCAGGGCATTGCGGGTGAAATCGGTGATGTCCTGTGCCACTGTGAACTTGACTTTCCCCGGGTTGTCGGACTCGAACTCCTTCATTGCAAGGCCAAGCCGGTCGCTCGTTTTCACAGAGTTGGCGTCGGATTGTTTCTGAATAACCAGCACTACGGAATTCTCGCCGTTCAGCCTGGTCTGGAGGGGATTCTCCTTCTCGCTGTCCTTGACCTCGGCAACGTCCTGGAGGTGCACCACACCCGCCTGCGTTGCCGCCACCACCATAGTGCTGATCTCATCCGTGCTCCGGAACTTCCCAGCGAGGCGGACGATGTACTGGTTCTGCGCTTCATCGATCTTCCCGGTCGGGAAATCCAGGTTCTCGCGCGCGAGCGCCTGGGAGACCTGCAGGATCGACAATCCATAGGAGTTGAGTTTCTGGTTATCGACCTCCACCCGGATCTCCCTCTCCCTCCCCCCGACAATCGTGATCGTCGACACGCCGTCGACCTGTTCCAGCCTGGGTTTCACCTTGTCCTTGACGAACTGGAAGAGATCCCGGGGGGGGAGGCTCCCCGTGACCGAGATGCGGAGGATCGGGAACGCATTCATGTCCGACTTGGACACACGGGGGGTCTTTGCCTCATCCGGGAGCTTCGTCCTCGCCTGGTCGACCACGCGCTGGATCTCGTTGGTGACGACATCCACGTCGGCACTGAAGGTGAATTGAGCCAGGATCACCGAGAGGCCTTCATACGAATAGGAGCGGACATTGTCCAGCTTGTTCACTCCGCTGACCACCTCTTCGAGGGGCTTGGAAACAAGGGATTCGACCTCCTTCGGGCCGGCTCCCGGATACACGGTCACCACAGAGACCATGGGCCAATCCATCTTCGGGAGGAGGTCGACGCCCATGCGGCTGTATCCGAAGATGCCCAGCACGGCGAGGGCCACGAAGATCATAGTCATGAAGGCAGGCCGGCGTATTGCAACTTCTGTGATTTTCATAGCAGGGTCCGTTCAGTTGGGCGAGAGACGTTACTTGTACTGGACGGCAGCCCCGTCCTTGAGGCCTTTCTGGCCGAAGGAAACGACCAGATCACCGGCCTTGAGCCCGTCGAGCACCTGAAAGCGGTCGGCGGTGCGGAGCCCGAGCTTCACGTGCCGGAGTCTTGCCACGTGGTCTTCGACGATGAACACGGCAGGGGCCGACTCGTCGCTCACGAGCGATTCCCTGGAGATGCTCATGGCTTCCGGGGCGGAGCTCGTCATGATGTCGACCCGGCCGAACATGCCTGCTTTCAGCTCGAAGGCGTTCCTGTTCCTGATGACGACTTCGACCGGATAAGTATGACCGGTTGTTGTCTCGGTTTTCGAGCCGATCGTATAGACGCTTGCCCCGTACACCTCGCCTGGCCGCGAATCAATGCGGAGCGTGGCGGCCTGGTTCAGACTGATCAGCCCGATCTCTTCCTCCGCAATGCTGAGCCTCACCTTCACGGTGCTGACATCGATGATATTGGCGACTTCCCGTCCCGGCGAGAGCATTTCGCCAATTTCCACCTTCCGCGAGGCGACCAGGCCGTTGATCGGCGATTTCACACGCGTATCCGCCAGCTGCCGCTCAGCCGCACGGAGTCCCGCTGCCGCCCCTTTCTCCTGAGCCTCGGCGGCATGCATCGCGAGCCGGTTCCCCTCCAGCTCGACATCGGGGATATCGCCTGATTTGAAGAGCGTCTCCGCCCTTTGATAGTCGCGCTGGGCCTTTTTCAGGCTGGTCTGTGCGGCAAGCATCTGCGCCTTCGCCTGCTCGACGGCAACGACTTTCAGTTCGTCATCCACGATGATCAAGGGCTGGCCCTCATGGACCCTGTCGCCGACCTTGACGGCGACAGCGGTCACGCGGCCCGCGGTCTCGGAGCTGACGACCACGTCGCGCATCGCGGCGATGGTTCCCACGGCGGAGACGGTTTCTGCCAGCGGGCCTATCGTCACAGGGGTGGCCTCAACGGCAATGGCGTTTGCCACAGCCTGGACCGCATCGGTTCTGCCCGGACGATTGGTAAAGGCCGCGACCGAAGCCACGGCGAGAACGATGACGCCTATCCAGACAGGGCGGCTCTTGAGTATTGATGAACGGGACATGGGAGCTCCTCAGGATTTCCTGTGACTGTTCAACGCGAAATGGTTCCTGTCGCACGGGCGACCTGCACTCCGGCGATCAGGTAGTCATAGACCGCGGCAATGTAGTCGGTCTTGGCCGAAGTGTATGCCGTCTGGACATCAAGAAGATCGACATTTGAGGCTCCGCCTGTTTCATAGCGGCGGGTCACCGAATTCAGCACGTCGAGCGCCTGTTCCTGCCCTTTGCGGGCTGTCCCCATCCGCTGCCGGGCGGCTCGCACAGAGAGCCGGGCATTCGTGGCCTGCATCAGCAGCCCCCGGCGGAACCCCTCCACCTGCGCCTCCGTGCGCTTGAGCTCATAACGTGCCTTTTCCACACCCGTGAAGTCGCTGAACCCGCTGAAGATGGGATAGCTGATCGACAGCATGAGAGCCCACGGCTTGATGCCGTCAAGGCTCAGCGTGCTGTTTTTCTCCCAGCCATACTGGAACGCCACATTCACCTTCGGCTTGAAATTCACCCAGGATTTTTCAACGCCGGCGTCCGCAAGGCGAAGATTCGCTTCCATGACACGCATGGAGGGATGTTCCTGGAGGAACGAGCCGTCAATCCCGCGGACTTCATCGGGGGTCTTATCGCCAGTCCCGGCAGAAGAGGATGATGCTACGAGCATGGTGGAATCGGGGAGTGGAGCCTTCTCGAGCGTGAACTGCCGGTTGAGGTCCACACCCATCACCTCGTTCAACTGGATCCTGGCCATCGCGAGCATGTTCTCCGAGGTGATCACGGCCCCCTCACCCGAGGCGAGCTGGACCTCCCAGCGCAGGACGTCGGTTTGTGTGCGGGTGCCGATCGACGCTCGCCGCCGTGTCATATCCAGATAGCGGCGATTTCTTTCGGACGATTCACGGGCAAGGGCTGCAAGCTCCTGGGCCTTCAGCACGGTGTAATAGGAGGTTTTCACTCGGGCGATCACGTCCTGCTCTGTGTCCTGGAGCGAGTACTCGCTCCGATCCTCCGCCGCTTCAGCGGCATGAAGCCCGACGATTTCCGCGCCTCCGTTATAGATAGGCTGGATCACGGTGAGATCCGTGGAGTAGGTGTCACGGTAGGCGAACGGCCGGAGCTCCGAGAGCGCCGAAGCAGGAATGCCGAGGCTGGCGGCCGATACCTTGATGAAATCGACGGCGGCATTTGCGCGCCGTTCAGATTCGGGGTCGATGCGTGTCACCCCCGAGGAGATTTCCACTTTCGGAAGGAAATTCGTGACGGCGTTCAACCTGCCCCAGCGGGCGGCATCCAGGTCATGGCCCGCTCCCCGGAGTGCCTGGTTTTGTTGCACGGCGGTGGATACCGCCTGTTCCAGTGTCAGGGATTCCTGGGCACTTGCGCCTCCAACGGGAGCGCCCGCGAGCACAACCACAGTCAGGATTCGTAAGAAGGAGTTCATGGGATGTGGACTCAGGTGTGAATGTTGAACCACGCCGGACAGTCACGGCCGGGCCGGCGTGACGAGATCGTCAAAAGATGCCTTCGCTTTTTCTGTCATCATCGCCTGCACCAGAAGCTTGTTTGCTTTCCTCAGCATCGCTTCCAGATTGAGCCCGTGCTTGCCCGTCCAGGCCCACTCGTCACGATCGATCAATCGCATGAGCCCATTGGAGTTTGACCAGAGCATGACCCCTGCCTCCAGAGGATCGACGTCATCACGCAGGAGTCCACCCTCTACCGCCCGGCGAATGATGCCCACGACCAGATCCCAGATCCTGGTGTCAAGGAGTTCGCACTGTTCCATCATCTCACTGGAGACCTGGCTGTGGATCCGGGGATTTTCGAGGAAGTAATACATCCGGAAATAGTTGCGCTGCTCCTGGAAATAGGCAAAGTAGGCCTCCCCGAGGTTGAAGAGGTGCCTGATTGGGTTTTCATCCGTGGCAATCGCCTTCTTGAACATCTCATACATGATTTCCGAACCACGAAGCAGGACGGCGATGTAGAGGTCCTCTTTGCTCTTGTAGTAGAGATAGAGAGTGCCCTTACTCAGTTCTGCCGATTCGGCAATCTCATCCATCGTGGCGGGAGCAAATCCCTTTTCGAAGAAAATTCTCTCCGCCGCATTGATGATCTCCTCCCGCCGGGCTCCCTTTTCTCTCTCTTTTCTTTCCTTGATTCCCATTTGGTCCTTCCGTCGATCAATGACTATAAGTCATTTATTAGGAGCCAATATAATCAACAACTATTGATTTATCAATATTGTATATTTTTTATACTTCAACCATTTAGCTAATGACTATAGGTCAGTGATACGAGGTATCTCTCCGTTTGTTTCGCAGCTCTCCTTTAATTGACGGACAGACCCGAACCGCACACAGGTTCGATTGGCAGGGGGCATCGGACGGATGGAATCAGCCCCGAGGATGACGGCGCATCCAAAACAGAGCGAGTTGAAACGGAACTGAGGTGGGAGAGAGCGCGAATCGGAACAATGGTTTTGTCCGGGCGATCATGGACGAGCCCCGGCAGACCATATGCCGGGGCTCTCCATGCTGACCATTGAAGGGATTACCAGATGTGTGCGCGGTCTTTCTCGGGCCGCCACATAGGATCACCGTCCTTGACATTGAATGCTGCATAGAACTCATCTATGTTCACCAGCGGTCCAATGGTCCGGAACCGGCCGGGGGAGTGAGGGTCGATGATCAATCGCCTGCGCAACTCCTCGGGCCGGTAGTTGGCCCGCCAGATCTGGGCCCAAGCCAGGAAGAAACGCTGAGGAGGAGTCATGCCGTTGATCTCCGGAGCGGGATGCTTCGCCAGAGCTTTTTGAAGCGCCGCATAAGCAATCGTAAGCCCTCCCAGATCGGCGATGTTCTCACCGAGAGTCAGTTTTCCGTTGACCCGGGACGTGTCGATCGCGACAAAGTCGCTGAATTCCCTCTCCACCATCTTTGTCCGGGCCGTGAAGGCGATCTTATCGGTGGGAGACCACCAGTCCGCGAGGTTTCCTTTCGCATCGAACTGGCTCCCCTGATCGTCGAAGCCGTGGGTCATCTCATGACCGATCACTGCCCCCATGCCGCCGTAATTCACAGCATCGTCCGCCGCGGGATCGAAGAAAGGAGGCTGCAGGATGCCGGCAGGAAAGACGATCTCGTTCCTCGAGGGATTGTAATATGCGTTGACTGTTGGAGGCGTCATCCCCCACTCGGTCCGGTCGACCGGCTGGCCGATCCTGTTCAGGACTCGCTTGAACTCGAAGGAGTCCGCCCTCATGATGTTGAGGACAACGGGACCGCGGTCGATCTCCAGCCCCGTGTAATCCCGCCATTTTTCAGGATAGCCGATCTTTACCCCGAAGGCATCGAGTTTCGCAAGCGCCTTGGCCCGAGTCTGATCGCTCATCCACTGGCGGTTCTGAATGCGCTCCCGAAACGCTTCCTTCAGGTTATTCACCATCTCCCTCGCGCGTTCCCTCGCTTGCGGCGGGAAGTATTTCTTCACATAGAGGATGCCGAGCGCCTCACCTACCCCGTCGTTGACCACATCGAGCGCCCGTTTCCACCGAGGCCGGAGTTCCTTGGCCCCTGTGAGCGTGGTGCCATAGAAGCGGAAGTTCTCCTGGACGAAGGCATTGTTCAGTTGCGGTGCGGTACTGTGGAGGAGATGCCAGCGGAAGTAGCTCTTCCAGTCGCCCACCTGGCGCTCCGCCAGAAGACGGCTTAACGCGCGGAAGAATTCCGGCTGGGCGACGTTCAGGGCCCCGGGACCCGGTCGGCCGATCTCGCTAAAGTAGGCCGACCAGTCGAATGCTCCGGCAAGATCCTGCAGATCGCCGAGCCCCATTTTATGATAGGTGGCGTTCGGATCGCGCCTCTGCACCCTGGTCATTGATGCCTTCGCAAGTTCAGTCTCGATTTCCATCACGGTCTTCGCAGCGGACGCGGACGTTACAGGCGTCATCCCGCTGAGTTCAAGGGTTTTTGCGACGTGCTTGACGTACTCATCACGGATGGTCCGTGACCGGTCGTCATCCTTCGTGTAGTAGTCCCTGTCGGGAAGCCCGAGTCCCCCCTGGTACAGTTGAGCGATCTGATCGGTGCTGATTTTTGCATCCTGAGCGACGAAGAAATTGAACAGGCCCGTGATTCCGTGCACATGAAGGAAGCCCGCGATGGAGCTCAGGTCGGTGCGACCCTGGATGCCGTCGATGCGGGCCAGCACGGGAGCCAGCGGAGCTATGCCGGCCTGCTCTGCCTGCACGGAATCCATGGCACTCGCATACAGATCGCCGACGCGCTGAACGGTGCCTCCTTTCGGGACAGCACTGTTAGCCGCAGCTTCATCGAGAACACCGTGAAGATCAAGGTAATTCTTCTCCATCAACTCCTCAAAGGCACCGTAACGGCTGTAGTCGGGAGGCACCGGATTGCGTGACAGCCAACCGCCATTTGCATACTGGAAGAAATCTTTGGAAGCAGGGGTGGTGGGATCAAGGTTGGAAGGATCGAGTCCGCGGTTCTCTGTGGAGGTGGGTGAGTCCGGGAACCCCGCACCGAGCAAAAGCAAGGCTCCACCCAGTGCAAGTGCTGTAGAGAGACTTCTCATCCGCATGATGTGCTCCGTAAGTGGTAATCCGGCCCTCCCTGTCCAACAATGGCCGGCACAGGAGGAATCGGAAGGATGCCAACATAGTTATACGGAGCGAGGGCCTGAAAGATTCACCCTGAAACACCGAGCCCCGCAGGGGGTCCAGGCGTTCGGAGAAATCCCTGCAGGGCAGCGGCATGTGGTTGTGCAGCACCGATCAAGAGAGAGAGCAGAACCTTGCTGAGTGAGATTTAATCGAATATGTAGTCTGTGATATGGCGCAGGAAATCGCGGCTCTCCCTGTGGGCCGCCCGCCACTGATTGTACCTCTCGCGCGTGATAAAGCCCACCGGCCCGCGGTAGATCCCGCCGTGGAGCCACTCGTCGAAGACTCTCACAGCGATGATGTTCTCCGATCCGGCATGGAGCAATCCCGACGGGATCGTATACGCCCTGAGCTGCCGGTACTCGCCGCCTGAATAGTCGTCGCGGACCTCCGCGGGAAAGTGTCCGGTACGGCCAATCCGCTGACCGTTCAGATATGTTTCATCGAAATCGTCAATGCGGCCCATCAGGAGCAGGAGGCGCTGGTCCGCAAGCTCTTCGGGAACCGTCACGTGCAGCCGGTACCATCCCGGACCGTCATATCCCTTGTGGCCCTGGGTCTCCCAGTAGGCGGGCACATACGCACTGTCCCAATGCGCATCATCGCAGGAGGTTTCACGCCAGGCAGGGTCATCGCCCAAGCGGAGTTTCCACATCCCGTCCAGCGAGAGATTGGGGTAGGGTGGATTCTTCACCTCATACAGGCCGAGGTCTCCCTGGACGATCCCGCCGTTCATCTGGTCGTCATACACACGGACTGCTATGACATTGTCTTCGCCGGGCTTGAGCATCCACGATGGCAGCTGATACTCGCGCTGGAGATTGTAGGCGGTCCGATAGGCAGGGGGAAAGATGCCCATGAAGCCGACGAACCTTCCGTTCACATAGACCTCATCCACGTCATCGATCACACCAACTCTCAGCAGCAGCATCTTCCCCCGGGCGGTTTCGGGAACACGGATGTGCTTTCTGTACCAGGCATATCCGTCGTAACCGGGATAGCCCTGGTCCTCCCAGGGTCCGGGGGCGCGGATTGTTTCCCATGACCGGTCGTTGAACTCCGGTGAGGCCCAGCGCATGTCGTCCCCCGCCTCGAACTTCCATTCGCCGGAAATATCCACGAGACGGACGTTCTCCTGGGCTCCCGCAGGAGCGGCAGCCAGAAGAACGGCCACAAGGTATGGATAGACGTTTTTCATGATATTCACCCGATGATTTCAGTAACAGCGGCGAGGAAGTACCGCCAGATCAATCCGAAATAACCAGTGTGGAATAGTACGGTGCATTCTTGAAAAGTGTGTCACTGTGCTGAATGCGCCTGTAAAACTATGTCACCGCCGTATCACTCATTCATGCTGAGCGCGGCCGCCTGCAGCCGTGCGGCAAGAACGGCGAATAACGCATCCGGCGATGTGCAGGCCCAGCACTCCTTCACATCCGCCGCTTGCGGCTCGTCAAAAACGGCACTTGCCAGATAGGCTTTGTAGCGGATGGCCATCGTGCGCCCTCCAGTGACCAGGGTGCGAAGCGCCTGTTCCGCACGCGGGAAATGCCTGTTGCGGTACGCAAGCTTCATTCTGACAAGATGCGCAATGCTCGATCCGATGACACCGTCGTTCTCCGACCTCAGGTTCTCGGTGAGATTTCGCTCGACCGCTCCGATGTCGACGGCATGGTATCTCGCGTCGCCGGAAAAATAGGGTTGATCCTCTGCCGGGGGCCGGGCGGAAGCGGAGCCGACAAGCAAAATCGTGACCAGGGCAGCGGGGACAACAGTATGCAGGTTCATGACATTCTCCTTCAGGTGGAGTGACCGGGCTTGCGTTTCCTGTTGGAGTGTACGCCCTGAGTGCGAAGAAGATGTGACGGAGGAGTCAGCGAATGTAAAGGATTGTGACGCGGGTCAGGGCACCAGGCGATAGCCGGCGCCGTGCACGGTGATGATGTGCTTCGGGCGGGAGGGGTCCTCTTCGATCTTCTGCCGGAGTTTGACCATGAAGTTGTCGACCGTCCGGGTCGTGGGGGCCGATTCATACCCCCAGACCTCGCTGAGCAGCTGATCGCGGGTCACCGTCTGGTTCCGGTGCTGCCAGAGAAATTTCAGGATTTCAAATTCCCGCGCGGTCATCACCACGTCCTCTCCCTTCCTGGTTGCCGTGTAGGCGTCGAGATTCGCCTCGAGGCACCCAAGCGCGATCCGGAGTCCTGCCGCAGCAAGAGCGGGATCCCTCCGCCGCAGCACCGCCTTCACGCGCGCGAGCAGCTCGCGAAGGCTGAAGGGTTTCAGCACATAGTCGTCTGCTCCCAGCTCCAGGCCCAAGACCCTGTCGATCTCCTCCCCTTTCGCGGTGAGCACGATGATGGGTGTGCTTATGCCGCGTTCCCGCGCATGCCTGAGGACATCAAACCCCGACATCGAGGGGAGCATGATATCGAGCAGCACAAGGTCATAATTCCCGGCGGCAATTTTGTTCAAGCCTTCTTCCCCGTCCCCCGCGACCTCGACTTCATAGCCCTCGAATTCCAGATTGTCCTTCAGGCCCTCGCGCATTTTGCGCTCGTCTTCCACGACCAGGATCCGTGTCATGCCCTTGCCTCAGGTTGTCTGTTCTTCCCCGGATCAGCGCAGGGATCCGGAAATACCAGCGCGAACGTGCTCCCGGCCCCGGGGACGCTCCTGACCGTGATCTCGCCGCGATGGGCACCCATGATATGCTTGACGATCGCGAGCCCGACGCCGCTGCCCCGGGCCGTCTGCACGAGGCCGCCAGAAGCACGGTAGAACATATCGAAGATGTTGGGGAGATGCTGCGCGGTGATGCCGATACCGTGATCTTCCACAGACAGGACAACGTTTCCCCCGTCGACGGCGGTCGCCACCCGCAGGAACTTACCTTCTCCCCCGTACTTGATGGCGTTGTCGACAAGGTTGACGACCGCTTCCGTCACGGCCTCGAGGTCCGCTTCCACAGCCGGGAGCCCAGCTGCACAGCCTACCTGCATCTGGATTCCCTCGGCGCGGATGTGGGGTTCCCAGACGCGCGCGACATCCTCAACGACGGTATTGAGATCGAGCGGCGCGAACCGGTATGGCATCCGTCCGGCCTCCAGGCGCGAGAAATTGAGGATGTTATTCACGAGTCTGGTGAGACGCGCCGATTCTGCGACAATCGTCGCGTAATACTCCTGCCTCTTAGACTCGTCTTTCGCCCTCCCCATTTCCAGCATTTCGGCATACATGCGGATCAGCGCAAGGGGGGTCCGGAGCTCGTGGGAGATGCTCGAGACAAAATCAGACTTCAGGCGGGTGAATTCCATTTCCCGCCGGAGGTTCCGATAGGTGGCCCAGGCGCCTGCAAGCAGAACGAGATCGAGTGCCACAATCATCGCGAGAGTCCGGCGTGAGCGGGAGGCGGCCAGCTCTTCCACAGAGGTGCCCCGGAATCTGATGCCGGCTTCCAGACCCGGGAAAACCCAGAGAGTACGCCGCTGGGTAATGGAAGCCTCCTGCACGCTGTCGGTGGCAAACGTCGTGCCGGGCACTCCCCTCCGCATGACTGCAATGACGAACTCCGTGCCGGCGGTCTCGAGAAGGCGCGGAGCCAGGGTTGTGCGGACGAACCGGTCGGGTTCAAGGACAAATCCTGCCAGACGGATTCCCGGCCCCCCGGCGAGGAACACGAGGGCCACCCTCATATCTCCGCCTGCGCTGTCAAGGACGAAAGGGTCGAGCCTGGTATAGCCTGCAGCCCGCAATTTGATCAGGCGTTTCCTCCCGGCTGCGGCTTCCCGAGCCGCCAGGTCGAGCCTTCCAGGCGAAGGATCGTTCTGATGCCTCCAGAACACGCGCTCTATATGCCCTGCCGTGTCCGCCAGGAAAGCCGCATCCACAGCATCGTGGCGCTCCACAGATGCGTGCAGGAGGCTGTCCTCGGGCTCTCTCGAGGCCAGGCCGCCTGAGAGGGAGGCCGCCCATCCGCTTACGACGTCCCACGAATACTGATTCACGGAGGAAAGCACACCTTCGAGCTGGCGGGTGTACGTCGAGGCAAGAATCCTCTCCGCGGCATTCAGCGTGGCGAGCTCGTAGGCCGAGAAGATCAGGACAGGGAGGAGGATCAGCAGTCCGAGCACGAGGAGCACCGAGCGCTTCGTATTGCGGCGGCCGAAGGCCCGGGGGGCATGGCGTTCTCTTTGCAGTCTGATCAACGGTGTGTCCGGAAAGGAATTGCGGGGCATCAAAGGACGATTCGTCGCCGGGCCGGCTGGCCTTTGCTAAGGTACGAAATCAGCCGGCGGAATGAAAGACCGTCCTTCACCGGAGCGGTGCCCACGCAGGAAGGCGAATACGGCCTGTGCGAAAAGCACGGGTTGATCAGCGTGCACCCAGTGACCTGCCCCGGGCACGGTGACGAACCGGGCGGCCGGAAAAAGCGCCGTGAATGCCTGGAGATGCTCAGGCCGCACATACGCGGAGGCTTCTCCGCGGACGACAAGAACGGGCCCCTCGAACCTTCTACCCCCTCGAAGAGCGGCGTTCATGGCTTCAGAGTTCCGCATGAGGGCTTCCAGACCCAATCGCCACGCGAGCCGGCCATCCCCGGTGCGGTGCAGGTTGGTCATCAGAAACTGGCGGGTTCGCTCCACGGGGATCTGAGGCCGGAGCGCCGCATCGACCTCTCCCCTTGACGCGAAGGCCGAAGGGTCAACTGAGGCAAGCGCCTCCATGAGCGCATCGTGCGAGGGAGGATAGGGTGCTGGTGCGATATCGACGACGATGAGGCTCTTCACGCGATCGGGCGTCCCCAGGGCGACCTCCATCGCGGTCTTCCCCCCCATCGAGTGCCCCAGAAGATGAGCGCTGGACATTGCCTGCTGGTCCATGAATTCTCGGAGGTCGTCCGCCAGCACAGGGAAGGTGTGAACCGGATGATGGGGCGAACGCCCGTGGTTGCGCTGGTCGACTGCGTAGACCTCGAACTCTTCGGCGAATGCGCGGCACAGAGTGGCCCAGTTGTTCAGCGAGCCGAAGAGGCCGTGGAGGATGACAAGCGGCTCACCGGCGCCGTAGCGGCGGGATGACAGTTGCATGGTCTTCCGGAGCTGCCCTCCGTATGAACCTCAGGTGGAGCACTGACGGAGGGCATCTTCCAGGACTCGCATGTTCTGCAAACCATTCGCGCCGTCCAGCGGATGCCCGGTGCCGTTCAGGATGGCGTCGGAGAAGAGAGTCACCTCTCTGGAATAGAGGTTCGGTATGTCAACGCGTTCGGTCATCACGTCGCCGGGCAGGCCTCCAGACCCTTTGAGCACCGTGACGGTGAGGGTCTCCGCGGGCGCGGTGAAATCGGGGAGGGATACGATCGCGTCGCGGCACATGACTTCAAGCATCCGGATCCGGACGGGGGAGGCATACGTGCAGAAGCTTGACGCCGGTGTCCCCCGGGAGAACTGAAGGCTCAGAAGCGCCGAGGTCTCGGTCGTCGCATCCGTCGGCCGGGGATCAAGGTGCGCTTTGACGGAAGCCACTTCGTCGTCAAGAACGTAGCGAAGCGTGTCAAGGCAATGGATCCCTATATCGTAGAGGGGGCCGCCCCCGGCCACCCGCGTGTCAAACAGCCAGGCCCGGCCGCTGAGCCGGGCGTTGTAGGAAAAATCTGCGCGGGCAAACACCACGGGCCCGTATGCTCCCGAGCCAACCAGCTCCCGTACCCTTTCTACAGCCGGGGAAAGCCTGACCATGTGTCCGACCATAAGCCTGACGCCATGTCGATCGCACGCAGCGATCATTTCCTTTGCCTCAGCCACCGTGAGGGACATCGGTTTCTCGACGATCACGTGCTTGCCCGCGGCCGCGGCGGCAAGGGTCTCGGGATGATGCGCGGAGTTCGCGGAGCAGATGAACACCGCATCGACATCAGGATGATTGACCAGCGCGCCGACGGAATCGAAGGCGTGCGGCACTCCCGTCCGGGCCGCGATCTCCCTCGCAGACGCAAGCGACCGTTTCTGGAGGGCGACAAGCGACGAGTTAGCGGAGCTCATGATTGCGGGGCCGATGGCCCTGCCGGCGAATTCTCCAAAACCGATGATGCCGTATCGTACCCTGGGTGGCATGAACGCTGCTCCGGAGTTCTACTTGCCTGCCGCGCGCTGGCCGAGCTGCCGGTCCAGCATGAGCAGAGATAATCCGCTCTCGCCGACCATCCTGAGCATGTGCAGGACTTCATCGGCGTTCTTTTCCTCTTCGACCTGTTCCTGGACAAACCACTGGAGCTCGATCTGCGTGGCGTGGTCGTTTTCCCTGATGGCAAGATCGTACAGGTTGTTGATGGCCGCGGTCACCTTCCGCTCATGCTCCAGCACAAGGGTGAAGACGGCGATCGGCGAGGCATAGTCCTTAGGCGGCTTCTCAACCGTTTCCAGGGTGACGCGGCCCCGCCTGTCATTGACGTAGCGGAAGAGCTTCATGCCGTGGGATAATTCTTCCTGCCACTGGATCCGGAGCCAGGTGGCAATTCCGGGGAGGTTCACGCTCTCGCAGTATGCCGACATCGCCAGATAGAGGTACGCGGATTCGATTTCATGCTTCAGCTGGAGATTGATGGCGCTTTCGATAGACGGACTGAGCATAGCGTTTCCTTTCGTGGAAGTGGAGGTGAGAGACGGCGTGCATCTCCATGAACAAATCGGGAGGGGCCCCGGTTCACCTCTCCCGGGACCCACTCCCGCATATTGCCCCCGGCCCTCTGTTTGCTCCGGGAGCACCCCTTCACGGCCTCGAGGCCTCCCTCCGCCCGCTCATTTCACTGAGAGCAGCTCCACTTCGAAGCAGAGTGTGGCGTTCGGCGGGATCACGGTCCCCGCGCCCCTCTCCCCGTAAGCAAGGTCCGACGGAATCCAGAGCTGCCACTTGGAGCCCACCTTCATCTTCAGCAGCGCCTCCGTCCAGCCGCGGATTACTCCGGACACGGGAAATGTGGCGGGTTCCCCCCGCTTGTAGGAGCTGTCGAACTCTTTTCCGTCGATCAGCGTCCCCGCGTAATTCACCGTAACTGTCTGGGTCGACTTCGGGACGGGACCGTTTCCCTCTTTCAGGACCTTGTACTGCAGTCCGTCGGGAAGGGTGGTCACCCCCTCTTTCGCCTTGTTCGCGGCAAGGAATGCCTCCCCTTCGCCCTTGTTTTTCTCTCCCTGCACTTTTGCATTCGACATTTGCTTCTCCATCATTTCTGACTGAAACATCTTCATCGTGGAATCCACCATGCGCTGCGACAGGATCCTCTTGCTGCTATCCACGGCGGCATCCTGAACCCCGAGGACCAACGCATCTGGGCTCACCTGAATGGAATCGCGGATGAGGTTGTGCCCGATGTTCAGCCCGATCACGTAGCTGACGGAATCCTTTTTCGTTGCCAGCGCGGATGATCCGCCTTTCCTGGCGTCCTGGGCCTGGCACCCGAGCATGCTTCCCGCCAGCACCACGGCAAGTAGGACTCTCATGAACCTCCCTTTCCTTGACTGATGGAATGATTGACATGTATCCCGGCCGCTTCACGGCCGTTCGTCGCAGCACCTGCCTTGACGTTCTGTGTGCACGGAACCACGCGCAGAGGCGCGTCAGATCCCGTCGAACAATTCGTTCAGCATCTCCCGGGCCTGCGCGGCATGTTCCGCCTCGACGTACAGGTCTGCCCCCTGCGGAAAGCCCGCAGATGCCCCGGCCCCCAGGAATCCGGCATCCGGCGATTGGATGACTGACTCTATTCCGTCCTCCTGAAGCGATTGCTGAGCCCTCTCGGCATAGGACCTGTCGGGAAAATTCTTGACCAGCTCCAGCCCCATCGCGATGCTCCTCCTGTTCCTGAGTGTCGACCCGCGGGGCGGCAGCGGCAGCCGCCGGGCAAGGGCCCGTCCCCCGGCGCGGAGGGCCCCCACACTGCCCCCCCGGGCCGCGGTCAACCCCCGCAGAAGCGGGTACTGCGCCGTCCGCGGCGGCGCCTCTACGTGCTCACGGCTGTATGCGCCGCGTTGACAAGATACCGTTTCACCTTCTGGGTTGTCGTTTTCTCGAATTCATGGTCCCGGAGATAGAATTTCCGGATCTGCTTGAACGGTGGCAGCTCCTTGTTTACCCGCTGGATCTCTCCCGCGATCGTGCTCTGCATCAGCTCGCGCGTGATCTGGATGTTCCTGGTCTCCGCAAGTTCGATGAAGGCTTCCGCATCCGGCACGACCTGGACGGCTATAATTTCGTCAAGCTTGGGATCCTCTTCGCCGTAGACCAGCGACTCCAGGATGAACGGACTCCTCTGCAGAAGATCCTCCAGCTCCTCCGGGTAGACATTCTCACCGGACTTGGAGATGATGATGTTCTTCTTCCTGCCGCTGATGTGCAGGAACCCCTCCTCGTCGATGCGGCCCAGGTCCCCCGTCTTGAACCAGCCGTCTTCGAATGCATCCAACGTGGCCCGCTCGTTCTTGTAGTAGCCGAGCATCACGTTCGGCCCTTTCGCCCAGATCTCGCCCACCCCCAGGACATCCGGTTCGTTGATGCGGAGCGTGACTCCGGGGAGCGGAAGCCCGGCGGAATCGTCCTTGAACCGGTCGATGTGGTTCAGCGTGAGAATCGGTGAGGTCTCGGTCAGCCCATACCCCTGAACGAAATTGAACCCGAATTCCCTCAACCCCTTCGAGACTGTCGGATCCTGGGCGGCGCCGCCGGCGATGAAGAGCCTGACGGATCCGCCGAAGCGCTCGTGGATCTCCTTGAACACCTGACGCTTGGAGTTCTTCCACCCGACAACCCGGAGGAATTCCGTCGCCTTGATGAGCGGCCCGATCAGGAGGGACAGGACCTTTTTCTCGCCGATCCCCTTGTAGATGCGCTTGAACATCTTGTCGTACATCAGGGGCACGGTGAGGAGGATCGTGCTTTTCACCTGCTGCAGGTCCTCCACGACGGTCTTCAACGAACGCGCAAAATGCACGGAGGCGCCAGTGTACATCGGACAGAGCATTCCGCAGGTACAGGCGTAGGTGTGATGGATCGGGAGCACCATGAGGAAGCGGTCTTCGGATCGCACCTCGACGTTTTTCACCATCGCCATCAGGTTTTCCGCAATATTGCGCTGGCTCAGCATGACGCCCTTCGCACGGCCGAGGGACCCCGAGGTGAAGATGATCTCTGCCATCTCCTCTGGATTGACCGCGGGAAGCTCGGCGAGAGTGCACCCGGGACTCTTCTGAATGAGCTCAACCATCGACAGCATGCCTCCCGACGAGACAGGGGCGTCCATATTGATGTAGTGGCGAAGGTTCTTCATGGAACTCCGGCGCTCGGCGAAGACGGGCTCAAGAGTCTCGGAGTAGATGATCGCAACGGCGTCCGACTCGTGCAGGATGTTGAGCACCTCGTTGATCGTGAGGTTCCGGTCGATCGGCACGACCACGTAATCGAAGCACATGCAGGTGAGATAGCTGAGCGCCCACTGGGTGCGGTTCTCGCTGATCACCGCCACGTGGCTTCGCTCCCTGATGCCCAGCCTTTGGAGGGCGGCGCCGAACTTGAGCGCCTGCCGGAGCAGCCCGGCAAACGACAGCCTGTTGATGGGAGTATCCTTGAGATCCTCCAGGGCGAGTTTCTCGCCGTGAGCGTGTGCGGACTGGATGACCATGTCCTGGATGGATGCAATGTGCGGACCTTCTCGAAGGCTTGTCGAAGGGCTCATGGGGTTCCTCCATTTAGCAACGGGGAGCTCATAAGGCAGCACTTAATTCCGCGAGGCGGGAAGCCGAGAGTTTTTCGACCTCCGCGTGCAGGCTGTTCCCGCCTGCATCCATCGTCACTATCGCGGGGAAGTCCTGCACGGTGATATGCCACATCGCTTCCGGGATGCCGAATTCCAGAAAATCCACGCCGTCCACGGCACTGATGCATTTGGTGTAATACTGGGCCGCACCGCCGATGGCATTCAGGTAGACCGCGCCGCATTCCTTCAGCGCGGCGAGCGTCTTCACCCCCATCCCCCCCTTTCCGATCACCACGCGAAGACCGAATTTACGGATCACCTCGGCCTGATAGGGTTCTTCCCGGCTGCTCGTGGTGGGTCCGGCAGCATTCAGAGACCAGCGGTCTCCCTGCTTCAGGGCGACCGGGCCGCAGTGGTAGATCGCACCGCCGTTCAGATCTACGGGCGCCTCGTGGGTCTGCAGATAGTGGTGCAGGACATCACGCCCGGTATGCATCGGTCCGCTCAGGAGGACGACATCCCCCACCTTCAATGCACGGACCTGTCCCTCCGAAAGGGGGAGCCTCAGCCTCAGCTCGCGGCCCGTGAGGGGGAGATGCTCGCTGCGCGCCATGCGGACGGCCGGGGTATCACCCTTGTACAGCCACCTTGTGATGGCGCCCGTTCGGGAATCGAGAACCACTCCCAGGCGCCGGAACGCCCAGCAATCATACGCGACGGTGACAAAAAAACTGGCGGGGAGCCTGTGATACGAGCCGACCTTGCATCCGAACAGCGTCGCTTTCCCCCCGAACCCCATGGTGCCGATCCCCAGGGTGTTGGCGCGGTCCAGAACGTACTCCTCGAGCTTCGCAAGCTCGGGGTTGGGGTTGATGTCGTCGAGCGTCCGGAACAACTGCTGCTTTGCGAATGCGTAGCCCGAGGCGCGATCCCCGCCGATGGCCACGCCAATCGCCCCCGTGCTGCACCCCTGACCCTGGGCCTGGTACACCGCGTGGAGGATGCACTTGCGGACACCGTCGAGGTTCCGGTCCGCGCGCCCCAACTCCGGGAGCTCTGCGGGGAGAGAGTACTGGATATTCTTGTTCTCACATCCGCCCCCCTTCAGGAGGAGCCTCACTTCGATTTCCCCGTCCGCCTCCCACTGGTCGAAATGCATGACCGGCGTCCCCTCGCCCAGATTATTGCCGCTGTTCTTGCCTGTGAGGGAGTCAACCGCGTTGGGCCGGAGGTGCCCAAGCCGGGTGGCCTCCGCGATCGCATCACGGATCCACTGTTTCATCACCATCTGGTTGGCGCCGACCGGCGTCTTGATCTCGAACGTGGGGGTACCTGTATCCTGGCACAACGGGGCGCTCGTATCACACGCCATGTCGATGTTCAGCGCTATCGTGTCGAGTGCCAGCGCCGATTGCGAACCCGCCGTCTCTCCGTCCATCGTCGACCTCAGACTCCGGCGGACATCCTCAGGCAGGTTGCTGGAGGTCTCTATGACCAGAGCCAGGATGCTTTTCTTGAATTCTTCCACGTCCCCCTCCTTCCAGGAAAGACTCCACCTATTCGCCCGGCGCCGTGAGCACCCGACTCTCAGGATCCCTGCTCGCCCCGCGCTGACCGGCGTTCGGGCGGCTGACCAACCCGGCGGTAAGCACGGCCACATTCGCCGGCACCCGCCCCCACCGCCCTCTCATGCCACTACGTGTATACAGGACGGGTCACATAGGGTATCGGGTCTTCAACTCCCGCCTCTCGAAACCCCCTGAGTCTCAGCGCACAACTGTCGCAGACCCCGCAAGCGCGGTCTTCGCGCTGGTAGCACGACCAGGTCAGATGCAGAGGTGCCCTCAGCTCCATGCCCATCCTGACAATTTCCGCTTTTGTGGAGCCGATGACCGGTGTGATGATGTGGATCTCTGTGGTTGGCCTCGTCCCTTCACGGACGGCCGCTTCAAACGCCTGGAAAAACGACTTTCGGCAATCCGGGTACCCCGATGAGTCTTCCTCCACGGCCCCAAAGAACACCGCATTCGCCCCGAGCACCTCGGCCCAGCTGACAGCAGCGGAAAGCAGGTTAGCGTTCCGGAAAGGGACATACGACGACGGAATGTCTCTGGCTCCGAGATCGGCGGGAGAGACGGGAATACTGGTATCGGTCAGGCTGGATCCGCCGATCGCCGCCAGGTGTCCCATGCGGATCACGAGACGGGATGCAGCGTCCAGTGCGCCTGCAACGTCATGAAAAGCCTTGAGTTCGCGCGCTTCGGTCCGCTGGCCGTAGCTGAAATGGAGCATCGCAATGTCGTGTGTGCGTTGAGCGATAGCGGCAGAAACGCAGCTGTCCATTCCGCCGCTCGCGAGCACAATAGCACGATCCCTCCCCATCAGAATCCTCTCGCGGATAAGTGCATCGGAGACAGAAGCAGGCAAGCTTCACAGACAGCCGGGTTCGCCACCGGTGTGGGGCATGACCCGGATACTGAAGAAAATCTCGTTGATGGTGAGCGGGAAAGGTACCAAGGGTCCAAAGGTCTCCCAAGGTACAACTTGCGGCAGGGAAAAGCAAGGAACCAACGGCTCAGGACAGGTGGCTGCGGCGCGTGAGGCAGCGCATGACGGTTGCCGCCACGACGTCAGGATCGAAGGGCTTGACGATAAAATCATCAACACCCATCCGGCGGCCGGCAATCTCGACATTCCGGTCGAGATGGGCAACCAGGAAGAGAAAGACCCCGTCGTTGCCGGGTTGAAGAGTCTTAAGCTGGTGAAAGAGCTCAAACCCCCTCGGGCCGGAATCGAAATTCACCTCAGAGAGGACCACATCAGGCAGGCAGGATGAGAGGATTTCTGCCGATTCGTCGATTGTCCCGGCCCCGACCACGGGAAAACCGTATCCACGGAAGGTCTCGGTAAGCCCGGTAAGCACCCGTTCGTCCTGGTCAACCACCATGACGATCTCGGGGCGCCGCGCACCGGCGGCCTGGTGGTTATTCAGCCAGTCGGCATGAACGGGCCGGCAGAGCAATCTGAGGCGCTCGTGCGTCCGGTCGCGCAGCTCAGCCGCGGCGGCGTTGCCGGGGTCAAGGGCGGTGACGATGTCGAGCACCCGCTGGGTGGCGTGATAGCGCGCCATTGCAAAGCACTCCGATGCCCGGTCCAGGTAATGCTCGACCTTGGCGTGCTGGTACGCTTCTCGAGGGGAGATCTCGGTCTGGCGTTCGATGGTGACGTCCATGAATCAGGAGTATGAGGATCTGGGTACGATGATGGTGATTCAGTATAAACAATTCCTCATCGTCCGTCTGTGCCGAACATCACACCCTGACGATCCTCCTCCGGGGACGTCTCCTAAGGAGCGATCAGCCCCGAACTGAGGAGCACGACCAGGACCAAACCAAGCGCCAAACGATACCAGACAAAGACCAGAGTGGTGTTTTTCATCAGATAATGCAGGAGCCAGGCTATCGCAGCGTACCCTGTGATCCCGGACACAAGTGTGGCAATGACAAGGTT
>Ga0182021_10000481_pt1 | contig 42297 bp, 32 predicted proteins | sample 612E3MmetaG_FD_120493 | JGI IMG/M metagenome (GOLD analysis project Ga0182021, IMG submission 120493) | Permafrost microbial communities from Stordalen Mire, Sweden - 612E3M metaG (Illumina Assembly) | ecosystem: Environmental > Terrestrial > Soil > Wetlands > Permafrost | place: Sweden... | reverse complement strand
GGCGGCACGGCCGCCACCCCCGACACGACCGGCACGACCACCGCTGGCGGCGCAACCAGCACTGGCGGCACGACGCGCATGGGCGGCGCGACCAGCGCCGGCGGCGCAACGCGCACGGGCGGCGCGGCCACAGGCGGTTTGACCAGCACTGGCGGCGCGGCCACAGGCGGTTTGACCAGCACTGGCGGCGCGGCCACTGGCGGTTTGACCAGCACTGGCGGCGCGGCCACTGGCGGTTTGACCAGCACTGGCGGCGCGCTGCGCACGGGCGGCGCGGCCACAGGCGGCCTGACCAACACTGGCGGCGCGCCCACAGGCGGGACAATGGGGGGCACGCCCGCTTCTGGCAAACGTGAGATGGAGAGTCTTGACCGTGGCGTGATCGCCATAAACCAGGGCGGCGGAAAAGTCTACGTCGGGTGGCGAATGTTCGGGCTCGACCCAGGCAGCATTGCCTTCGACGTGTACCGTTCGACCGGGGACGCTGCTGCCGTCAAACTGAACCCCTCGCCCATAACAGCCACGACCGACTACGTTGATTCAGGTGCTGACCTCACCAAGTCCAACGCCTACCATGTCGTGCCCGTAGTTGCCGGCGCAGAGCAAACGGCCAGCGCCGCGTATACATTGCCTGCCAACGCTCCCGCGCAGCAGTACCTGTCCATCCCTCTACGCGACGGCGGCCTCGACTACGCACAAGCGAATGTCGGCGATGTGGACGGGGACGGGCAGTATGAAGTTATCGTTAAGTGGAGCCAATCGGCGCTTACAGACCCCGGAGTCCATACCAAAGCTACTGCGACCGTATTTGTTGACGCCTACAAACTGAATGGCACTTTCCTTTGGCGGGTCGATCTGGGATGGAATCTCGAACCAGGCAGCGACTTCACGCCCGTGCTGGTCTACGACGTCGATGGCGATGGCAAGGCGGAAGTGATCACCAAGACCGGTGAAGGCACAAAGGACGGCACCGGTGTGACCATTGGCGACACTGATAGCGACGGCAAGACCGACTATCGGAACTCGGATGGTCGGGTGCTCACCGGTCCCGAATTCATGTCGGTCTTTCGAGGCACAGACGGCAAGGAGTTGACCCGGACGAACTGGATTGCGCGTGGTAACGTCAGCGACTGGGGCGATAGCACTGGCAATCGGAGTTGCCGCAACCAGATGGGAATTGCGTACCTCGACGGGGCGCATCCCAGCATCATGATGTCGCGCGGAGTTTATGCCTATCAAGTCGTACAGGCGTGGGACTACCAGGGCGGCGCCTTGTCCAAGTTGTGGGCTTGGGACAATGGCGGCAAGGGACAGTCAGGGGAGTGGAATTCTTCTGCCCAGTGCTTCCGCATGGGGGATGCCAATAGCGATGGCTATGATGAGATCCTGAAAGGTCCTCTGGCGTTGGATCGGACGGGCAAGACCCTGTGGGACCAGAAGCTGACGAAAGGACATGGCGACTATGTCCACGTCGGTGTCTTCGATCCTTCCAGGAAAGGTCTTCAGATATTTCGAGTACTGGAGGCTCCTTCCGCCAACGGTGTGGCTATGCTCGATGCTGCGACCGGAGCCGTGCTTTGGGGAAAGACCATTGCTGGCGACGCCAGCAGGGGTTACGTCTCACACATTGATGCGCGACAAAAGGGCGCCCAATGCTGGGCGGGACAGATCAACGATGACCTCTTGAACTACGATGGCAGTGTCATCTGCAACGGAACCAGTCCGTCCAAGGGGGACCATTGGGCCCCCATATGGTGGGAAGCCGGTATGACTCGTTCAATAACCGACGAATTTTCGGGCAATGATGGGGTTCACATCAACCGGTGGAATGGCGCGAACTGCAGCCTTACCGAGCTGATGAAGACCGGTTCGGGAACCAGAAACACGCTCACGATCGCGGACATCCTGGGTGACTGGCGCGAGGAATTGGTCATTGGCCTCCCGAACGAAGTTCGTGTCTATATGACGACAATCCCGGCAGGCAGTCGGATCTACACGCTGATGCACAACCCCTTGTATCGGCTCAATGTGGGACAGTCGGCTCAGCGCAACTTTGGCTCCTCGCATCCGGATTTCTATATGGGCACGGGCATGACCACGCCCACGGCGCCCGATATCAAGTACGTTGGCCCGCCTCACTAGGAAGTTGGTGTTTTTCGAGCTCTGACGACGGGATGCTCGGGGCCGCCAACCGATCCGGTCCCCTCTCCCGCTTCCGCGGGGGATAGGAATAGACAGCTCGGCGCCGCCATTCGCGCCTCCGTGAACCCGACGCTGGAAATGCTCGAAAAGCACCAACTCCTTAGGCCGCTGACTGCCAAGCTCCAGCCACCGTCGCTGTTTCGGCCAGGATTTCTTCCAGCGGCTTGGCGAAGATCATCCACTCGGCGGCGTGCGGGCCAAGGACGCCTGCGCGATCCAAGTACGGCAACACGTGCTGCGCGACCACGGCAGAACACGAAGCGTATCGGCCTGAAAACACGACCGCGTCCAGCCCGCCCAAGGCTGCTGCGGCCGCACCTGACGACAACAGCATGCGATACAGCAGCACGTCGCGCGCTCGTACACAGTCGTTGCGCGCACTGGTGAGCACGTGGTCCAGTCGCACCCGGTGGCCCACCAGACCCGATAGCCCGCTTTCGCCAACCAAGAGCGCATTGGCGCCTTCAGGCCCAAGACCGGCCTCACCGGCGAGAGCCAGCGCCACGGCGGGATCAATCTCGCCACTGTTGGTCTCGCCCGGCAGGCCTTCCAGCGGCGTGGCGCCGCTGGTGACGGTGATGGGCCGGCGACCCAGCACTGCGGCGATCTCGGGCCGCGCATCTAGGCAGATGGAAAGGATGCGCGGCGGGTGGTCGAACCCACGCTTGCGCAGGCGGCGGCCGGCTTCCCCGGAAGCGGCCTGGTGAAAAAGGCCGTGGTATCCCCAACGCCGGAGCGCCAGTTTTTGCGACAGTTCGGGTGACATCGCGTAGGTACGCTCGCGCAGCGGCAGATCGACGAAGAACGAAGTCTCGAAGGCGAGACGGGCCGGCGACCCGGGAAATACCTCTTTCACCGCGTGCGCAGTCTCGATCATTCCGGCCACGTGCAAGGGTGACTGGCGCGCCATGCGGTCCAGGCGGAGGAAGGCGTCATCATCAACCGGGGCCGGGCCTGGAAATTCTTCGCCGCCGAAGAGTCCGTGCACGACCACGCTGGTGGCATCGTCGAGCAGGCCTACGGCCTGCACAATCGCGCGAACCTCGTCGAGAGCGCCACGCGCCCCCTGCCAGCGAAAACCGCGAATGGTGCCAGTGCAGGTCTCGCGGCCCGCCACAAATCCCGCGTAGCGCAGGCTCTTGTGACCGGGAATCAGAACCAGTGTGTTCACTGCGCAACCCTTTCCGCCTGCGTGCCGGCGTGTGACAGGAGGCCGTAGCTGAAACGAGCAATGGCCATCTCCTCGTTTGTGGCGATGGCCAGGACGCGCACACGACTTGATGGCGTCGATAGATCGGCGGGCAAGGCTCGCGCGGCCTCGTTCTTTTCGGGATCGATGTCCAGGCCGAAGCACTGCAAGCCCGCAGTCACCGCCCAGCGCACATGCGGCACCTTTTCGCCGATGGTGTCGGTGAAGATCACGCAGTGGGCGCGGCCCACCAGGGTCAGGTACGCGCCTAGGTACTTGCGGATTCGCCACAGGTAGACCTGCGCCGCCACCGTCAGTTGGTCGATGTCCGCGGCCCGGCCATCGGCCGCGCGCGCCACCACGTCGCGGATGTCCGCCGACATGCCCGACAGGCCCAGCACGCCGCTCTTTCGATTGAGCAAGCCTTCTACCGCAGCGCCGTTGCCAGCCTCGCGCACCAGCAGGGTGAGCGCCACCGCGGGATCCAGATCGCCCGAGCGGGTGCTCATCATCAGCCCCTGCAGCGGCGAGTACCCCATGGTGTTGTCGATGGAACGGCCCTGCACGATGGCGCACAGGCTGGCACCACCGCTGCCCAGATGGCAGCTCACGGCGTTCAGGCTCTCGAACGGCACGCCCAGCAGCTTGGCCGCCTCCTGCGCCACGTATTGGTGACTGGTGCCGTGGAAGCCGTACTTGCGGAAACCATGCTTGGCCACCAGGGCGGCCGGCAGCGCGTAGGCGCGCGCCGCCTCGGGGATGGTGGCGTGAAAGACCGTATCGAACACCACCGTCTCCGGCAGGTTGGGATACAGCTGCCGACACGCGGCCACCAGGCGCACTGCGGGCGGGTTGTGAATGGGGGCCAGTTCCTGGATGCGCTCCAGCTCGGCCATGACCGCCTCGTCGAGGATCACATGCTGTTTGAAGTTGGGCCCGCCATGCGCCATGCGATGCCCGATGGCGTCGGGCACCAAGTCAGGATCGCGTTCGAGTAGCCGCATGACTTGCGCGAAGGCGGTGGCGTGGTCAGGCATGTCGACCACTATGGTTTCCTTCTTGCCGGCCACCTGGTGGTGGATGCGAGCCGGCTCGGCGGTTTTCGGGCCCACCCGCTCGGCTTCCCCTCCCGCCAGCTCTTTCTCGCCCGGCATCTCGATCAGCCGGTATTTCAGCGACGAACTTCCACAGTTGAATACGATGATGCGCATGGTATTGCCCTGCCCTCTGGGTCAGATCTCATCTGGGATCCAGCCAAACACCGGGATGCCGACCAATCCGTGTGCCATGGCTGCGGTTCCATACGTGCACTCCACGATCTTGGCGACTTCCACTGCCTCGCCCTGGCTGTGTGCCTCTTCTTCGCGACCTGGGCCGTAGCCGATAGTCGGGATGCGGAACTCATTGCAGAGCACACTGCCGGATGTGCCCATGCCCAGGCGCGACAGCTTCCACTTGCCCGGCCGAACGGCGCAGCCGGCGGCAGCCAGCGACTGGCGAGCACGCGAGAGCAAGGGGCTGAAGGGGTCGGTGCTCCAGGCGTGGGTGACCCGCTTGACCTTCATGACCAGGCCCGTGGCCAAGGTCTCTGAACTCTCGCGCACGGCCACCTCGACCTCGACCGCGCCGGCCAACTGTGCCAGTCGCTCCGCCTCACGGCGCATGCGGCCCACCGTGCCGGCGACGGCTTCGTCGGGGCCCAGGCGGCGCTCCAAGGCGATGGTGGCGCAACGGATCCCGTGGCTGTCCTCAAACTGTGGCTTGCCCATCAACATGGCTTGCACCGCGATCGCCGGATCTGTGTCACCCATGCCGTTGGCCACCAGATCCGCCGCGTCCGCCACGTGAAACGGGTTGTTGCTGCGCAGGCGGATGTCCATCTCGACGCGGCCGTCGTGGCCGTAGTACAGGCCCAGGTCGGTCGGCTCGCCCAAGATGGCGTATTCGGGGCGCAGCCCCATTTCCTTCAGCGTGAATTCAATCAAACCGCGCATGCCCATGGAGATGCCGTTTTCTTCAGACACGGTGGCGGCCACAATCAGGTTTCCGCGCAAGGGCAGAAGGCTGCGCTTGAGCAAACCGGCGGCAAAGACCTGTGCCGCCAGTCCGCCCTTGCAGTCGGCCGCGCCCAGGCCGTGCAGCTTGCCGTCTTCAATGCGGCCACTCCAGGGTGAACCCGGCCATCCTGCCTCGTCCGCGGGCTCGACCGTGTCCATGTGACTGGCAAGAAGCAGATTGGGGCCGTCTTCCACCCCGTGCAGCACGCCCACCACGTTGCCGAAGTGGTCCGTGGTGACCGTGTCCAGATCGAGCGCGCGAAGTTGCTTTTCCACCAGCGCCGCGGCACTCGACTCGTCCCGGGTCAGGCTGCGCGTGCGCAACAGGGCCTGCGCAAACGACATCAGCTCGCCCTGCAGACCTTCCAACTTGCCTCTCAACAGATCGTACATGGTGCGTCTCCTTTGATCGATTCGTCGCTCTTCGTTGATGTTCAACCAGACAAGCAAGCAAGCGTCGTGCCCGGGGCGCCAACCCGCGTTTCTCTCGCTTGCCTGCCCGGCCAGCATTTCAACTTGCAAAATGAGTGTTTCAGAATGAAATACTGGATGCATCATGCGAGTCGAAGACCTGAAGCTGGACGAGCTGTTGGAATTCCGCGATGGCGCCATCGACTTCCAGGGCCGCCGCCTAGTCCTGCACAGCACGGACGCCTTCGCCCAGTTTCGCAAGGATCTGTTCGAAATGGTCGGGCCCGAGCAGACCCGGCGCATCTTGACCCGCTTCGCCTACTTCTGGGGTCAGGCCGATGCCGCCGCCATGCGCCGGGTGTTCAAGTGGCAAACTGTGGTCGATCTGGCCAAGGCCGGGCCACGCCTGCACGCCCTGCAGGGTGTGGCGCGCTGGGTGACCAAGAACCTGGAGGTGGACCAGGGCGCCGGCCGATTCGAGATGGATGTGGCCTGGCACGGCTCGGCCGAGGCCGAGGAGCACGTGGCGGTCTTTGGTCACGCGTCGCACCCGTCGTGTTGGATGTTGGCCGGCTACGCCAGCGGCTTCATGTCGTTCGCTCTCGGTCACGACGTGTACTTCGTCGAGCAGCGCTGCCGCGCGATGGGCGAGCGCGTGTGCACGGCAGTGGGCAAGGACCGCGCGTCGTGGGGCGCCGCGATCAACCCGCACCTGCCCTTCTTTCAGGCCACCGACATTAAGGGCAAGATCCAAAGCCTGACCGAGGAGTTGCGCCGGGTGACGCGCGAATTGCGGCGCAGCACCGAGCGGCTGACCGAGCTCGAACGGCCCCCGCTGGTCGAAGTACGGAGCAAGGCTTTCGCCGCGGTGCTGGAGCTGGCCACGCGCATCGCCCCGTTCGATTCCTCGGTGCTCATTACCGGCGAAAGCGGCGTCGGCAAAGAAGTCGTGGCGCGCTTGGTTCACGCCCGCTCGGCGCGCAGCCGGGGGCCCTTTCTGGGCATCAACTGTGGGGCGTTGCCGGAAACCCTGCTTGATTCGGAACTGTTCGGCCACAAGGCGGGCGCGTTCACCGGCGCCACCTCCGACCACGCGGGGCTTTTCGAAGGGGCCGCAGGCGGAACGCTTTTCCTCGATGAGATCGGCGAGATCTCGCACGGCTTGCAGGTCAAGTTGCTGCGCGTGCTGCAGGAACGCGAAATCCGGCGCGTGGGTGAGAGCCGGACGCGCAAGATCGACGTGCGCATCCTGGCCGCCACCAACCGCGACTTGGCCGAGGCCATGCGCCAAGGCGCGTTCCGCGAGGACCTGTACTATCGGTTGCGGGTCATCGAGATCGCGATCCCGCCCTTGCGCGAGCGGAAAGAAGACATCCTGCCGCTGGCGCGTTTCTTCGTGGAGCGGCTGCGGGCGAAGCTGAGGATGCCCAACCTGCGCCTGGCCGCCACCGCCATCGACCCGCTTTCAGCCTATGCCTGGCCCGGCAATGTGCGCGAGTTGGAGAACGCCATCGAGCACGCCGCCGTGCTTTCGCGCAGCGGCTCCATCACGCCCGAGCTTCTGCCGTCCAACGTCGTGCTCGGTACCGGGGCGCGTCCCGGGCAAGCCCGGGGATCGCTCTCGCTGGGTCAAGTCGAGAGGGAACACATCCGCGCCGTGCTGGCCGAATCAGATGGCAACCGCACACGTGCCGCCGCCGTGCTTGGTATCAGCCCGACCACCCTGTGGCGCAGGCTGAAGGCCACCAAGCACGAAAGCTAGCGGGGAATTCAGCATCGTCCAGCACGCCAGGGCGAAAGGCCCGCCGCCGCTACCGCTGGCTTGGGTCGAGGAAGCGCCGCTCGATGCCGGCGTAGGCGTCGATACGGCGGTCGCGCAGGAATGGCCAGCTCTGGCGCACTTCCTCGATGCGGGCCGGATCGACGCTGGCAATCAGGGTTTCCTCGCGATCCACGGACGCTTCGGCCACCACCACGCCGAATGGGTCAGCGACGAAGCTGGTGCCCCAGAATTCCAGGCCAGGCGGGCCTGCCGGCGTTTCATGACCGACCCGGTTGGCCGCGGCGACATAGAGGCCGTTGGCGATGGCGTGCCCGCGCTGGACGGTAAGCCAGGCATCCCGCTGGGCCGCACCGTTCTGCGCCTTCTCCTGGGGGTGCCACCCGATTGCCGTGGGATAGATAATGATGTCTGCGCCGGCCATGGCAACCAGGCGCGCGGCTTCCGGATACCACTGGTCCCAGCAGATGAGGATGCCCAGCCGTCCGAGAAAAGTGTCGCACGTGCAGAAGCCGAGATCGCCGGGAGTGAAGTAGAACTTCTCGTAATAGCCGGGGTCGTCGGGAATGTGCATCTTGCGGTACATGCCCACGACCGCGCCGTTGGCGCCGATCACCACCGCGGCATTGTGGTACAGTCCTGGCGCGCGCCGTTCGAACAGCGACGCAATGACGATTACGCCGGCCTGGCGGGCCACCGCACCGATGGCTTCGGTGCTGGGCCCGGGGATCCTTTCGGCCAGGGCGAAGTTGGCCGCATCCTCGGTTTGGCAGAAGTAAGGCGAACGGAAAAGCTCGGGCAGGCACACCACCTGGGCGCCCTTCGCGGCCGCATCTCGGATTCTTGCGCAGGCCAGGCTGAGATTCGCCTCTGGCTCAAGCGACATGGCCATCTGCACGAGGCCGACTTTGAAAGCTGATCGGTGAGGCACGGGCGGATTGTACTTGGCCGCAGCCCGTCGCCAAGTGTTAAGCGCACGCAGGGCCGCCTTGTGGCCGCAACCGAGGGGACTTGACCACGCTCGGTTCGCAGCGGCCAACCAAGGAATGGGGGTGCCACCCAACCTCGACGAGACAGCGCGACGCGCTGGCGGGTTGCTGCGTATCGCTATCTGCTCCGCACCTGCGCCGGGCACCTCTCCGATTATTTTCGAGTTGACGCGCGGTCACCTTGCTTCTAGTAATCGCGGTGACCTGCCGGGGATTCCGGTGGGGTAACCAACCCAACCGAAGAGGGGATCTACATGCAGAAGCTACTCGTGTCTCTCGGGCTCTGTGTCGCCGTCGCTGCTTGCGGCAAGGAAAGCATCAATCGCGGCGAGCTGGGTGAAACTTGCACCAGTCACAACGACTGTGCCAAATCCCTCGCTTGCTACAATGGCATCTGTTCTGTGCCTGAACCGGCTGCAGAGACAGATGATGGAGGAACCGTCACTCCCCCCGCGACCGGTCCGGTGCTCAGCAAGGCGGGCGAATCCTGCACCAAGCGGGCGGACTGCGAAACCGGCCTTCTGTGCATCAACCAGACCTGCATGACGTCCGCGCCCTCCGTGGATGCCGCCGTTTCCCCTCCCGTCGACGCCAGCGTTCCAACCACCAACACCTCGCCTGGCATTCGCGGCGAAACCTGCACGGCGAACGACGACTGCAGCCCGGGCCTGGTCTGCATCCCCAATCCGACCAACCAAAGCATCGGCGTGTGCGATCTTGCGAAATACGGCATCGTCCAAAGTGGCAAGATCTGTTCGGCTGAGTGCAAAGTCGACATCGATTGTTGTGAACTTCCCATCGGTGAGGTGGGAACCACGGGCGACGGTGGCGCCGTGAACTACAATTCGTGCGCGGATCTGCGGAAGATTCTGAATCAAGCGGATCCGTCGGGTTGCGAAGCGGAAGGCGCCACTCCCGTCGCCCTTTCCAAAGAATGCTTCCTTTACAAGACCTACTGCGACTGCGCCACCAGCATCCCCTGGAAATGCGACGTGGCGACTGGCAGCTGCGCGTACGTCAAGAACTGCACGGGCAGCGGCGAGAAGATCAAGGGCTGCCCGGTGCAGACCCGTACCGGCGCCCCCACCATTTCGACTTGCAACGCCGCCACGAACACTTGCTCCATGAGCGCGAGGCTGGGTTGCAAGACCAACGATGACTGCATCGGCGCAAACATCGCCGACATACCGGCCGAAAAGTGCGTCTCGGGTGAATGTGTCTGCGCCGTCGACCAGGGGGCCTGCTATCGCAAGTGCAACGTCAATCTCGATTGCGCGCAGAACTACACCTGCGACACGACCAAGTTCGTCTGCACCTTCGCGGGCGAGTGCACGACCGACCTGGCCTGCGCCCAGAGGCTGGGCGACGTCACTGCGGTCTGCGCAAAGACCACGCACACCTGCAAGAAGCCATGCGCCATCGACCAAGATTGCGGTCCTTCTGGCGTGGCGGGCACCAAGTTCAAGAATTTCGTCTGCGGTGTTGACGGCTTCTGCGCCGATATCACAGGCCAATGCACCACTGATGATGACTGCGCAGTAACCGCCGCCAGTGGGCAGTTGGTAAAGATGTTCTGCGCGGCGGCCACTTCCACCGCCAGCGTCAGCTACGCTTCTGCAATCACCGCGACGAAGTAGCAGGTGCCGTCCAAGCTTGTCTTGGAAGGCATTTGAAAATACGAGAGCCTGGATCCTGGTTCCCTATTCTAACCGGATCCAGGCTCTCCTCGTTTGAAGCACTCAGCTACGAGTTGTCGACAAAGGGACCAGCATGAAAGCCGAAGATCCCGCACGCGCGGGCAGCAAGCCGAAGATTGACAGCGTGCCGTTCGGCACCGCGCCGGACGGGACGCCGGTGGACATCTACCGCCTGACCAACAGCCACGGCCTCGGCGCGACGATCACCAACTACGGCGGAATCGTGGTGTCGCTGCTGGTTCCTGATCGCGAGGGCAGGCTGGGCGACATCGTACTCGGTTACGACAGCTTGGCCGGATACCTCGCCAAGAGCCCATACTTCGGCTGCCTGGTGGGACGCTACGGCAACCGGATCGCCAGGGGCGAGTTCAAGCTCGATGGCCAGACCTATGCGCTGACGCAGAACGATGGCAAGAACCACCTGCACGGAGGCAGGGTGGGGTTCGACAAGGTGGTCTGGTCGGCCAAGCCGGTGCCTGCTGACAATGGCGTGGGGTTGCAGTTGCAGTACTTGAGCAAGGATGGCGAGGAGGGCTATCCGGCTGCGCTCTCGGTCACCGCGACCTACACCCTGTCCGATCAAGACGAGTTCATCGTCGACTACTTGGCCTTCACGGACAAGCCCACGGTGGTCAACCTCACCCATCACAGCTACTTCAACCTCGACGGAGCCGACGGAGACACGCTCGGTCATCTGCTGACCATCAACGCAGACTACTTCACGCCGGTTGACAACGGCCTGATTCCGACCGGGGAGGTGCGTGCGGTCAAGGGCACACCCATGGATTTCACCCGGCCCAAGCCTGTCGGCGCGGACGTCGCGTGCAGGGATCCACAGATCGTCTTCGGTCACGGCTTCGACCACAACTGGGTCATCAGCAGAAACCGGGAAGGCTTGTTGCTGGCCGCTTCACTCGTCGGACCCAGAAGCGGCCGGATGATGGAGATCCTCACCACCGAACCGGGGATCCAGTTCTACGGCGGCGGCTGGCTCGACGGCACCATCGTGGGCAAGCAAGCGAAGGCCTATGGCCCCTGTCACGGCCTCTGCCTTGAGACCCAGCATTACCCCAACTCGCCCAACCAGGCCGATTTTCCATCCACCGTGTTGCGCCCGGGCGAAACCTACCGGAGTCGCACAGTACATAGATTCTCCGTCGAAGAGAAATAGGCCTCCTAGAATTCGGAGTGGCGGGGTGTGGTGTCGGTGACAGGGATGGTGACGGTGGCCCCCGCAGGGTCTGTGGCGGCCACGGGCCCGCCATGATACCGTTGCTCTTGAGGCCAACCCCGCCTCAAGCAGAAGCCCATGGCAGAGAAGGTAATCGGCATAGACCTGGGAACGACCAATTCGTGCGTCGCCATCCTTGAAGGGATCAGCGCCACGGTCATCGCCAATCGCGGCGGATACAAGACTACGCCTTCGGTGGTGGCTATGTCCGAGACTGGAAAGCGTCTGGTCGGCCACATTGCGAAGCGCCAGGCAGTCACCAACGCCGAGAACACGGCCTATGCGGTCAAGCGACTCATCGGGCGGCCGTGGACATCGCCTGCCGTGCAGGCGGTGAAGGCGGCTGTGCCCTACGGCCTCTTCGAGGGCCCCCACCAGGACGTCCGCATCAAACTGCGGGACCAGCTTTTTTCGCCGCCCGAGATCTCTGCCTACATCCTGCAGGAGATGCGCGCCATCGCCGAGGAGTTTCTCGGCCAGAGCATCACCAAGTCGGTTGTCACGGTTCCCGCCTATTTCAACGACGGCCAGCGTCAGGCCACCAAGGACGCGGGACGCATTGCCGGCCTGGACGTCATCCGCATCATCAACGAGCCGACCGCTGCGGCCCTGGCCTATGGCTTTGGCCGGGACGTCGAGGGCAAGGTCGTGGTGTTCGATCTCGGCGGCGGCACCTTCGACGTCTCGATACTCGACATCAGCAACGGAGTGTTCGAGGTGGTGGCTACCGCGGGTGACACCTTCCTGGGCGGCGAGGACTACGACAAGCGCCTGGTCGACTGGCTGGTCCAGGGTTTTTCCAAAGAGCACCGGGTCGACCTGCGCAGCGACGCGATGGCCTTGCAGCGGCTCAAGGACGCGGCCGAGAAGGCCAAGTGCGATCTCTCTTCGGTGCGCGAGACCGAGATCAACCTTCCCTTCATCATTTCGACCGGGAAGAACCAAGCCTACCACCTGCATAGAGTCGTCACCCGCGGCAAGCTGGAGGAGCTGACCCTGGATCTGACCGAGCGGACCATCCAGATCTGCCGGCTGACCATGGAAGACGCAGGCATCAAGCCGAAGGACCTGGCCGAGGTAGTCCTGGTGGGCGGCATGACCCGCATGCCCAAGGTGCAGGAACTGGTGGCCGAGTTCTTCGGTCGCGAGCCGTGCAAGGGCGTGCACCCGGACGAGGTGGTGGCCATGGGCGCGGCCATCCAGGGTGCCGCACTGATCGACGCCGCGGCAGCGCCCGACATGCTCCTACTCGACGTCACCCCGCACTCGTTGGGGATCATGGTGGCGGGCGGCTACTTCCACCGCCTGATCGAGCGCAACACCACGGTGCCCACCTCTAAGAGCCACGTCTTCACCACAGTCCGCGACGATCAGACCTCGGTCAAGATCGTGGTCTTCCAGGGTGAGGCCGATCGGGCCGAGGAAAACGAGCTGCTGGGCGAGTTCGTGCTTTCCGGCCTGCGCAAAGCGCCCAAGGGCGAGGTGGAGGTGGATGTCACCTTCGAGATCTCTGCCGACGGTATCGTGGGCGTGGCGGCGCAGGACTTGGAAACCGGCACCGAGCAGCACATCACCGTCACCTCCACCAGTAGCCTGACCGAGGCCGAGATCGAGCGGATGGCAAACGAGAACCAGGAGTTCCTGGTGTCCAGCCGGGCCGAGGAGGAAGTGGAAAAGGAGCGCCAGCGCATCGAGAAGCTGGTACACGAAGCCGAGGCGCTTCTGCCCAAAGTTGAGGAGGTATTGTCGGGGACTCCGTTCGGGCAGGACAGCCTGGACAATGTGCGTCTCATCCTCGACGACGCGCGCGCCGCGGTTGAGCGCCGCGATGCGGCCGCGCTGGAGCAGGTGGCAGAACCGCTCGTCCGCACCTTGAACATGTTCCACGGGGTGGTGGACAGCGCGCGCATTCGGCCCACGTAAGGCAACTGCGGTGCGTGATGTATCGCACGAAGCTCGCGAGCTGACCCAGCGAGGACTGGAGCACTACGCGCGCGGCCGATTCCGCGAGGCTGTGTTGGCCTGGCAGGACGCCGCCAATCTCGCTCCCCATGATCCGCAGGCTCGCAGCCTGCTCGCATTTGCGCGCAGGAAGCTCAGGGAGCGCGACACGCGTCCGATCGCCCATTCGCACAGCGATACCCTGGAGTCACCCATACCCGGTTTTCTGGCCGGTTTGACCGCGGTGGAGGCGGATGACTGCGCTGGCAACCGTCCCCAGGAGACATCCGCCGACGGCGAGTGGGCTCAGATCGACACCAGGCGCGTGCTCGCCGGCGCGGACGATGGCGCGGCGCCTGGAACCGTCCGGGAACTGCAGGATGCGGGCGACACGTGGAAGGAGCTGCCGATTCAGGACGACAAGCTGGCGGCCGGTGCGCGCGGGTTGGTGGACGAGTGCCAAGCCGCGCTCAAGGCGGGCCGGGCCGACAACGCCGCCCTGGCTGCCGAGATGGCCCTGCAATTGTGCGAGCAGGCCCGCTCGCCCGAAGTTGACGGCATCGTGGATCCCACGCGACCCCTGTTCGAACGCGCCTTCTGCGCCTGCATCGGGGACATCAAGTGCGCGCCCATCCGCGCCATCCCCTCCGAGGAGTTGGCCGCGCATGGCCTTGATCACCGCGCGGCCTTCCTGATGTCGCGCATGGACGGCATGCTCACCGTGGGCGACCTGCTCGACATCGCCGGCATGCCGCGTTTCGATGCTCTCCGCCTGGTGGCGGCCCTGCGGCGGGCGCAGGCAGTCGACATGGTTCCGGTGGGCTAGCTAGAGCTTGTCGGGAAATTCGGGACGCCCGAAGGGCCGGCCCGCGGGTCGCGTGCCGCGTGGGCGAGAGCGTGAGGGTGAGCTAGTTCGTGGGCGGTACGCGGAAGGACGGATCGCGTGCCGCGTGCCGCTCGCGCACACGCGAGCCACCCACGCAGGCCGCCATTCGCCAGTCGCTACCGCTACCGCTACTGCGCACGCTGGCCGACCTGCGCTTGAAATCCTCCGACACGCTCCAGCTAGATCTTTTCCTGCGACTCTGGTAGTCGTCCGCGCATGAAGATCGTTCTTGCCTATTCCGGGGGACTTGACACCTCTGTGGCCATCGGTTGGCTGCAGGAAAAGTACAAGGCCGAGGTCGTCGCCTTCTGCTCGGACGTCGGGCAGCAAGAAGACCTGGAGGCCGCACGCCAAAAGGCCCTGCGTTGTGGCGTGGTGGCTTGCCACATCCTCGACCAGCGCGAGGAGTTCGTGCGCGATTTCGTGTTTCCCGCGGTGCGCGCGGCTGCTCTCTACCAGGGCGAGTACTACCTCGGGACATCGCTGGCCCGCCCCTGCATCACGCGCGGCCTGATGGAAGTGGCGGCCAAGGAGAACACCAACGTCATCGCTCACGGAGCCACCGGCAAGGGCAACGATCAGGTGCGCTTCGAGTTGGGCGCCTACTGGTTCAACCCATCGGTGAAAATCATCGCGCCCTGGCGCGAGTGGGACTTCAAGTCGCGCTCGGAGATGATCGCCTTTGCTCAGGCGCACAAGATTCCGGTGGAGGCCAGCGCCGCCAAGCCCTACTCCATCGACCGCAATCTGCTGCACACCAGCTACGAGGGCGGCATCCTGGAGGACCCAGACGCCGAGCCGCCGGCCGAGATGTTCCAGCGCACCGTGGATCCGCGGCGCGCCCCGGATCAGGCGGCCGAGGTGTCGATCTCCTTCGAACGAGGGATTCCGGTGGCGGTGGACGGCAAACCGCTATCGCCTGCGGCGCTGCTGACCGAATTGAACAAGATGGCGGGCGCGCACGGGGTCGGACGCGCGGATGTGGTGGAGGACCGCTTTGTGGGAATGAAGAGCCGCGGCGTGTACGAGACACCGGGCGGAACCTTGCTCTACAAGGCCCACCGCGGGGTTGCGTCGTTGACCATGGATCGCGAGGCCATGCGTCTGCGCGACACCCTGGCGGTCGAGTACGCTGGCCTGGTGTATCGTGGCTTCTGGTTCTCGCCTGAACGCGAGGCCTTGCAGAAGCTGGTCGACGACGTGAACCAGCCGGTCACCGGCACGGCCCGGCTGCGCCTATACAAAGGCAGCCTCGCTCTCATCGGGCGCAGCGCACCCAGGTCGCTTTACCGCACGGACATCGTGACCTTCGAAGACGATCACGGCGCCTACGACCAGCGCGACGCAGGCGGGTTCATCCGCCTGAATGCGCTTCGCCTGCGCACCACCGCCAGCGCCCGACAGAAGTAGCCGGCTGCCCCACAGCGAAAAAGCCTGCGTTTCGCGACAGACTGCCGCTGCATGCGGTTCTTATTGATCCCCCGCCCACATGCGCCTACATCGACAACGCCATGACCTGGCGAGGCCAGTGGTGAGCCATTCGGACGACCAGGGGCTACTGAGTGCTTAAGTCTCCGTTCACAGTTCCATTCACCGGGAGAAACGCATGCAACGAGAGCACACGAGGCAACGTGAAGTAGGTCTGGTTTCGGCGTCACTCCTGTACGCCGTCAGCGTGGGAATGCTGTTGCCTGCGTGCGGCAGCTCGGGCAACGGGCAGACCAGTTCCACACCAACTGCAGGCTCGCCTTCCGGCGGCAGCGTGAGCACTGAGCCGCAAACCGGCGGTGCCACGTCAGTTGAAACGACCGACACTGGCGGGTTGCCGAGCACCGGCGGCGTGACTGGCGCCGCTGGGGTGACCGGCCTAGCCGGTGAGACCGCCAGCGGCGGCACGCCGTCCACCGGTGGTTCAATCGCCCCCACCCCTGATGCTGGCCCAGCCCCGGGTGGCTCCACTGGCCCTGGCAGTGAGCAGAGCACGGGCGGCGTCTCTATCTCTGGCGGAAACACCAGGACCGGAGGCGTGTCCAGGACCGGCGGCGTCTCAGCCTCAGGCGGGATTCCAAGCTCGGGCGGCGTGCCGAGCTCAGGCGGGGTCCCAAGCTCGGGCGGTGCGGGCACAGGTGGCAACGCGGTCGCAGGTGGACCAGGCATGCGGGGCCTGACTCCGAAGGAGATTGTCAAGGACATGTTCCTTGGCTGGAATCTGGGCAACACATTCGATTCCACCAGCGGAGGAGAAACCGGTTGGGGCAATCCCGTCACAACCCAAGCAATGATCGATCAAGTGAAGTCAGGAGGATTCAAGACGATAAGGATTCCCGTAACCTGGCAGAGCCACCTTGGCGCTGGTCCCACCTACACAATTGACAAGACATGGCTCGATAGGGTGGAGACAGTAGTGAACTACGTGCTCAAGGACGGGATGTATGCCATCGTCAATACCCACCATGATGGCTGGTACAAACTGGCCACCGCAAGCCAATCTCAAGGAGAGGCCGAGACCACCGCGGTTTGGACCCAGATTGCCACTCGCTTCAAGGACTACAGTGACTATCTGATTCTTGAAACATTCAACGAACCACACGGAACGGTCAATGCGTATGGTGGCGGGAACGCCGAGCAACAAACCGTGCTGAATGCGTATAACGCGGCAGCCGTCAAGGCGATCAGAGGCACAGGTGGAAACAACGCTTCGAGGATCATCATGATACCACCGCATGGTGCAAGCCCGGTCCAGGCTGCCGTAAAGGCCATGGTCATTCCCGACGACCCCAATATCATTATCTCGGTTCACACCTACTACCCAACTGGATTCGGCCTGAATGGGAACCCCACAACTTGGGGGGCAAGCGCTTCTGAATACACTGCCATGGGGGCTTCACTCGACCAGATCGCCAGCTGGTTGCCCGACCGGTCCATCGTAGTTGGCGAATGGGGTTCTGTTGCCAAGGATGAGCTGGCTTCCAGGGTCAAACACGCCAAGGCCTATACTCAAGACGTAACGAAGAGGGGCATGTGTCCTGTGTGGTGGGACAATGGGGGCGGAGATTTTGGTTTGCTCAACCGAAAGGCCAACCCTCCCACTTGGACCTACCCGACAATTGTTGCCGCCCTGAAAGAAGGTTCTACAGCAGGTTCCGCACCAGGTGCCACGGACGCAGTCCCCTGAGAAGACAGTTGCGGCGCCGACAAACCGGCCTGACGCAGGCGAGCCGATTCGCTTGATGACCGGTCGTCGGTTCCGAGGCCGGGACCGGCCACCCGACCAGCTACCAACTTGCGAGAGGCGGCACCAGCAGCCTGCGCACTAGGCCCTCCACCTGGTGCTGGGTAGCTGCTTCGTCGCCAGAGTTGTCGATGACCTCCGTGGCGACCCGGCGCTTGTCTTCCAGGGGAAGCTGGGCGCTCAATCGCGCCAGGACCTGCCCCCGGGTGTAGCCCGCGCGGGCCATCACCCGGGTGATCTGTTGCTCCTCGGTGGCCGCAACCACCACCAAGCCGTCTAGTTGGCTGTGTAGGCCGGTTTCGACCAGCAAGGCGGCCTCAAGAAACGCGAGTTGGAAGCCCTGTTGTCGGAGTGCGCCGGCCTGATCGAACGCCCGCTCCATGATGCGCGGATGGGTAATGGCCTCCAGGCGCGCGCGGCCGGCAGGGTCGGCGAAGATGCGCTCCGCCAGTCTCTTGCGATCGATGCCGCCATCCGGGTCGATGACATCAGGCCAGGCAGCCACAATCTCGGCATGGGCAGGCTGGCCCGGCTGCACAACCTGGCGAGCCAGAAGGTCGGCATCAATGACCGGCACGCCCAGGTCGCGAAGCATGCGTGCCACGGTGGACTTGCCGGTGCCGATGCCCCCGGTGAGGCCGACCAACTTGAACATGCGGGAGATTCTAGCTTCTTCACCACAGAGAGCACAGAGGTCACAGAGCCGGACCAGAAGAAGAAGGGTTGGGGCCTGCGCGATCCAGACTTCTTCTTACCATCCGATCTCCGTGTTCTCTGTGCCCTCTGTGGTGAGAAAAGCTAACCACCTCGCCGACGAGAAGTTCTGTAGACTATCGGCATTATGCCCAAGCCCGCCCTGCCGACCGTACTCGATGCTGTCTTTCTGGCCGAGGCGCGCGAGGTCGGCCATTTGCCGCCCGAGGGGCCGGCCGAGGTGGCCATCGCGGGCCGCTCCAACGTGGGCAAATCGACGCTGCTCAACCGCTTGGCGGGCCGGCGCACCCTGGCTCGGGTATCCAAGACACCGGGGCGGACCCGCGGGATCATCTTCTATGACCTGGCCCTGCGCCTGCCAGGAACCAGCGAAAAGCACTCGCTGCGCTTGGTGGACCTGCCCGGCTACGGCTACGCCCAGGTTTCTCGCGACGAGCGCAAGGCCTGGCAGCGCCTGGTGGAAGGCTATGTGAAGGCGCGGGGATCGCTGCGCCTGTTTCTCATCTTGCTCGACGCGCGCCGGGCGCCAGGGGACGAGGAAATCCAACTTGTGGAATGGCTGAAAAGCGAGCGCGTGCCGATCTACCTGGTGGTGACCAAGACTGACAAGCTTCGCGCGGCCGAGCACGGGGCCGCCCGCGGCAAAGCGCGCGGGGCGTTCGGGGCCAACGCCCCGATGGTGTCGCTGGTCTCGGGAGAAACCGGCGAGGGGGTGGACGCGCTGTGGGCCATGCTGGTCGAGGCGACTGGTCTACGCGACGGCGGCCCCAAGCCTTTGTAGGCTGTCAAAGCTCCGGGGCACACCAGCGAAGTGACGACGGGCTGAAACTTGACTCGTCGTCATTGATATCCGGACAATGTAGAAACCTACCGTCAACCTGCAGGTGATCCGTGGCCGTCAACAAGGCGTCTCAGCCGTACCTCATCCAGCCGCTCACCCCGGCCGACCTGGACGCGGTCATGGAGATCGAACGCCTGTCGTTCCGCACCCCTTGGCTGCGTCAGGCCTTTGAGGATGAACTAGCGCGACCCTGGGCGCGCGTCGAGGTCCTGCGCGACGCTGTCACCGGCCGCCCGGTGGCGTTCGCCGATTACTGGCTGGTGGCCGACGAGCTGCACATCCTCAACATCGCGACCCACCCCGAAGCGCGACGCCAGGGCCATGGCGCGCGCCTTCTGCGACATATTCTGGAGGTGGCCCGGCGGGCCAGCTACAGGACCGTCGAGCTCGAAGTGCGCCGGTCGAACCTGGCAGCGCAGGCGCTCTATCACCGCTTCCAGTTCCGGCAGGTCGGCATCCGCCCTCGCTACTATGAGGACAACGACGAGGATGCCGTGCTCATGACCCTGAGGCTGCAAGGCTAGTCGATGGACGCGCTGCTTTTCGCACTCGTGCTTTTTGCCGAGGCAGACGCCGCGGCGCCAGATGACGCCGAACCGGTCATGGACGCCGCACCGATGGCAGACAGCGCGCCGATGGCAGATGCCGCGCCACCTGCGAATCGGCTGCCCGATTTTGCGATTGCGCGGATGCGCACCCACGAGCGGGTGGTGGCACTGACCTTCGATGCTTGCGCGACGTTGAAGCAAGACAACGGCTTCGATCGTGAGGTGTTCGACATCTTGAAGCGCGAGCAGATCCCGATGACAGTGTTCCCCACCGGCCGCTGGATCGAAACCCATCCCGCCGAGGCCAAGGAGTTGGCTGCCCAGGCTTGGATCGAATTCGGCAACCATTCCTACTCGCACGCCCGCATGACCCGCCTCCCGCGGCGCAAAGCGGTCGCGCAGATCGTGCGCACCGAGGCAATAGTCACTGAGCTGGGCCGCAAGTCGGTCGCCTTTCGCCCGCCTGCGGGCGCGTGGAACCGATCCGTCGTGCGTCTGGCGGCCAGGCAACACCTGCCCACCGTCGAATGGGACGTGGTTTCTGGCGATGCGGGCGGCCACATCGCCGCAGCAAAGATAGTCGCCACCGTGCTAGCAAGCGCCAAGCCAGGGTCGATCGTGATCTTCCACATCAATGGGCGCGCGCCCCACACCAAGGAGGCCCTGCCTGAAATCATTCACGGCCTGCGCAAGCAAGGCTTTGAATTCGTCACTGTGTCGGATCTTCTACAACGGCCTGATGCCCAGCCGGTCTCCGCCCGGCCGGCACCCTTTGGCTATCGCCCCCTGCGTGCCCGCCAGCAAGGGCAAAAGAGGGAACAAGGAGTCGTCGATGCGCATCCTCCGGGCTAGGGCCGCGGCGGCCCGCCGCCAGGCTGAATGGATCGTCACCATGGAGCCGTGGCTGTCCATGGGATTTCGGGCTGCGCCGCTCGGGCGGTGGCTATTCCGGCGCGCCCGTGCCGGCTGCGTGCTGGCGGCCGTCCACCAGAACGCGATCCTTGGAATCCTGGTGTTTCAGCCCGACTTCTTGCTCGGCACCTTCATCGCGCTGCTCGCGGTGCGGCCGCAGGCCGCGGGCCATGGCGTGGGTCGGGCCCTGGTCGGGCGCATTACCCGCGAAACCTTCGCCCATCGCCGTTGGTTGTATGTATCGTCGGACAGCAAGAACCGGCTTGCCGCGCGTTTCTACAAGAAGCTCGGTTTTGCGCGGGTGGCCCGCCTGGCGGACCTGGTTTGCGAAAACCGTGTGGAGATCTTGTGGCGCAAGAAGCGCATTGAGACCTGACTGTCTGCAAGAGTTAATTGCCTTGGGTACCAGTGATTTTCATGCCGCGGATGTCAACCTCGCCGGTCGCGTGATCGGTGGGTGCCGACTGCTGCATCTGCTGGGCGTCGGGGGCATGGGCGCGGTGTGGCAGGCGCATCACCTGGCGCTCGATATTCCCGTGGCGCTGAAGCTGATGCTGCCCCTGGAAGAGTTGGGGCCGAGCGCGGGCGAGCGGCTGCTGCGCGAGGCCCGGGCCGCGGCACGGCTGCGCCATCCCAACATCGTCGGCGTGTTCAATGTGGGAGAAGAAGCGGGCGTGCATTTTCTGGTGATGGAGTTCGTGGAGGGTAAGAGCCTGCAGAAGTTGCTGGATGAACGGGGCGCCCTGCCGGTGGCCGAGGCGCTCCACATCACCGCGCAGATCCTCGACGCGCTTGAGCTGACCTTCGCTCACCGGATCGTCCACCGGGACATCAAGCCGGACAACATTCTGATCGACAGCCAGGGGGTCGCCAAGCTGGCGGACCTGGGCCTGGCCAAGCAGCTGGGCACGGAACTGCAACTGACCCAAACCGGCATGGTGATGGGCAGCCCCTACTACATCGCGCCCGAGCAGGCCAGCGACACCAAGAGCGCAGGTCCCTTGGTCGACATCTATTCCCTGGGATGCGTTCTGTTTCACATGGTGGCCGGCGCGCCGCCATTTTCCGGAACGACCCACCTGGAGGTCGTGCTCAAACACATTCGCGACCCCATTCCCGATCTGTTGCAGGTGGCGCCCTTGGTGCCGGCCGCACTTGGCCCCATCGTCGCCAAGATGATGGCCAAAGAGCCGAAAGACCGCTTTGCCACCCCGTCTGAGGTTCGGCAAGCGCTGCAACCGCTGCTGCAACCAGGGACCATTGGCCAAGGTCAGTCCGCCGGACGCGATTGGCGCAAACTGCGCCGCTTGAAGTTCGTTGGGCCCGGCCTGTTGGTCGTAGGTTTGGGGATCTCACTTCATTGGTGTGGCCGCGATAGACAAGCGGCCCCCAAGAAGGAAACGCCAGTAGCCACGCCAAGCGCCGCAGTGCGAGAGAATCCAGTTGCGACCAACTCCGCACGGTCGGAAGCTGCGCCGGCCAAGCCTCAACACCGGCCGCGAAGAGTCGCTGCGGAGCCGTCAGCCCCTTGGGTGCCACGCGAATCGCCACGCGCGCGCAACAGCGGAGAGCCGCCGTGGGCGCCACGCGCGCGCGGTGGCGGTCTGTACGATGCATTGGAGGCAAGGGACACCGAGCGCCTGCGCACTCTACTCGACCGCGGCACGCCACCCAATGTGGCCGAGGGTCAATCCTCGCCGCTGCACGAAGCGGTCCGCCTGGGAGAGCCCGGTTTCGTGCGCATGCTCCTAGAAAAGGGCGCCAATCCCAACGCCCGCGACTATTCCGGCGAAACCCCGCTGCACGAAGCCCTGCGCCGGAGAGACCGCGACATGGTCGGGGCGCTGCTGGATTTTGGCGCCAACCCCAATCTCCCTGATCGCATGGGTCTGACGCCCCTGCAAGCCGCCGGCAGCGACGGCTATCTTGTGCGCAGGTTGCTCGAAAAGGGGGCGCACTAGAGCACCGTCCTACTTGCTTCCCGGCTCCGGCGCCGGGGTCGTTCCGTCGCCTTCGGCGGCCAGTTCGGCCAGCACGCGCATGGCGGCCTCGCGGCGGGCGCGGCGTCGGTCGGCCGAGTCAGGGGCCGGCGTGACGCCGGGCAGGCGCGCGCCGTCGCCTTCCTCGTCTTCTTCTTCGTGGGCTTGGCCGCCCATGGCCGGCCTGCGCCTGGCCTGGGCAGCCGCCGCAGCGTGACCGTTTGAGTGAGGCGCGCTGCGATCCATCTCCGCCAGCGACACCAGCGGCAACGGAGTGCGCCTGTCACCCGAGGCAGACACGGGCGGCGCGGGTGAGGACGCCCGGAACGTCGGGATCACCTCTTTGAGAAAGTGGTCACGCTCAAGCCGCTCCTTGTCGATGACGTCCTCGAATATTGCCTGCATCAGCTCGACCACGCGGGCCGGGTCGGTTCGGGGCGCGACCTGGGTGATGACGTCCGACAATGCCAGGCGGAACTCCTCGGCGCTCTGGGTGCGCTGCCGGCGATCGGGGGCCAGGGCCCGCAGCACAACCTTGTCCAGCTCGGGCGCGATCCACGGGGCGCGCAACGAGGGCGGCGTGGGCTTGGGATGACGGACCAGCGCCAGGCCGGCCCCTGGATCTAGGCCCGAGATGGGCAGGTACTGGTGCCCGGTCAGAAGCTCCCACAGCACGATGGCCAACGTGTACACGTCGGTGCGCGCATCGGCCACCTCGCCTCGGGCTTGCTCGGGCGCGAGATAGGCGGCGCGCCCGAACACGACCCCGGGCTGGGTCTTCTCTTCTTTGAGCGCGCTGCGCGCCAACCCGAAGTCGGTAAGTTTCACGTCGCCGTTGTAACCGAGCAGGATGTTGGGCGGCGCGATGTCCCGGTGGACCAGCCTCAGATCGCCATATCCATGCACGTACGCGAGAACCCGCGCCACCTCGCGCGCCACGTGCAGCGCCACCTCGATGGGAATGCGTTGGCGCCTGCGCACGCAACGGTTCCACACCTCGCGCAGATCCTTGCCCTCGACCATCTCCATCGCGATGTAGAAGTCCCCATCCACCTCGCCGGCGTCGAAGGTATTGACCAGCGCTGAATGACTGAGGCGCAATACGACCTTGGCCTCGTCGAGAAAACGCTTGGCCTTGCTCGAATCGCCCCTTTCCGGCAGGACCTTCTTGATCACACACAGTTTCTCGAACCCACCGATCTGACCCAGGGCTGCAATGTAGACTTCGCCCATCCCACCCTTGGCCAACGGGCGCAGCAGCAGGTACTTGCCGAAGTGGCATGGGAAGTGCGAACTCATAGGGGTCGAATACTTCTCTCTCTCCCTCCGGGAGAGGGCAGGGTTGAGGGTACTCTGTCAGACGTGAAACCGTCCCGCGGACTTGTGGCCCAACACCTGCGTCGCTTCAGCGTCTGGCCAAAAAGGGGCATCACCCTTTTCCCCTCTCCCGGCGGGCTCGGGTTTCCCATCAACTTCTGCGGGCTGCGGGTCGCGGGCCGCGTGAGCGAGGGCGTGAGCGTGTTCGGGTGGGGTGTGCGGGAGGCGGAAAGCGTGAGGCGAGGGCGTGAGCGCTCCGCGGGTCGCGGGCCGCGCAAGCGCACCCCTGGGGGCTTCGGGACGGACAGCCCACCCTGCCCACCCCTCGCGCTTCGCGCTCGCCCGTCGCGCGAGCCGCCCACGCAGGTCGCCTTCCGCTGGTCGCTCACGCTACCGCGACCGCTCACGCTGCCCGGTCTCCGCTGGCCAAAAAGCCCTTCGTCGCGCCGCGCCGATTTCTGCTTCAAGAGGATCCAACTTAATGGGAAACCCGAGCCCGGCTGGAGAGGGGAAGAAAGTGGGCTTGTCCTCGAATCATGACCGATCACTTAATTTCCTCGGCGCTGGATCAGATCCAGATTCTGCCGCGCGGTCCGGTTCTCGGGGTCCAGCGTCAGCGCTTCCTGGTACGCCTTGCGCGCGTCCGCGAATTTCTCCAGGCGGAAGTACGCGTCGCCCAGCACCACCTGCGCCTCGGCCCCACCACCGGCTCGCGCGCCTTCGCGCGCCCGATCGACCGCTTCCTGGTATTCGTGCTTCTGAAAAGCGATCTTGGCCAAGCCCACCAACGCAGGCCCGCGGCTCTTGCCCGCGTGGACAAGCCGCTCGAAGGCCGCGCGGGCCTCGTCGAAACGCTGGCCGCGAAGGAAATCGCGGCCGTCCTGCAAGAGCTTGCGGCTTTCCGCCTGGGAGAGGGCCGTGCTCGGCGAGATGCGCGTTGCCCGGGGACGCGGGCTTGCCTCGCGCTTGGGGAGTTCCTCGGCGGGAGCCGGCTCAACCCTCGCCTGGGTTTGTTCGGTAGCCGGCTCTTCGGCATCCGACGCACTTTGCGTGTCCGGGGCCAGCGCGGCGTCATCCGACACCAGGCTCGGCTCCCGCTCTGCCGTCACACCCGGCACCGTGGCGGCCGCTTGGCCGGCCTCGCCCGGCCCGGCACCGCCCGGCGCCCGCGCACTTCCTCGCACCATCAGCATCAGCGCCAACGCCCCCAGGACGGACCCGGCCAGCAACAGCCAAGGCCATGACCTGGCCAGGGCCCGCAAGCGGCCCGGGATGATGAGGGACTCCTGTTCGTCAGACGATTCCTTGTCGCGCGCCTCGGGGGCCGGAGGCACTGCAATCAGCACCGGCGTCGGCGTCACCGACAGAACGAGCTCGACCTCGCGGATCTGGCGCGCCAAATCGGCCATGCTCTGCGGCCGCTGGCCCGGATCGCGCGCCATGGCCCTGTCCACCAAGGCCACCACCGGCGCGGGCACGTCTGCTCTCAACTCGACAATGGGACGCGGCGGCTCATTGGCCTTCTTGTGCAGGATCTCCATGACGTTCTCGCCGTCATAGGGGGGAGTGCCGGTCAGCATCTCGTAGAGAATCGAACCCACGGCGTAGATATCCGAACGCGGATCGGCTGGATGGCCCGCCGCCTGCTCGGGAGCCATGTATTCGGGGGTACCCATGGCCACACCCGGACGGGTCAGGCGCTTGCCGACGCGTGGGCTGTCATCGATTTCATCGCTCTTGGCGATGCCAAAATCGAGCACCTTGACCAAGTCGGGTGCCGCGGCGACACCTTCCGCAGCCGGCTGGGCCAGGTGCCCACTGGGCGTGCGGCTGGCGTTCGGCGGGCTGACCAGCAGGATGTTCTCCGGCTTGAGATCGCGATGGATGACGCCCGCGTCGTGGGCTGCCTGCAGCGCCGCACACATCTGGTCGGTGATGCGCAGGGCGCGGTTGATGGCCAGCGGCCCCTCACGGTGGATGAGCAAGCCCAGCTCGATTCCCTCGATGTACTCCATCACGAAGAACAGCGAGCCTTCGGCCGTGGTACCGAAGTCGGTCACGTTGACCACGTTGGGGTGCTCGATTCGTGAGGCGGCGCGCGCCTCACGGCGGAATCGCTCGACCAAATCCGGGGTGCGCGAGTAGGCCGGGTGCAGGACCTTGACCGCCACCCGCTTGCCGATTTCGATATGTTCGGCCTCGTACACCCGGCCCATGCCTCCCTCGCCGCGCAGGCGCTTAATGTGATAGCGCCCGGCCAGAAGAGCGCCCACCATGCGCGACCCTTCGTCGGACAGATGACCGCCTTCCTGTGAAGCATCGGGATTACCACTTCGGCCAAGCGGCGCGGTCTCGGCTCGGTCGGCCTTGGCCGCCGCCTCAGGCGACAGCGGCGGAACCTGCGGGGTCCGGCCGTCCCCGGGCGGATCCAGCAACGCCGTAGCGCTGGCCATGAGTGCCTGCCGTTCCTCCCGCTCCCGCAGCATGATGTCCCCGAACAGCTCGCGCATGAAGTGCGCCACCTGATGACCGTCCATGGCGGGGGCTGTCCTGGCCAAGAAGGCGGCCAGATCCGAACGCAACTCCTCGCCCGACTGGTAGCGGTCCTCGGGCCGCACCGCCAGCGCCTTCATGGTGATCTCATCCAACTCGGGCGGAACGCGAATGGCGCGCTTCGAGGGCGCCATGATCTGCGGGTGGCGCACCCGTTCCAGCAGATCGTCCTGGTCCTGGGCCGGTGCACCAGGGGGACGCGCCCCAGCGGCGAAAAGTTGCCGGCCGGTGAGCAGTTCCCATAGGACAACGCCCGCCGAATAGATGTCGCTGCGACCGTCGAGCGTCTCCGCGCGCGCCTGTTCCGGCGCCATGTAGCTGATCTTGCCGAAGATCACGCCGGGCGCGGTCTTCTCCAGTTTCAGGGTTGAGGTGGCCAGACCGAAGTCGGTCAGCTTGACCTCGCCCGAATAGGAAAGCAGCACGTTGGGCGGCGATACGTCGCGGTGGACGAGGCGGAGCCCTTCGAACCCGTGCGCGTAGGCGAGACCCCGCACCAGCTCCTTGACGATGTGGGCGGCTACCGGCAGCGGGAATGCGATGCCTTTCTGGGCGCAGCGGTTCCACACCGCGCGCAGGTCCTTGCCCTCGACGAACTCCATGGCGAGGTAGATCTCGCCCTTGACCTGACCAGCATCGAACACACTCACCAAGTTTCCATGCGTCAGGCGCACCACCACCTTGGCTTCGTCCTTGAACCGCTGCACGTAGCTTCTGCCCGCCAGGTGCGGCAATGCCGTCTTGACCACGCACAGCTTCTCCAGGCCCCGCTGCCCGTGCACCGCCAGATAGAGCGCTCCCATGCCCCCGCGAGCCAGGGGCTTGACCAGTGCATACCCGCCGAAGCGTCGCGGAAAACCGTCCATGGACAGCAGCGTGCTCGCTTCGGATGTTATTGGAACTAGCTGGAAATTCCTAGGAGCGTATGCGGAAAACTTCGGATTGCCGCTTACCGCAAGCAGACGGCCAAGACCTGCTTCAGGTCGGTCTTGCCGGCAATGGCCTTCACGATGCCGTCCTGGAGCAAGGTGGTCATCCCCCCGACCACGGCAAACCGACGCACGTCCTCGAGCGGCGCGCGTTTGGAGATCGCATGCTTGATGTTGTCATCGTTTACCAGCAACTCGTGCACCGCAAGACGCCCCTTGTAGCCGGTGTTGCCGCATGCCTCGCATCCCGCGCCCCGCCATAGCTTGATCCGGCCGCGCGCAAAGCCACGGCGGCTGGCCTCCTCCTCACCGAAGGCCTGTAGGATCTCGTCCACCTCGGTGTCGCTCGCGTCGTACTGCTGGCGGCATTTCTTGCACAGCCCGCGGGTTAAGCGCTGCGCCAGCACGCCCAGCAGCGCGTCGGCGAAGCTGAATGGGTCCAGCCCCATGTCGATGAGGCGAGTGACGGTCTCCGGCGCGCTGTTGGTGTGCAGGGTGGACAACACCAGGTGGCCGGTCAGCGACGCCTCGACGCCGGTGCTGGCGGTTTCCTTGTCGCGCATTTCGCCCACCATGATGACGTCCGGGTCGGCACGCAAAAAGGCACGCATGGCCGAAGCGAAATCGAGGCCGATCTTGGGCTGCACCTGCACTTGGCGCAAACCCGCCTGGGTGATTTCCACCGGGTCCTCGGCTGTCCAGATCTTCATGTCGATGGTGTTGATGGTGCCGAGAGCCGAGTGCAGAGTCGTGGTCTTGCCGGATCCGGTGGGCCCCACGCACAGAATCAGGCCATAGGGCTTGGCGAGCAGCTTCTTCATCTCGTCGAGGTTGCGTTGACCCATGCCCATTTCGTCGAGCGGGATCGGCTTGGAGGCGGCCAATATACGCATGACCACGTCTTCGTTCCCGTTGACCGTGGGCAGGGTGGCGACGCGCAGCTCGATGGTGCGATCGCGCATGCGAAACTTGATCTTTCCATCCTGTGGCTTGCGCCGTTCGGAAATGTCCAGCTTGGCCATGATCTTGAAACGCGCCACCAAAGGATTGCGGAAGGCCGGCGGAATTTCCTGGTAGCGCACGCAGTCGCCGTCGATGCGGAAGCGGATGCGGGTATTGTCCTCCTTGCCATATGGCTCGATGTGGATATCGGACGCCCCCCGCGAAAAGGCGTCGATGATGACCTGGTTGGCCAGCTTGATGATGGCGCTGTCCGACTCCTCGCCTTCGCCTTCATCATCGCTGGGCTCGTCGACCGCCCCTGTGCTTTCGTCGCCGGACAGCTCCTTGATCAGGACATTGACGTCCGGCCGCAAACCGTACGAGTACTCGATGCAAGCAGCGATCTCGTCCCTGAAGCCGACGTGAAAGACCACCTCACGATCCGCTTCGATGGCACGCAGGGCATCGCAGCGGGAGAAATCCGTCGGGTCGTCGATGACCACGATGAGCTGTGGGCCGCGCCGCTCGATGGGCGCCGCGCCCATCTTCCTCAGGTAGTCGAGGCGCAGGCGGCCACGCAGGTCCTCCGGGATCTGCTGACCGCCGGTGAAGCGGTAGAAGGGCGCGTTGTAGTAGGTCGAGAGTGCCTTCTCAACGTCGGCCCGATTGACTCCCGCCCTCTCGATCAGATAGCGGGCTGGATCTTGATCGGATTGCTCCGCCAAGGAGAGCGACTTCTGCAGGGCCTCGAGACGCACAATGCCGGCGTCGACAAGGGTGTCCCACTTGCCGGCCGGCTTCTTCCCCGCACGCTCCTGCGCGGCAAGGCCCGGCCTGGAATCGGGCACGGGGGTGCCCTTCCTGGCCTGCGCGACGGCCGGCGCGGCCAGAGTCGCGCGCCCACCCGAGTCAGGGGTACTGGGCGCGGGTGTCCCTGCAGCAGGCGGCTGCGCGGGCACTTCGCGCGACGCCAGCAGCCCGGCCAAGGTTTTCGCCACGGCCCGGCCCAGCTCGCCGACGTAGACCAGATCGCGCGGCCCGAAGAGCCCGGATTCATCCCGGCGATTGACCACCAACATTACGCCGAAAGGCAAATCGCCGACCAATAGCGGCGCAACGATGGCGCCCCGGATAGCGATCCCCAGCCATTGGTCCAGCCGGTCGTCGGGCCGCAGGCGCGGATGCAGGCGCAGGAGCTCGTTTGCGTCGCTAAGGTTCTTGAAGCCAAGCGGAGCCTGGGCGGCGTATGCAAAGCCGATCACGTTGGTCGGATCGCGCGGCAGGCGCAGCTCGCGCACGGAGTCTTCCACCCAGGCCACCGCCCGCAACTGGCCCTGGGCATCAGACATGAACAGCGTGGTGCGTTCCGCGATCAAGAATGCGCTGACGCGATCGGAGGCCTCGAACAAGAGGTCATCCAGAGTGGTCACCCCACCGATGTAGGCGACCAACTCCGCAAGGCGTGCACGCTTGTCAGTCTGGCCGGGTTGGTCGCCGAGTTGCTTGAGCCACGTGGCCGCATCCATGGAACATCCTTCACATCGTCACTACTGTTGATGTACCTGAGCTTGCACACCAAAGACCACCTGCGCCTACCTCTGCGACGACGAGGCCTTCGACGAGGCCTTCGTTCTGTGTATCCGCCGTGGTAGCCTTACGCGCTTGTTTCGTGAGGGGAACCAGATAGCGATGCAAGACGAGAGCATCCTCGTCGTAGACGACAGCCCGACAATTCTGAAGTTAGTCGAGATGACGCTGGCCAAGGCGGGCTTTCGCGTGTCGACCGCGGATTGTGGCGAGGTCGGCATTCTGGCAGCAACGGAGTGCCCCCCGGACCTCCTGCTGCTCGACTACCTTCTGCCCGATCTGAATGGCGACGACGTGTGCCGGGCCATCTCGGGAAACGTGGCCTTGGCCACCATGCCCGTGGTCGTGATGAGCGCAAAGGGCGAGGAGGCGGGCGCCTGTTTTTCCAACCTGGCCAGCGTGGTCGACATATTGCCCAAGCCTTTTTCGCCGGACGCGCTGCTCGCGGTGGTGCACCACGCCCTGGAAAAACGCGGGCGCAAGCCGGCGCCCGCCCCGGGCGAGACGCCCGACAACCTGGATGTGATCGAGCTTCTGCCAAAGCCACAAGAGAAGAAGCCGGCGGGCTTGCCCATCGCTGCGGACGGCGCCGCGTTGCTGGGTGATCTGGCGATCGTGTCGATCGCCGACGTGCTGCTCCTGCTGCAAGACCGGCAGCATACGGGTGCGCTGCGCCTCATGGGCAAAGAGGCCAGCATCGAGATCTGCGTAAACAAGGGTCGCATCGATTTCGCCGGCGCCCAGGGCGTGGCCGATGAGTTCCTGCTGGGACACTTTCTGGTGCGCAGCGGACAGCTCGAACGTGCCCAGTTGGATGAGGTTCTCGCCGAGCGTCGCGCCGCCCCGGGTGGGGCTCTGCTGGGCGCCGATCTGTGCCGCCGAGGCCTCATCACCGAATCCGGGCTGAGAAGGGCCATGGCACAACAGACCACCGCCCTGGTGTTCGAGGGACTGCGCTGGGGCGAGGGATGCTTCTCCTTCCACCCCGGGGCCGAGCCCTCGCCGGCTGCACGCGAAGCTAGCCTGGGCCTGCCCATCGACGGGCTCATCATGCAGGGCCTCCGGCGCGTCGACGAGTGGCGTGTGATTGGACAGGAAATCGACAACTTCGATCTGGTTTTCGTGCGCAACGAGGACAAGATCGCTTCGTCCGACGACCACCGGTTGCTGCGCGAGGAGGCGACGCTGCTCGAAATCGTCAACGGGAAGAACACCGTGCGCGACATCATCCGGCTGTCCAAGATGGGCTCGTACGACGTAACCCAGGTGTTGTTCCGGCTCCTGCGCTGCAAGTTCGTCCGCAGGCGCGTGGCGCCGATGGTTGGGTGATTGTGGCGACATCCTCCGACCTGGACGTAGTCTTCTTCCATCTGCGCGGCATGCGCTGTGCCCTGCCTGCCAGTGTGGTGCGCGAGATACTGCCGATGCCGGGGCTCACGCCGGTGCCGCTGGCCCCGCCCGTGTTGCGCGGGATTGCTCCTGTGCGAGGCCAAGTGCTGCCCGTTCTGGACCTGGGTGTCTACCTTCCGCAGGCAGACGACGCGCATGGCGACGGCTTACCCGATCCGGTGACCGCCGAAAGACTGATCCTGATCGAGACCGCACCCGACGCCAATACGCCGGCCATTCCCGCCGCGTTGGCCGTGGAACGTGAGGTGCGCGTGGGCCGAGTCGACGAGCAGCACAGCCGGCCACCGCCTCCGCGGCCGATTTTTCTGGCCGCCACGGTGCTGGACGCTGACGGGCCCGCCCTGTTGATCAGCGCCCAGCAAGCCATCGATCATGTTCGCCACGCCATCAGCACGGTGACAAATCCATGACCAAGAACAGCGGATTGGAGAACCTCCTGCACGTGGTTAACGCCGCCAAAGCTGGCGATCTGACGGTGCGCACTGAGGTTGCGACCCCAACTCTGGCGCCCCTGGCCCGCGCGCTCGACGAAATGCTGGAAACGCTGAGCCGGCAGGCCAGCCAGATCGCAGGCGGCGCTACCCACACCCTGTCGGCCGCGGAAGGGCTCAAACGCGCCAACCAGGTGATAACCGACGGCTTGGCTCACCAGCAGGCGACCATCGCCGAGATCTCGCGCAAGTTGAAGGCTCTGGAGGCGCGTTCCGACGAGATCGGCCAGATCGTGGAGCTGTTCGACGATGTCACCTCGGAGACGAATATCCTGGCGCTCAACGCGGCCATCGAGGCCTCGCGGGCGGGCGTGCAAGGCAAGGCGTTCGGCCTGGTGGCCGAGGACGTGCGCAAGCTGGCCGAGCGCTCGGCGGCAGCCACCAAGGATATCGGCGCCTTCATCCAGACCATCGTAAACTCAACCAGCGAAGCTAACCACACCATCGAGGAAATTCGCCGCGTGACCGAGACGCTGGCAGCATCTGCTGCTGGCGCAGGACGCGACGCCGCGGCACTTGCCGCCGCCGTGAAAGAGCTGACGCAGGTGCTGGCAGGGCTGCGCTTCGCCGGCCAGGACGAGGCCGATCTGGCGCGAGCCCTGCGCGAACGGGGCGGCGAGATCACCGGGCTGTTGAAGCCATTGGCTCCCCTTTTGGACAAAGCGACGACGCCGCTCGGCGAGGCGCTGCGGCGGGTGCTGGCTGTGCTGGCCGACGGCGCGACAAAGAGTGAGCGCTAGCTCCGTCTTGCACCATGGCAGCGCCCAAGAAGAACGGCCCGGACGACGGCGAGCGCGGCCCACTTGACGAGTGGAACCCGAGCGAGGCCGAGTTGCTTCGCGGCTTGTTTCTCGACGAGGCGGACAAGCACCTGCGCCATATCGCCGAGGCGCAACGGGCGCTGGCGCGCGCTGCCGACACCAGCTTGGACGTGGACCCCCAGCTCGTAGATGCCTTGTTTCGCCATCTGCACACGCTCAAGGGCGCGGCGGGCTCGGTGGCCCAAGACGCCATTGCGCGGGCGGCGCATGAGCTGGAAGAGCTGTGTGCCGAGATGCGAACCGGGAAACTTGCGCCCACGTTCGGCATCCTGGAACGCATCGACGAGGGCATCTCGTCCCTCCGGGCGCTGCTCACCAGCGCCCGCCTGGCGGCCCCGCCGCCGCGCAGCCCCGATCCCCTGGAACCCGTCGCGCTGACCCGAGGGACGACGGAGCGCCGCCGGCAAACCGATCGGCGCGCGGTGGCCGATCGACGCGCGAGTGGTGACGGCATGCTGCGGGTCGAGGCCGAGCGGCTTGATGTGCTGCTCGATGGCGTGGGCGATTTGGTCATCCTGCGCACGCGCCTGGACCGGCGCGCACACGAGTTGGAGAGCGTGCTGCGCGACCTGCGGGTGACCCGCGAAAGCATGCGAGCCATCCTGGGCGCGCTGGGAACGGACTCGCCAACATCTACATGGGCTGTCCGTCCCGAAGCCCCCGCAGGGGGAGCCGGCGAGCTCCCCACGCGATCTGCAGCGGCAGGAGCGGAGCGGGAAGAAAGGACGCGCCTTCTCGACCGCCTGGGCGAGGTGGAAGTTGCGTTTGCCAACTTCGCCACCTACCTGGACCGCACGGCACGCGCGCTGACTGCCGATGCGGGTTCGATGCGCCACACCTCGGAGCAGCTGGAAGAGCAGATCCGCCGCGCGCGCCTGGTACCCCTGGAATGGCTGTACATCCGGCTCGGCTCGGCGATGCGCGAGTTGGAGCGCACCTGCCGCCGCCCGGTGGACATGGTGGTCTCGGGCGGTGAGGTCGAGCTGGACAAGAGTGTGGTCGACCAGCTCACCGACCCCTTGCTGCATCTTCTGCGCAATGCCCTGGCGCATGGAATCGAGTCGCCCGAGGTGCGCGCCCTACGCGGCAAACCGACCCGGGGCCGCATCGAGATCAAGACCGTGCAAGAAGGCGATTCCGTCTGCATCACCTTTGAGGACGACGGGGGAGGCATCGATCGAGAGGCAGTCAAACAGGCTTTGGTGCGCACCGGGCGTCAAGAGGCAGCCGCCACGCTGGATGAAAAGAGCTTGCTCGCGGCGGTATTCGAGCCGGGGTTCTCCACCCGGCCCCATTCGGACCCGCTGGCCGGCCGAGGCATGGGTCTCAACATCGTCGAGCGCACCGTGGCGCACATGGGCGGCGAGGTGAAGCTGGAATACCAGGCGGGCCTCTTCTCGCGCTTTCGCCTGACAGTGCCGCTCACCGCCACCATCACGCAGGCTCTGCTGTTCAAGCTGGGCGGCCAAGTGTATGTCGTGCCGGCTGCCCACGTCATCGAGGCGCTGCCAGTAGGCCCCGACATTCTGGCCGGCAATTCCGTCGTGACGTCCATGCCGACCGGGCATCCGACCGGGGACGAGCCCGGGTTGCCCCTGCTGCGCCTGCATGCCTTGCTCGGCATCGAGTTGCCCCCGGGGCGGCGCGCGACGGCATTGCATGTGCGCTACGGCGGCCGTGATTTCGTCTTCACCTGCGACAAGGTCATTGGCACTCGCACGGTGGTGATCCGTCCGCCGGGCCCGCTGCTGGGGCTGATTCCCCTCTATGCCGGGGTGACAGCGTCGGGAGCCGGCAAGGCGCAGCTGGTGCTGGACCTGGGCGCGCTCGCCGACGCGGCCTTTGGACCGCCGCGAATTGCAGCGCCGGGGCCGCGGCGCGGGCAGCCGCGCGTCCTCATCGTCGACGACTCGCGCATGGCGCGCGAGAGCGCTTCGCGCTTGCTCTCCGCCGCTGGCTACCAGACCGTCGCCGCGGAGGACGGCTGGGACGCGTGGGAGGTGTTGGGCGAACGGCGCTTCGATGCGGTTGTGACCGCGCTGGAAATGCCACACGTGGACGGGTTCCAGTTGATCGCGCGAATTCGCCACGAACCTACCCTGCGCGGCTTGCCCATCGTGGTCCTCTCGTCGCGCACCTCGCAGTCGACCCGCCAGCGCGCACTGGCCGCAGGGGCCAACATCTTCTTGCCCAAGTCGCGCTACAAACGCAGCCTGGTGGAAGCAGTCACCTTCTGCCTGCGCGAACAAGCATCGGCGCCAGCGGCGGGCGGACGATAGAGGTCACCTGTTCCTCACAGAGGGCGCAGAGGTCGCAGAGATCGGAAGAGGACGGGGGACAATACGATGGCAGTCCGCGAATCCGGGCGCCCTCGTTTGGGACAGCCGGTGACCGGCAGACTACGCGAGGAGGCCGCGAACCGCTTTCTCAAGCGCGTCGAGCTTGGTCGTCGCCGTGTTCCAAACCACCTTCGTGTTCAGGCCGAAGTAGCCATGCGCCAATACGTCGCGCATCCCGCGAACCTTGCGCCACTCCACCTCGGGCGCCTTGGCGATGACGTCGTCAGGCAAATTCTTGGCGGCCTCGCCTATCACCTCGAGGTTGCGGACTACGGCGTCGCACGTGCGCTCGTCGGCGACGAACGCGTCGAAGGTCATCCCCGCGATGAATCGCCGGATCCTTCCGCAGGATTCGATGATGTCGTCGGCATACATCCGCCAGTCCCGGGCGCTAGGCGACATCTACCGCCTCGCGCTCCACCACGGAACGGATCCGCGGCTTCAGGGCGTCGGGCGTGACGAGATCCACCCTTTGGCCAAGATGATCCTCCAGGAAAAATTTGAGGTCCATGAACGAGTCAAAGGTCGGGCCAACCTCGAAGTCGACCAGGAGGTCGAGGTCGCTGTTCGGGCGCGCCTCATCACGGGCCGTGGATCCGAACAAACAGATCCGGCGTACGCCGAAGTCGCGCTTCAGGGCGGGCAGGTAGCTCCGCAAGGTCGAAATGGCCTCTTCACGCCGCATCGGTTCGAGTATACCAGTCGCGCGGACCGGAAAGCGCTTCGATCTGGATTTTCAGTGCATACGCCGATATCGGGACCGCGGCCGATCCGTGGGTAGGTCCAGTGCCAGACCGAATCAGGGCACGCAGGCGGTGTAGGTCTTGATGACAACTTCCTGCACGAAAAGGGTACCCGTTTCGTTGCCATACGGTCCTGGTGTCGCCTGTCCGTCCCCAACGAGGATCTGTCCACGGCCAGCAGCGCCCAACGCCTTCGAGCTCGCGCGGAGGACCTCAACGCCGTCGATGGAATAGGCCATCCAGCCCGCCTCCGTGGTCATCGCGTAGGAGTGATAGACGCTCGTATCGACGTCGTGCCTAATGTCTCCCGCTTCCGTTGATAGATAGACGAACCCCTTCATGAAGGTGATCACTGGGCCTCTGTTCGCTCCATCGACAAGGTACGTGTACCACTTTTCGGAATTCGGTCCGAGCCTGGCCCGCAACGACAGTGTGTCGCCCTGGTCAAGGGGTGCGGGCGTCCAATTGGGGGTGTCATGGGTCCTATGGTTGCCGAACCAGATTCCCTCGTTGTCCACCGTGGTCATCTGAAGCTCGCCACCCGATGCAGACCAATACGTCCCCGGATCCAGCAGTGTCGAAAACAGAGTATCCCACGGCGGAGAGTCTGGAGTAGCCGTGCAGTCGTAGGTGATGGTTAGCGGCTTGCCCGAACAGACGGGAAGACCGCCTCCGGAATCAACAACACTCGACTGTGTGTCCACGCCGCCTTCCGAACCACCACTGCGGACGTCGGCCGGGAGCGGGCCGTCCGCAAGTGGGGCCGCCGTGTCCCTACTTTGCAGTGGCACGTCTGCCGCGAGCGCGGGTAGGTCGCCCGCAGATCCCGCGTCGGGCACGGCTGCTCCGTCGACCGGGCCGGGCGCGGCGTCGGGGCTTGCGAGTTCGCTGTTCTCCACACAAACCGTGCCCGCGCAGGTTTGGGCGCCCGGGCAGTCGTCGGTGGTGGTGCAACGGGTCCGGCAGGTGTTGTCGACTGTGCGGCAGACCAGCGGGGTTGGGCAATTGCCCTGGGGATCGCAAGTGGCTGACTGGCACACGGCCCCGTTGTCCACGCGCACACAGCGCTCACCGTTGTCACAGTCGCGAGATGTGACGCACGTTTTGTGGCAAGCGCCGAACTTGCACACCAGCGGCTCGTTGCAGTCACTGTTCAGGATGCACGATCCCCCAAGGTCCAATTTCTTGGCGCTGCTGCAGGCAGCAAGGGCGCAGGCCAGCGAGATCCATGACACCACACGAACTGTATTCATAGTCTTCTCCTTTGTCGCGAAGGCCCAGAATGTACCAGGCGCGCCGCCAGGACAACGGCGTGGGTAGCCGAGCCAGGCGAGCGTCCGGCTTTGGCGGAGCCTGTTGGGCACGGTCCCCACGACTTGCAAGCGCCGGGCCATGAGATCGAGGCCGAAAACGCGAGCCGGATGCCGGTCGCGGACATGTCCGGACACGCCGGGAGTGTCCACTGGACACGGAGGACTTAGCGCAGGGGGCGACCGCAGGTCGCCCCTACACCATCACGGGGGGCGGAGTGGTCTCCCCGATGAAAGGACCCTCGGGGGCCACGATGATTCCGCTTTGGTTTCCCTGCGCGATGGCGCCTGGCCACACCACACTGCGGACCACCTGACTGCCTGCCGACACCCGGCCACCGCCGCACACCACGGCCCACGGCCCGACCACCGCGCCCGCCTCGACAACAGCCCCGGCCGCAATGCGAACCGGCGGCACGATGCGGGCCGAGGGATCGATCTGCGCGGCGGAATCCACGCCGGCAAGCGGCCCGGGCGGATGGGACAGCAGGCTTGGATTCGCGACCAAGGCCAGGTTCCCGGCAAGGTAGCTTTCGGGGGTGGAATGCTCGGCAAAGTAGCCGGTCATGGTCATGGCGCCGATGCGGTCGCCAGCCCGAAGGGCCGGAATGTACCCGTCTCCGATCAGATCGGACACGCCCGCGGGCAGGCGGTCGAGCAGCGCCTTTTCGACCACGTGAATCCCGGTGAACATGCGCGGGGCCAGCGCTGCGCGTTCGGCGCGGTTCGCGCGCTGTCCTCTGATGCTCCTCACGCTGCCTTCCGCATCCACCCCGACGGGGGCCCACAGTTCGGGATGTGGGTCCGTGCGCAGTACCATGGTGGCCACGGTTCCCCGAGGCGCCTGACCGTGGGCCGCGATGACCGTACGCAGATCGACCTCAGCCGCGACCTTGCCATTGATGATCAGCACCGGTTCGGATGCAAAAAGCGAGCGGGCCTTGCCCACACCCCCGCCCGTGCCCAGCAACTCCTCCTCGACCGAGTAGCGCAGGTTGACGCCGAACTGCGAGCCGTCGCCCAGGGTCCTGCCGATCTTGTCGCCGTGGTGGTGCAGGTTGATCACGATGTCGTGCAGCCCGGCTTGCCGACACAACGCCAAGGCGAAGGTGACAGCGGGATAGCCACACACCGGAAGCAACGGCTTGGGCAGAGCCAGGCCAAGAGAGCCGAGACGGGTCGAACGGCCAGCCGCGAGAATCATCACCTGCATGGATAGCCATGGTACTACGGACCCGATCCACACTGCGACCATGATACGCTGGCGCCGTCATGAAAATATGTGTCATCGGGACCGGCTACGTCGGACTGGTCGCGGGTGCGGGATTCGCGGACATGGGCAACGACGTCACCGGTTGCGACATCGACGGGGAAAAGATCGCCCTGCTCAAGCGGGGCCAGGTGCCCATCTACGAGCCCGGCCTGGACAAGCTGATCGCCCACAACGTGCAAGAAGGCCGACTCGCCTTCACCACCGACATAGCTGCCGGCGTCGCCGGCGCCGAGGTCGTGGTGCTGGCAGTGGGCACCCCGCCAGCGCCCGACGGCTCGGCCGATCTGCGCCATATCTTTCAAGCCGCCGAGACGGCCGCGCGCGCCCTAACGGGCTGGGCCGTGCTGGTGACCAAGTCCACCGTGCCGGTGGGCACCGGCGACAAGGTCGAGGCCATCGTGCGCCAGCACACGCGCCACGAGTTCTCCGTCGCGGCCAACCCCGAGTTCCTGAAGGAGGGCGATGCGGTCAACGACTTCATGAAGCCCGATCGCGTGATCATCGGGACCAGCGATCCGCGCGCACTCCACACCCTGCAGGCCTTGTACACGCCGTTTACCCGCTCAAGCGATCGCATCCTGGTGATGGACCGCCGTTCGGCTGAGCTGACCAAGTACGCGGCCAATGCCATGCTGGCCACGCGCATCTCGTTCATGAACGAGATGGCCGGTCTTTGCGATGCGGTGGGCGCCGACATCGAGCTGGTGCGCAAGGGACTGGGCTCGGACGCGCGCATCGGCGCCAAGTTCCTGTACGCCGGGGCGGGGTTCGGGGGCGCCTGCTTTCCCAAAGATCTGCGCGCGGTGCTCAGCACCGCCAAGGAAGCGGGCGCGCATCTGCAAGTCTTGGCCGCGGTGGAAGCGGTCAACCAGCGGCAAAAACACCTCTTGGCCGAACGTTTGCTCAAGCACTTTGGCGGCGATTTGCACGGTCGCAGGATCGCCGTGTGGGGGCTGGCCTTCAAACCCGGCACCGATGATGTGCGCGAGGCGCCCGCTCTGGTCATCATCGAGGACTTGCTGGCTGCTGGTGCGAGCGTAGCTGCCACCGACCCCATCGCCATCCCGACCGCGCGCAAGATCCTGGGTGAGCGCGTGGAATTTGCCGCCTCCAACTACCAATGTGCCGAGGCCGCCGATGCCCTGGCCCTGGTCACTGAATGGCACGACTACCGCCGGCCGAACTTCGAGCGCCTACGCGGCCTCATGCGCACACCGGTGGTCGTCGACGGCCGCAACGTCTGGGAACCGTCCGAGTTACGCGCCGCCGGTTTCACGTACTATGGGATTGGGAGAGGGCGCGGAAGGGAAGGTTAGCGGCCCTCCTCCGCGCGCCACCAGGCGACGAAGCGGGAAATGCCTTGCTCGATGCTGACCTTGGGCGCGTAGCCCAGGTCGCGCTGGGACAGCTCCAGATCAGCCAAGGTGTGCGGCATGTCGCCCGGCTGCTCGGGTTGCCAGCAGATTCGCGCCGGCTTGCCCAAGGCCTTGGCGATGCGATCGACCAGGTTCTTCAGGCTGGTTGGACGCGCGCCGCCCAGATTGTAGATGCGAAACGCGGGACTGCTGCGCGCCTGCTGCTCGATCGCGGCGAGCACGCCGTCGAGAATGTCGTCGATCCAGGTGTAGTCACGCGAGGTGTTTCCGTCGCCGAAGAGCTGGATGGGTTGATTGTCGGCGATGAGTCTGGTGAATTTGTGGATCGCCAGGTCCGGCCGCTGGCGCGGACCGTACACCGTGAAGAAGCGCAAGCAAGTGACCGACGAGCCGTAGAGGTGCTGCTCGGTGAAGGCGAGCAGCTCGCCCGCCCGCTTGGTCGCCGCGTAGGGCGACAGCGGCCGGCTGCAGGGATCCGCCTCGCAAAACGGCACCTGGCTGTCCTTGCCGTAGACCGAGGACGACGAGCCGAAGACAAACCGCTTGATGCCACGCTCACGACAAGCGGAAAGCAGGTGCAGCGTGCCGATCACGTTCACGGCCCAATAGCGCTGCGGGCTTCGGATGGATGGCTGCACGCCGGCCAGCGCCGCCAGGTGCACCACCCCGTCGACTCGGCCCGCAGCGTCCAGGGCAGCGGCAATATCGTGCGGGTCGGTCAGATCGCCCTCGACCAAGCGAAAGACCGGGTTTCTCCGCAGCCCCGCCAGATTCCGTTCCTTGACCGCGCGCGGATAGAAGCTGTCGAAGTTGTCGAAGCCCGTGACCCGATCCCCGCGCGCGACCAGCCGTTCAGCCAAGTGAGAACCGATGAATCCGGCCGCGCCGGTAACGAGAATCTCCATAGGGGATCACAATAGACGGAGGGCAGCCGCAGCACCAGGGGGACGAGCTACCGCCGCGACGGCTGCAGGTTTGCCGGGGCGCAATCGCACGACTGATGGCGAAGATGGAGGAAAAACTCCACGTTTCCCTTGCCCCCCGTGATGGGCGATGTCGTTTCGCCCAGGACTTCGTACCCCTGCTCGCGTGCTGCGGCCTTCACCTCGTCGAGCGCGTGCTGCCGATCCGCCTCGTCGCGTACGATGCCGCCCTTACCCACCTTGGCCCGGCCCACCTCGAATTGCGGCTTGACCAGGGCGACGACGGCTGCACCCGGACAAAGCAAGGCAGGCAGCCGGGGCAGCACCAAGCGCAGGGAGATGAAAGAGACGTCGACCACCGCAAGCGCGCAGCGCTCGGGAATGCGCTCGGGCGGCATGAGGCGGATGTTGGTGCGATCGATGACGACCACGCGCGAATCCGAGGCGATCTTCCAGTCGAGTTGACCGTGCCCGACATCAACGCAGTACACCCGCCGCGCGCCGCCCTGGAGCAGGCAATCCGTGAAGCCGCCGGTCGAGGCACCCACGTCAACGACCACCAGGTCCTTGACGTCGACGCCGAAGGTTGAAAGCGCATGCGCCAGCTTGACCCCGCCGCGCGAAACATAGGGCATAGGTTCCCCGCGCAGGCGCAAGGCGGCCTGCGCCGCGACCAGGTCGCCCGCCTTGTCCACCGGACGATCTCCGTCGAGCACCTGGCCCGCCAGGATGAGCGCCCTCGCCTTCTCACGCGTGGGCGCCAGCCCCCGCTCTACCAGCGCGAGATCGGCGCGTACCCGGCCAGTGCGCGCCTTGGCCGAGGCCGGAAAGGGCGTGGGCTCGATTTCCAGGTCGGAATTTGCTTTGCGCGCCATGGTGCTGCCCAGAATAGACATCCGGGACTTCCTGGTTGCAAACCCGATCGCTGCAAGTACAATCCCCAGACTCGTTGACGCGGGTTCGGGGCTGTAGCTCAGCTGGGAGAGCGCTAGAATCGCACTCTAGAGGCCGTGGGTTCGATCCCCATCAGCTCCACAACATACTGAAATCGTTTGCTTTTTGGGAATGGTCTGGCCAGCTGCCGCTAGATTACCTGTTCTAGCGTCCATCAACGGTGCAGGTTGGGAACCGCCCGCTGGACCCAAGGCTCGCAACGCGCTTCACCGCCGCCTGGCTCTGTGGACCGTGCCCCAGCTCTTGGTCGTCGACGAACACCCGGCCCGGCGTGCTTGCGCGCGCTGGGCCGTCGTCTGTCCACCCCCGCGCTCGATCGCACAAACCGCGATCCAATCGCCGCGCTATTGCTAGATCATCTCCACTATGAGCAGCAGAGGCTGGTCTTCGCAGATCTAGGAAACCTGTCTCAGCCTCCTGCGCTCACGCATCCAACAAGCGTCATGAAGAAAACCATCTGTCTGTTCCTCCTGTTCTCTCTTGTGTCAGCCAGGGTCATGGCCAAGGGAGGTGGAATCACTGTTGGGGTCAAGGATGCCACGGGCAAAGACGTCGGAACCGTGAACATCAAGCCCATTGCTTCCGGCGTCGAACTCAAACTCAACCTCCGCGGATTACCCCCCGGTGAACACGCCATCCATTTCCATCAAAACGCGAAATGTGAAGCACCGGATTTCAAGTCCGCTGGTCCGCACTTCAATCCTGATGGGAAGATGCACG
>Ga0182021_10000480_pt1 | contig 42358 bp, 38 predicted proteins | sample 612E3MmetaG_FD_120493 | JGI IMG/M metagenome (GOLD analysis project Ga0182021, IMG submission 120493) | Permafrost microbial communities from Stordalen Mire, Sweden - 612E3M metaG (Illumina Assembly) | ecosystem: Environmental > Terrestrial > Soil > Wetlands > Permafrost | place: Sweden... | reverse complement strand
GTTCGAACCCCCGGAGCCAAAGGTCGTACTCGACCTAAACCACTCTTGGGGTCACCGCGGACGGAGGCCGTGGGGCGGGTGAGAATCCCTCTCCCTCCACCAATACCGGGTGGTTTGAGAGAGCCAGTTTCATTGAGGGAAGGCACATGGGGAATTCAAGTTTTACACGAGCCCGAGTTGTACTGTTTGCAATGATTGCGGCGGTCGTGGTTGGGTTGTGCGGGCTTAATATCTCCTGCGGTACCAGCCCGGCCTGGGGAATCACCGAGTACGCGATACCTACCGCTCAGAGTTCACCCGAGGGAATAACTATCGGCCCGGATGGTGCAATCTGGTTTACCGAAGGGCATGTAAACAAGATAGGTCGCATTTCACCAACGGGTAGAATTACGGAGTATGTAATCCCGATGGCCGCAAGTAGCCCTGCCGGCATAACGTCCGGACCCGACGGCGCTCTCTGGTTCACGGAATATGGTGCCAACAAGATCGGGAGGGTCACCACCAGGGGGGAGTTTACAGAGTTCTCGATTCCAACAGCAGGAAGCAGTCCGGCAGGAATCACCTCGGGCCCCGACGGTGCCCTATGGTTCACAGAGACCTACGGAAACAAGATCGGCCGCATGTCAACAACGGGGCAGTTCAAAGAATACTCGACCCCGAACCCCAGGACTTTTCCTGAGGCCATCACAAAGGGCCCTGACGGCGCTCTCTGGTTTGTTGAGCCGGACCCAAACAACAGCATCGGTCGCGTCACAACTCAGGGAAGATTCACCGAGTACAAGATCCCAACCGCCAAGAGCATCCCCAATGAAATCACCAATGGCCCCGACGGAGCAATCTGGTTCACGGAAGCAGGCAAAGAGATCAAGGGAGCCAGCAAGGTCGGAAGGGTCACGACGACAGGCGAATTCACCGAGTTCAATGTCCCAAATGCTGATAGAGACCTCTTCGGAATCACCACCGGCTCCGACGGCGCACTGTGGTTTTGCGAGAACGCCGGCAACAAGGTCGCTCGCATGACAACAAGCGGGAGTATCACCGAGTATGTCACTCCCACTGTGAAAACCAAGATCACCAACGGTGTGATTTTCGGGAGCTCGCCTACATATATCACGGCTGGCCCTGCAAATACGATTTGGTTTACCGAAAACGAGGTAAACAAGGTCGGTGTCCTCAGGCGGACGGCAGGCAATTGACTATTGTGTTTTCTGGCACGATTGAACCGTAGACAGCCCCTCAGCCTGCTCTGATGTCAATTCTGTTCCGACCCCCGGCGCGGGTTCGATCTCAATAGAACCCGTTTCGTTCCTTCCGGCCTGCGAAGTTAGCCACCTTTGGTTGCTCTTTCGTGGAAAAAATATCAATCCAATCAAAAGGAGGATCTCTGGATGGTATCGATTCCACTTCTGGTTACTGCTCTTATTCCGGTTCTGCTTCTGGTGCTGGCGGCCGTATCGGTCATGGCCATCACTTTCACGCGGTGGCTCAAGTCTTCGCGTCCGGCAGTCACGACCGCCACGAGCATGGCCCAGGACGAGGAGAGCGCTGTTGCGGTCTGAACGGAGGCTGCATTGATCGATTAGCCTCTTAAGCTCAAGAAAGATCTGAGATCAGATGGGTGCCTGCGGAAACGAACCGCGGGCACCCATTCTCGTTCATGAGCTCGGCGGCTCTCACATCGTTTCGCACATCCACCGCATATCCGGGAGGAAGCTTATTTCGGGTTGCTTTTGTTGGACTGGAAGCCACGTTACATAATGATGTACGTGATCCCGTCCTGACGCCTCTCACTCAGAGTCGCATCGCCTGTATGGTTGGTCTATTTGGTTCTTTTTCGTGTATCCAACCCGGCATGTGATGTCGATAATATGTTGTCATCGACACTGTATACGAATATTTGAGCTGGGCGGCAGGATGAAAACAGTACTCGTGATCGACGACGACCCGATCATAGTCCGGATTCTAACGGTAGCCCTGGAGGTCGAAGGGTACTTTGTCATTTCGGTCTCAAACGGTGAGGATGGCCTTCAGGCGGTCGTCGAAGAGGACCCGGATATCATCATCCTGGATATAATGATGCCCCTGATGGACGGCCTGAAGATGCTCGAGGAGCTGCGCAAGACATCCGATGTCCCAGTAATTGTCATGTCCGCGGATGGCAGCCACGACAAGGTGGAGAGGGCCAGGGAGCTGGGCATCGAGTGCTTCGTCAACAAGCCTTTCCGCACCACGGTGATCGTCGAGATCCTTGACCTTATCTTCAGCATGGAAGATTTCTCCCAGTTGTTCGATAGGTGACCGCGGTGAGGCTTGGCCCGTGTGAGCCGCGATCTGGAACGTGCCGGATTATCTCCCTGCACGTATTTGTTGAGGAACGTCAGGCGCGCTGAGCCTGTAGCCCACTCCGGGCTGAGTAATGATGTAGCAGGGCTTTGAAGGGTTGCGCTCGATCTTCTCTCGGAGGCGGCGGATCATTATCCTGACGCGTGTGTTATCGGCCGTCTTGCAACCACCCCAGATGCGAGCCAGGAGTTGTTCGTGCGTTACGACATGGCCGGCGTTCATAATGAGCACCTTCAGGAGCTCGAATTCCGTAGGGGTCAGCGTGACCTCGGTACCGGACACGGTCGCCGACCTCCTGGACACGTTCACACTCAGTTCACCGATTGTAGCTACCACCATGCTGTCATCTGGAACGAGGCGATGCAGCGCCCCCCGTATATCGGCAAGCAGTTCATCAGGGTGCAGCAGGTCGCCGATACCGGTCAGCACCACCCCGGGGGACCGGGCTCGTCCGCCTTTATGCTGGATCCATACGATAACTATGGGAACGGCGGACCATTCCAGCAGTGATTCCACGACTTCGCCGATGTTGGGCATTTTCATGTCCAGCACTATGAAGTCGACATCATGCGCCGCCGAGATATCGACAGGCGCTTCAGCTTCGCAGAGGATCGACCCTCCGGCGTAGTGCGCGACCTTGAGAAGCATGCGCGCCTCGGGCTCCCCTTCGATAACGAGAATCTTGGAATCGGGCTCAGGGGCGCCGTTCATGAAACCGCCTTGAAAGTGGAAGCCCGGTTGTGGTTCACCGGGCTTCCAGTAAATGTCTGGAGGTCAGATGTCGAAATAGAGGTAGAACTCGTAAGGATGCGGGCGCAGGCGGATCGCATCGATCTCGTTCTCTTTCTTGTACTCGATCCATACGTCGATGACGTCTTCCGTGAAGACCCCGCCCTGAGTCAGGAACTCGCGGTCGTCCTCGAGCGCCTGCAACGCTTCGTCCAGGGAGCTCGGGACCTGCGGGATACGACTGGACTCTTCGGCGGTGAGCTCGAAGATATCGACGTTGTCCATCGGGTCGCCGGGGTCGATCCGGTTTCTGATCCCGTCTATGCCGGCCATGAGCATCGCCGAGAAGGCGAGGTACGGATTGCACGACGCATCCGGAGGCCGGAACTCGACTCTCCTGGCCCTCGGGTGGTCGCTGTACATCGGTATCCTTACGGCCGCGCTCCGGTTCCTCATCGAGTAGACGAGATTGACCGGCGCTTCGTAACCGGGCACGAGCCTCTTGTAAGAGTTCGTCGTGGGAGCCGCGAATGCCAGGATCGCCGGCGCGTGCTTGAGCAACCCGCCGATGTACCACTTTGCGGTTTCGCTCAGCAGCGCGTAGCCGTCCTTGTCGTAGAACAGGTTGGTATCCCCTCTCCACAGGGACTGGTGCGTGTGCATGCCGCTCCCGTTGTCCATGAAGACGGGCTTGGGCATGAACGTTGCGACCTTGCCGTGCTCCTTCGCGACGTTCTTTACGATGTACTTATAGAGCAGCAGGTTGTCCGCGACTGTCACCAGTTTATCGAACCGCATGTCGATCTCCGCCTGCCCCGCTGTCGCGACCTCGTGGTGGTGGACCTCGATAGGTATGCCGCAATCGATCATCTTGAGCATCATCTCGGAGCGCAGGTCCTGCATCGAATCATGTGGCGGAACGGGGAAGTAGCCTTCCTTGTAACGGGGCTTGTAGCCGAGGTTCGGGTTTTCCTCGCGACCGGTGTTCCAGTCGCCCTCGATCGAATCGATGAAGTAATAGCCGCTGTTCTCGGTCTGGTCGAAGCGGACGTCATCGAGCACGAAGAACTCGGCTTCGGGCCCGAAGTACGCCGCGTCCGCTATTCCCTCTGATCTGAGGTAGTTCCCGGCTTTCTTGGCCACATACCTCGGGTCCCTCGTGTACGGCTGCTTGGTGACCGGATCGAAGATGTCACAGATGATGCTGAGCGTCGGGATCTTCGTCACCGGGTCGATGATCGCGGTGGTCGAGTCCGGCATCAGGATCATGTCGCTTTCCTGGATCTTCTGGAAGCCCCTTATGGATGAGCCGTCAAAGCCGATCCCGTCTTCCCAGATGCTGTTCGATTCGGTCAGTTCTGTCGCGGGAATAGAGAAATGTTGCCACAGCCCGGGCAGGTCGTTGAATTTGAAGTCAACTACAAGAACCCCATTCTCCTTGATGAACGTTGCCACTTCAGCGGGTTTCATTTGTCTCCTCCTGTAGATGTATATGCGAAGTTGAGGTTATCAGTGGGATGTTACGAAGTTGTTTCCAGCCGGAAAATAGTTCTCGAGATCGGCGCCGCCGGGTTCGATGCCGCTTGGTTCTGAAAGCTCTATACTGGGGGAGGAGAAAGAACAGGACCTTCCTGGAGGTGCCATGAGTTACAAGACGGCGAGATTCAGCGGGAAAAGGAAGCTGCATGCGGTCGTTATTCCGGCGGCGGCATTGCTCCTGTCGGGCATGCTTGTGCTAGGTGGCTGTGGCTCTTCGAAACCGGTGGTCAAGAAGGTCGATCATATAACCATCAGCAGCACCGATGCGCCGGGGCTGTTCGCCTTTTTCACACAGGATCTCGGGTTGCCGGTGGCCTGGCCGCTTGCCGAGTACCCCGGTTTTACCACGGGCGGTGTCCAGGCGGGCAATGTCAACCTCGAGAGCCTGCACCTGGGAAAGTCGAGCGCGCCGGCGACCGCGAGCGCAGGCATCTACGGGATAGTGTTCGAGCCGTACCCTCTCTCGGCGGTCACGAGCGTGCTGACCGCGCGCGGCGCGAAGCCCGCGAAGCCCCAACCGCAGCAGAGCGTGATAAACGGCAAGAAGGTCACTCTGTACACAACCGTCACGCTCAAGACGCTTTGCGCAGACGATTACATCGTGTATCTCTGCGAATACAGCCCCGAGGCGAAGGCGCGCCTGGCGAGCAGGGGTTCAGGTGACAAGCCACTCGGGAACATCGGCCTGGAATCGGTCCGGGAGATAGACATCACCGCGATGGACGTCGAGGCGACGCGGAACCAGTGGAAGAAGGTTCTTGCCCCCGCTGCCATGACCGCCGGAGGGTTGATGACCGTCGGGTCCGGGCCCGCGGTTCGCATCGTCAAAGGTGACGCCGACAGGATAACCGGGCTTGTGTTCGAGGTGGCATCGCTGAAAAACGCGAAGGCATACCTTCAGCAGAAAAATCTGCTGGGCGAGTCAACGGCCAGGCAGGAGAAGATCGACCCGTCCAAAGTCCAGGGGTTGAACATAATACTGGTTCAGAAGTGACGGGCGGATAGATTCCGGAGTAATCACGCGCCGTTCGTTATGAGACGCATCCCGCGAACACGTCGCGGCACGGCATAGTGCCTTCCGCGCCCGCTCGGGCTTCCAGCAGAGATATCGGCACGCAGAGTTTAAGAACTGGGGTCATCATGGAACACGTGGCGAGAGACGCGCAAGCCTCGGACGCGACCGACATAGCGAAGCTCGGCTACCTCGCCGGAAGGAGCCACGTCGAGCTATCGATATACGACCTCATGGTGCCGGGGCCTCCGGGGATGACCGCCGACCGCATCGACAGGATGGCCGGGATCGTTGCCGCGGAAGCACCCAACTGGCTCAGCTATCGCTTCTACCACGCGATAGAAGTCGATGGGAAGATCGCAAGCGGACTTGCGACTTTCACACCGGAAGATGCCAGCAACGAGAAGCTCGGGCAAGCGATGATGGAGGTCGGCTGGAGCGTCATGGACATGATGAAGATGGGCCAGAGGCTCAGGGTCTGGTCCAGGGTAGACCCCGGCCGCGAGCCTGGCTTTCTCATAGTGGAGAACGTCGCCGCCTTTGAGGAGTTCCGCGGCAGAGGTTTCACCTCCGAGCTGCTGGTCCGGGCAGTCGAAAGGGGGAAAGACGGCGGCTTCAAGGGATTGCAGCTTACCGTCCTCCTGGGCAACGAACCGGCCATCCGGGCCTACGAGAAAGCCGGCTTCAAGATGGAAAAGACCAAAGAGAACAAGAAGTTCGAAAAAACCTTCTCCTGCCCAGGCGCCGGCCAGATGCTGCTGAAGTTCTAGCGGTCGCCGTGTCGCATGAGCACGTACCCGTCCCAACCCGGACGGGTGTCTTTCGTATCCGTTCAACCTGTTGGTGTGTCGAAGAGGATGATATTTGACACGACGCAGGCTTTGGCTGGTGTCCGTCGAACCTTACGATGCGATATTGCAATACGAGGAGTATTTCCGGGGTCCGGGCATCAAACGCGGCGGATCGGACCTCCTCTGATTGGCAGTGTGGCTGCCGTTTCATCCGGTGGCGGATACTGCTTTATTGGAAATGCGGTAATCCAGGGTTTCGGCAACTGGCGACTGGGGATGACCGAAATGCCTCCGTGTACACGTTTCGTGCAACTCACAAGAGCCGGCGCGCTGAGACAAAAGGTAAGAACCCTCATGATCGCGGCTGTCGTCCTGCTTTGCATCTGCGGTTTCTTCGCCTTTGTCGCACTGCAGGCCATCGGGTCTGTGAGACCTGCCGCGGGAGCCAATGGATACCGGCCCTCACGTTCGTGGCACTTCGCCGCGGGAAGCACCGCCTGGGGAATGAGGACATCGCTCCACATCCTGAACCCGGGGGACGGTGAAGCAAAGTCCACCATAAAGTACTTGCTCTCCGGGGAGGGGCCGGTGCGGAAAGACGTAGTCGTGCCCGCGAGGTCCGGGGTTCTGGTCGATTGCATGGGGCACCTCGGCGGCAGAGAGCTGACGTTCGGCATGTCGATCGATGCCGACAGGCCTGTCGTCGTTTCCAGGGAGATGTACAACCTGAGCCCGGGGTTCGCGGCAAGCTCGATCGAGCAGGGCATGGGCGCTCCGAGCAGCGAATGGTATTTCGCGGAGGGCGCCACGTCCGATACGCGAAGGACCATCGTTTTCATCCTGAACGATGGCTCCTCGCCCGCGCAGGTCACGGTCGAAGAGCTGGACAACAGCGGCGAGAGCAACCAGACTACGATACCGCTCGACCCGGGGCGGTCGTATGTCCTGGACGCTGCATCTGTCTTCCCGACAAGTGGAGACGTTTCGTTCGCGTTGTCTTCGGATGAGCCGATATACGCTGAAAGGTATTTCGAGACCGCCTACCAGGGCCTGAGGGTCGGATGTTGCACCCCCGGGAGCCCCGGCCTTCGCAAGAGCACGGACCTGATAATCCCTACCGATGCGCTCCTGTGGCGAGTGGAGATAGTGAACCCTGGGAGCGCCGGCTCATCAGTGGAGCTACAGTACCATCTTACAACCGGGACCAGGAAGACAAAGCCATTTGACGTTGAAGGCTACAGCCGCAAGGTTGTCAGCTTCGACGATGAGGTCCTGGGTCCCGGCGAGGACGCGCGGGGAAAGGTGGGGTTGGTGACCGTGAGCGTTGTCAGGGGCAATGACGTTGCAGCCGAGAGCACTTCGTTCGGCTCTTCCAGTGAATGCTGGGTCTGGGCCTCCATAGGCCGGGAAAGCCGCCGCGCTGACGACGGGCCGGTCTACCTCCCGGTCGTGAACAACCCCTGCTTCCGCCAGAACATCATCGTCGCCAACGACCAGGAGCGGACTGTAAATACGACAGTGGTTGGGGTGAGCGCGAGCGGCAAAAGCCACACAGAGAGGAAGACCGAATTGAAAGCCGGGCAATGTCTCTCGGCGACATCACTGCGGACCAACAGTCCTCTGGCGTGGAATGAGGTCACCATCCCGAACTCAGAGAACGTCGAATGGAGCGTTGTCTCGAGCAGGGCTTTCAATTGCCTGACGGCGGACAAAGCCTCGATTGCCTTTGCGTCGAACAGGTCGACAGTGATTGGAGCGAACACGACGGCAAACAAGGTGGCACTGACTTTCGACGTCGAAGGCGACCCCCAGGCCGCGAAAGCCATATTGGACCAGCTGAAGAACATCCAGGCACCCGCCACGTTTTTCGTGCTCGGTGAGTTCGCACAGTCGCACCCCGAGCTGGTCAGGCGGATGGCGAAAGAGGGGCACGAACTCGGGAATCTCACGTACGCACACACTTCGTATCTATCCAGCAACTCGACAATAGTCTCAGGGCTCGAGCGCACCGACGCGGCGGTCAGCAAGGCGGCAGGCGTCTCCACGAAGCCTTACATGCGTCTTCCTTACGGGTCCATGAGCTCAAGCCTGCTCTGGGCGGTGAATCGAGCTGGATACGTCAGCGTGAGCTGGAACGTCGACCCCATGGAATGGACGTCGCTGCCCCCTGAACAGGTTGTGAGCAACACCATGGGCGAGATGAAGCCTGGTTCGATCATCCTGCTCTATGCGCTCAGCGCCCAGCGGGAAGAACAGGAGTTGCCGATGCTGATAAAGGCAATCCGGGACAGCGGCATGGAGATAGCGCCGCTCTCCGAAGTCCTGTTTCTCGGCCACTAAACCCCGGCCCTGGCTCAAGAAGTGTGTGACATGGGTCAAGACGGACCTAGGTCAGGAACTTATCTCCCAGGTAGCTGACGATGCTCCTCAATTCATCTATTTCCGCAGGGCTGAGATCGGTCGGGAACTTGCCGCCCACCTCGGCGCTGAGGTCTGTCAGGCGCTGGGATGCCTTGACCGCGCGTACGATCTTGGGGAGGTCGCCCTTGAGCTTGAGCTTGCCCTGCATCATGCCTTTTACCGCGTCGAGCTCTTTCTTGCCCACCTGCACCCAGCGATCGAGGGCTCCGGTAATGACGAAGTCTCCGTTGTCACCGACCTCGGCCGGGACCAATTGCGCTGAACGGCACTCCCCGTGCCAGAGGTCGAGCAGGACGTAGAGGTCGATATCGACGCCGTACTCCGGATTGGCCAGGACGTGAAGGACGACCGTGCCTTCCCAGTCCTTGGCCGCTTCCTTGTACGGCTGGTCGTTCTGAATGAGCTTCTCGTACAACGATACCCATTCGGGGGTGAAATAGATGTACGGTGGTGGTGCTTCCAGCCTCTTTGTGAGTTCCGCCGCATAATCGCTCTGCCATTCATCCGAGCCGTACTGGATCGCCATAGAAAGCCCTCCTTTGCCCTCCATCCTATGACATCAGACCGTTGCCTGGTCGGTACCACAATCAGATCGCTGACACGGAGAAAAAGACTTACCCGCAGCTATCAACCGTCAGGGGACATAATATTCCACACTCACGGATAATAACGGCTGCGATTATAACATGAAAGCGAGCAAAAGCTCCTCGTTTTTCAACCGTATTCTACAAGCCCATGATGAACAGGGAAATGACCGGTGGATACAGAAATACTGCCGGGGGAAGATAGATCAGGCTACGGACTGGGGGGTGATGCATCGAGCGGTGCAAGCAACTGTTCCGGTTGTTCTATCACCCCGGAGTAGATTCTCACAAGTTCCTGGAACTTCAAGTGTCATCGGGTTGAGCGCCCGCCTGGAAAGGAGTTGGAATGGAAGAAGTATACATCGGTGTGAAGAACTGGTGGTCCTACCTCATAACGGGGATCATCGCGGTTGTCTTCGGCATCGTCCTTCTGGCATGGCCCGCGTCGACGATCAAGGTCCTTGCATACGTTGTCGGAATACTCGCGCTCGTCACAGGCGCCGTCGAGACGATATGGGCGCTTGCGCTCCTGTTCAAGAAAGAGAAGAGGGGGCTTCTGCTCGTTAGAGGCCTGGTCGGTGTACTCGTAGGACTCCTCTTGTTGACCAAGACCGGATTCGCTCTCACGCTCGTCGTCGTCGTAATAGCGATATGGGCGATCGTCTCGGGTGTCGTCGAGTTCATCGCATCGCTCGAGATGCCTCCCAAGTCAGGGAGGGGCTGGCTGGCGGTCAGCGGCGTGCTAACGATAGTCCTTGGCATCCTCCTTGTAGCGCTACCGCTCGAGACTGTCTACGCGATAATCGTCATCCTGAGCGTATTCCTCTTCGCCGACGCAATCGTGCGTTTCATCCTGGCGTTCTACGCACGCAAGTTCGAAAAAGAGTTGCAGGCCTGAGAGACCCGGCTCAAGGAGAAAGAACGATACGGGCCTGGATAGAGCGGGTACTGGAGGGGATGATGAAACCGGACTTCGAGAAGCTATACTTCCAGATGGCGCGGATCAGGGCGTTCGAGGAGTCGCTCGCCAGGCTTTGGCGCCAGGGCTTGATACCAGGTGAGATGCACCTCGGCATCGGTGAAGAAGCGATCGTCGCAGGCGTGCTTGATCACGCGAGAAATGGGGACGGTCTCGCACTCGACCATCGATCGACCCCTCCCCTCGTCGCAAGGGGAGTGGATCTTACCTCTATGATCCTTGAGATGCTCGGTGATGAAGGCGGCCTGTGTGGAGGATGGGGCGGACACATGCACCTCTTCTCCCGTGACCACCTTGCCGCATCCTCGGGAATCGTCGGTTCGTCGGCCCCGCTCGGGGCAGGGTTCGCCCTCGCGGCCGACTATCTCAAAGAGGGAGGAGTGGCGTTCTCTTTCTTTGGAGACGGCGCGGCCAACCAGGGCATGCTCCTCGAGACGTTCAACCTCGCGGTTGCGTGGAAGCTGCCGGTCGTCTTCGTATGCAAAGACAACAACTGGGCTATCACCACCCGTTCCAGCGCGGTGACCGGCGGAAGCCTCACCCGGAGGGCGCGGTCGTTCGGAATGCCCGCATACGGGGTCAACGGCACTCAGGTCGAATCGGTCTGGTCAGCCGCGCTGAAAGCGGTGACGAGGGCGAGAGCGGGCAAGGGGCCTAGCTTTATTCTGGCAAGATGCTGCCGCATGGAAGGTCATTTCCTGGGCGATCCGCTCGTCAGGGTTTTCGAGGAGCCGGTCAAACAGACGATGGAGATTGCGCCCCCCCTGATAAGAGCTCTCCTCGCCAAACCGCTCGCTGCCGCGGCTTCCCGATGCGGGCATGTCGGGTACATCGGCAGGGTCATAGCTACGTTGGGCGGCGAGAAATACCTGACAAGGCGCGACCCGATATCGCATGCCGGAGGGTTGATCCCGGAACAAGCCCGCGACAGGTTGGATCGGGAGGCCGAGCTCGAGATCCGGGATGCCCTGGCCGCGGCCCTGGAGAGGAAGGAGCGTCATGCATGAAATGACTTTCGCGGAAGCGATAGACGCCGCACTCGAGAGGGCGATGGCTGACGACGAGCGCGTCATCACGTTCGGGGAAGACGTGACGATGTTGAGGCGTAATCTGTACGTGCGGTTCGGACCCCGAAGGGTACGCCAGGCCCCGATCAGCGAATCGGCTTTCCTTGGTGCCGGGGTCGGTGCGGCCATGGCGGGGCTCCGACCGGTGGTCGAGATAATGCTCGTCGACTTTATAGCAGTCGCGTTTGACGCGCTGCTGAACGAGGCCAGTAAGGTAAAGGCTTTCTCGGGAGGCAAGTGGAACGTCCCACTCGTCGTGCGCGCCGCGTGCGGCGGCGGATACGGGGACGGTGGACAGCACGAGCAGTGTCTCTGGGGCCTGCTCTCCGGGATGCCCGGGATTGCTGTCGTAGTCCCTTCCAACCCGCCGGACGCCGCCGGACTGATGCTCTCGGCAATCCAGAGCGACGACCCCGTCGTGTTCCTCGAGCACAAGCTCCTTTCGGATTACTGGCTCGATTACCTCGGCGGCGCAAGCCGCAAGAGCGTCTCGTTCGACGTGCCGGATTCCGCCGCTCGAGGAAAAGTGGACGTTCCACCAGTGGTCGTGCAGATCGGAGAGGCCAGGGTCGTCAGCCCCGGGACCGACCTTTCCATCCTCAGTCTCGGGGTCGGTGTACATCGCTCGCTGGAGGCGCGCGAGATGCTCCTGAAGGAAGGGCTGAACGCGGAGGTCGTGGACCTCAGGACCGTGACTCCACTGGATATAAAGATCGTCACGGAATCCGCGAAGAAGACGGGACGAGTGCTGGTCGTAGATGAAGATTACATCGGGTTCGGTCTCTCCGGCGAGGTCGCGGCGGTCCTCGGTGAAGCTGGGGTGAAATGCGGTTTCGCGCGAGTCTGTACTGAGAGCGTCATTCCTTTTGCGCGTCACCTGGAAGATGAGGCGCTCCCGAACACCAGGCGTATTACGGGGGCCGCCCATCACCTCTGTGAGTCATGAATCGCCAGACCTGGATCGGGCGACCCTGACGTCTAGTTATTCTGCTTGACCATCGCTCCACTGCCGAGGATCTTCTCGACCTCTTCGTCGCTCTTGTTGAGAACTTCGCGAAGGAGCCATTCGTTGTGCTCGCCGTGTCCCGGCGCGGGCCCGCGCGCCTCGACCTTGCTGTTCGTCGACTTGATCGCCGAACCGTAGATGGTGAACTTCTCTCCTCCGGGCTGGATGACGTCCACCAGCATCTCGCGCGCGGCGGTCTGCGGGTTCTCGACGGCTTCCTTGACGTTCTTGATGGTCGCGACCGGGACGCCGCAGGGGAGGAGCTTCTCGATGACCTGCCGGGAGGTGAGCCGGCCGCTCCACTCCTCGATGATCTTGCGGAGCTCAGGCTCGTGCCGGTTGCGGTCGAGGTTTCCGCGGAAGCGCTCGTCCTCGGCGAGCTCGGGCATCTCCATCGCCTTGCAGAGGTTCCGGAAGGTGTTGTCTCCGGCGCAGCATATCAACGCGTCCTCATCTCTTGTTGGGAAAGCATCGAACGGCGTCACGGGAGGATACCTGTTGCCGAAACGGCCGGGGATCTCCCCGGTGGCGGTGTACTCGACGAACTTGACCTCGAGCAGGTTCAGCGCGACATCGAACATGGCTATGTCGAGATAATCTCCCTCGCCCGTGCGCTCGCGCCTGAAGAGGGAAGCGCAGATGGCGGTCGCCGCAACCATGCCAGTGCTGACGTCAACCACGATGCTGCCGGTGCGAACCGGCGGCCCATCGTGAAACCCGGTCGTGCTCATCAGCCCGCTCAGCGCCTGGATAACTGTGTCGTAACCCGGCAGTGGGGCGAGAGGCCCGGTTTGCCCGAAGCCCGATATCGAGCACATGATGAGCTTAGGGTTGATCTCCTTGAGGTCGCCGTACGCGATTCCCAGCTTCGCCATGGCGCCGGGAGTGAAGTTCTCGACGACGATGTCCGCGGCCCTGACGAGCTCCTTGAACAGCCCCACGCCCTCTGGGCTCTTGAGGTTTAGAGTGACCCCTTTCTTGCTGTGGTTGAACTGAACGAACGCTCCCGAGGTCTCTCCCACGACCGGTGGGAAATAACGGACGTCTTCGCCGCGATCGGGCTTCTCGATCTTGATGACCTCGGCCCCCATGTCGGCAAGGCACAAGGTGCAGAACGGTCCGGATATCGACTGCGTGAGATCGACCACCCTTATGCCTTCAAGCATTGATGTCATACTTATCTCCTATCCGTCGTTGACTCAAGCCCTGGCTCTTTTCGCGAGCTTCCCATCGTCGCGAATCAGCAGTCGCAACGAGGTCAAACGATTAAGCAACTAAAGATAATCAGAAACAAGCAAATCAGCCGCGATTTCCAAAATAACATACTCAAGCGTCATTTTTCAGACCATTTTGACTGCCGGTTGGAAAAGCACAGAAGACTCTGACCGCAACAAAAACTACACTGGCAGACAAAGCATGATATTTCTTTTTCCATCCCAATTGTCAACCCGGGGTCTTCCCTCCTCCCAATTGAGTCGGGTCTCTCAGGCCCGGCTTAGAAAGTCAATGATATGGTCTATAATGTCGATAAAAGAACAAGATGTCAGTTAAGGTTGTTTAGTCAGCACTCCGTAGCTCGATTCACTGGAGGGGACATGATCGAGGTGGAACGATGCAGCGAATGTGACGTTCCGAGGCAGGTCGCCGACGAGCACCAGTGGTTGGACAGCGGCGTGATCATCTTGAAGAACGATCCGCACTTGAGGATGGCGTTCGCCGAGAGCGAGAACCTCGACTACCTTTTCGACGTCGTCGAAGAACTCATCGGGATCCCTATTGAGCATCTCCTGATAGACATCGAGCGCAAAGGCACGCGCGATTACTTCAACCCCCTGATACCTCGCGAGGTCAAGGACATGTTGAAGTCGCACGCGATCGGCCTCGACCCGATCATCGATGCCCTGATAATGACCAACAGGATAAACGGACTCGGCAACTACGATCTCGTCAGCTATCGCTACGAGCTCGACAACGACGACTACATCACGGTCGTCAGCTACAACGCCTATTCCGTGCCGCTCGCACTCGGGGACATGGCGGGTGGGTGCGAGGCCGTCGTCGAGCGCGAGTACAGCAAGCTCTCCCACAAGGAAGTGACGGCCGGAGTCTACGAGATGACCGCCGCCGTGTCAGGTGTACCGGTGGAGCTTCGGGACCGGCTGGAGCGTAAGGAGTACCACCTCAGAAAGGGCGATGTCGCCCTCGAGAGGTGCGCGACATGCGGGTGCCCCTCCGCATTGCATGAGTTCAAGTGGGACCTCGACAGAGGGACGATAACAAGCGCGTTGAACGGACGGCGTATGTCGATCGTCCACCCGTCAGTTATCGACCCGGTGTTCGAGGAGCTCGAAGCGGAACTCGGCGAAGAGATTCCGCACGTGGTGATCGAGGCGCAACGCCAGATTACGAGGAGCGGGTTCTTTACAATCGACGAGATAGCCGACAGCACGCGCTTCGCGGACCACCTCGCCCTGCGCGGTATGGGCAACCTGACGGAGTTCGAGATGAACGCGCGTAGGCTTCGCCTCGAACTCGAAAACGTCTGCATGCACCTGATGGTGGCGGGTATGGTCCAGGGTCTCTTCGAGATGTCTTACGGCGTAGAGTCGGATATCGAGTGGGAGCTCACCGAAGAGGGCGACCTTCGGGTCGAGGTGACCCCTGAGGCCTGAGGCCCTGGAGCCACCTCTATCTCGTCCATCGATTCAGATGACCGCGCGGTCTCGTATCCCTGTCCGCGGTTGCCTTCGTTCACGGGTCAGTCGATGCGAATTCCGGAACCGGGTCGGCCGGGGTGCTCCTGTTCGGAAACCGGATACCGGTGACATCGAGCGCGATGCACAGCATTACCTTCGCCATAAAGGCGAGAGAACGGAAGCCTTTTATGGATGATGCGCCGTGCGTGCGTTCCCTCATCACGACGGGGACCTCTACCCACCTTATTCCGTTCATGTGCATGAGCACCAGGGACTCGGTCTCCGCGTAGCCGTTCGGGTAATGGTGGACGAGGAACTCGAGGGCACGCACGTTCATCGCCCTGAACCCGGATGTTGTATCCCAGGTCAACTGGCCCGTGTTCCGCGTTACGACATTGGAAAGAAGGGTCGTCCCCATTCGCCTGAAGAACGGCGGCTTGTAACCATCGGTGCCCAGAAAGCGCGAGCCGATGGTGACGTCGGCAGTGCCCGCTTGCAGAGGTTCGAGAAGAGGAAGGACGTAGGAGGGGTCGTGCTGCCGGTCACCGTCGACCTGGACGGCGTATGAATAGCCACGCCCCAGCGCGTAGACCATCCCCGTGCGTACGGCCGCTCCCACCCCCGCATTTCCCCTGTGGGACATGACGGTTGCGCCGGCCCGCGAGGCCGCGTCGGCGGTACAATCCACGGAGCCGTCGTCGACCACCAGCACGTCGACGAACGGCGCCACGCGCCGGAGTTCGGCCACGACTTCACCGACATTCTCTACCTCGTTGTAGCACGGTACGATAGCCAGCACGCTGCCTTCGGCAGGAGGTTCGGCATCGATGGTGTCCAGGTAGGCGTCCGTTCCGTCGGTCGGGACTTCGGGACTCGGTGGGCTGCCGATGTCCCAGGCGCCTTCGTCCGGGTCGGCTTTCTTTCCACCGGGCCTGAACCAGTCGATGAGGACCGTGGACAGCACAAGGAAGAGAAGAAGATACACGACGTACCAGGGGATCACCGTCCCGTGAGACGTGACCCTGGCCGTCGCCGACGAGTTGAGATAGACGCTGTTGCCGCCCGCGGTGCCGACCAGCTTATAGTTGGAAGTATCGATGCTCTGGCTCTGCATCCCCGATCCGCCCATCGACATGCCGCCGCCGCCCTGCCCGGTCGACACTATGACCAGCGTGGCGTTGCTTGCGGAGCTGCCGCTCGACCCGTCCGACTTCACTTCGTGGAACATCCCGCTGGTAGAGGCGCGGCCTGTGAGGCCGGTGATGCAGTTGCCCAGTCCGCCATCGGTGACGTACACGATCTGGTCTTTGGTCGTATTTGCCTTGACGATCTTCGCGAGCTTGACTAGGTCGGAGGATATTACGGATTCACCAGAGAGGGATTGCGAGCCCCTGGCACCACTGCCTTTGAGAAGGCTGAGCAGTGTCGTGTCAGCCCTGGACAGGCCGCTGCTGGAGCCACCGGGACCGCCGCCGTTCATCCCCTGGGCGCCCGGAGGTCCGCCGGTGCCGTTCTGCTGGCCGGGGGGCTGCATGGTTCCGCCCGATGGCGGTTGCGGCATGCCGTTGCCGTTCGTTCCGCCGTTCTGAGCCTGTGCCGTTGTGGTGCTGGAGGCGCTAGTACCGGATTTGTTTGTTGAGATCTGCATCGTCTGGTTCTGTGTGCTGGTCCCGTACTGCTTGGAGGACTGCTGCTGCGTCTGTTGCTGCCCGGGACCGGGGCCCGTGAAAGCGGGGCCGCCACCCTGCATGCCTCCACCGCCACTCGAATAGACCGGGTCGACCAGCAGGAAGAGGGCAACAGGAACGGCCATCGCCACAGTGACGAGAGCCACGCGCACAGCCCGGCTGTGAACGATGTCCGTCATGCGCTCCGCGAGGAACCCGTGGAGGCCCGACAGGGCCACTGCGCCAAGCATCGCCAGCGGCACGAACACGTGGGCGTTCCAGAAACGGTCGGGATAGAAGAACACTATGGGAATGAACCCGAGCAGGAAGCACGGCAGCAGGTAGTACTTGCCTTTCTTGAAGTAGCAGTACACGAAACCCGCCAGCGCTACGGCCCATATCAGTATGTGCACGGTGACGCCCGCCCCGCTGCTGCTATCGAATCCGAGCGACTTGTAATGCATAAGGATGTGTATGCCCCATGGCAGCCACAGCAGGTACGCCCCCGCCAGCACTTCGATGATCTCCTTGAACATCTGGCGCCTGTGGACGGTGTAGAGGAGAAGGCCGAGGGCGACGAGATGCCCCAGCGTGAGGTGGCTGTACAACGCCAGGGCGAGAAGCACAGCGGCCGCGACTTTCTTGTTCCTGTCGACGGCCACGAAGATAAGTGGCGTGAGTATCAAGACGAGAGAAGCAGCGCTCTCGACGGCGGAGTGCCAGAACAGAAGATAGATCGATGACAGCAGTATGGTGCAGTAGAAAGCGGCTCTCGTCGAGAAGATCTTTCTCACCCCGTACCAGCTGCTGAGCATGAGGAGCGGGAAAGCCGCGAAGCTGACGAGCCTGGCGACGGTAACGATCGAGAGCCCGAACTTCGTCAGGGTGAACATCAGGACGTGGAGCAACGGCGGGTATAGCTGGGCTCTTCCAGCCGGCGCGAATTCCCAGAATGAATGAAGGGCGATGCCGCCCGCGCTGGAATAACCCGAGGTAACGCCCACGTGGTAGTACATGTCCATATGGACGGGGAACTTGTGCCAGTAAGTGATCGCCATGGCCAGTATGAAAGCCATGACCGCGAAGGCCAGCCAGTCATACAGGTCCAACCTGGCGATCGCCCTTCGGATCCTGTTCATCGCAGCGTTTTCCCTTCAAGCGAATCTGTGAAATCTATGAGCTTCAAAACCGGCCTGCGCGTGGTGTCGCCTGGGAACCATCCGGTCGCTCGGAACGCCTGATACGTGACGTCGAGAATGCTCTCGTCATGTAACGCCATGTCTACGCGCCCGCCGCTTTCATCCGCGGGCCTGGTGAGGAATTCCACGACGTCACGTTTCAGGTTGCTGCCCGGGTTTCCGGTTGGTTCATCTTCGAGGATGACGTCGAGTTCGCGCGCCAACGCCCTCGTGGCTGCCATCCCCAGCGCATCACCTCCGCTCTGGTTGTCAGGTCGGTTCTCGAGGAGCTTTCTTGTTGTCTGTCGTTCCATCGTCTGTTAACCCGTTTCGATCTTCCGACGCGGCGTTGTTGCCGTGTCTCTTATCCGTATTTTCGCGAGGGTCGATTAAGCACGATTGGAAGGGATTTGGATTTCCTGTTAATTATTCTTGACGTGCCGGATGGCACAGACACGACAAAGACAAAGCTTGTGGAAACCGCTGAGGCGGGATGTCTATACGGAGTTTGAGGGTGACGTCGGGACGGTGAACGAGATGGTCGTTCCCTCGCCCGCTTCGCTTTCCGCCCAGATACGGCCGCCGCCCGCATTGACCAGTGTCCGCGCGATGGCGAGGCCGAGCCCCGTCCCACCGGTTGACCTTGTCCTTGATTTGTCGGTCCTGTAGAAGCGCTCGAAGATGAAGGGCAGATCCTCGCGGTCGATTCCGGGTCCGTTGTCCGAGACAGCGAAGACGAGCCCGCTTTCCGTCGGAGTGGCACTAACGGTAATGACGCCACCCTCGGGAATGTGCTGAAGGGAGTTCTTGACCAGGTTGCTTAAAACCTGTGTCAGGCGGAAACGATCGGCGTCAACGCGCTCCAGGTCGTCTTCCAGGTGCACGTCGAGCGAGACACTTTTTCTAGACAGCTCGTTCTCGAAGCGCGATGTGACATCATCGACGAGGGCTTTCGGGTCGATGCTTTCGCACTGGAGGGCGAGCTGGCCCGCGTCGGCGAGCGTCAGTTGCTGCAGGTCTTCGACAAGCCGGGAGAGCATGAGAACGTCTCCCATGAGATTATCGAGCACTTCAGAGTCGGGTTCGAGGAGGCCGTCCTGCAGTGCTTCGAAATCGCCTCGCAGGGTCGTCAGCGGAGTCCTGAGCTCGTGCGCGATATCCGCCACCATGTTCTGCCTCAGGACCTCGTTTTTCGCCAGCTTCCCTGAGAGTTGGTTGAATGCGGTCGCGAGCTCCTCGATCTCTCGGCCGCCGGCCACGTCGACGGTCTTGCCGTACTCACCGTCGGCGATGCTGCTGGTTGCCGCGGTCAGGGCACCCAGGGGCTTGGAGATCCGGTTCGCCATGAAAAGGCTGAGCCCCATGGCCAGCACCAACCCCGCAATGCCTGCGACGAGGAAACATATCCAGAGCCACGGTGGCACTCCCCTTACAGGTGGCCGTATAAGCGGTGGAGGCTGACCGGGAGGTGTCGAGTATTCGAGGCGGTGCTGTACCTCTCGAGAGGCCAGGACGAGCGCAAGCACGGCGGAAGTCACGACGCATACGATCGCAACCGCCATTATCGCAAGGAAGAGTTTGGACCCCAGGCCGAACTTCCTGCGCTTCTTACTTGTGTTTGTCCTTTTCTTTCGCATTGAACCTGTACCCGGCGCCGTGCACCGTCTCGATGAAGGACCACTCGTTCGCTATTTGCGCGAGCTTCTTGCGAAGGTTCTTAATATGTGAGTATATCGTGCCGTCGTAGGTCTCACCCGAGTCGCGCTCCACCGCCTCGAGAAGGCGCTCCCTCGAAAAGACACATCCAGGTTGCGACGCAAGGAACCGGAGGATGCCGAACTCGGTCGCGGTGAGGGGGACCACAACTTCCAGCAGCTCGACCTTGTGCTTGTCCTTGTCGATGATGAGCGGACCTTCGACGATCGGTCGCTCGTCAGCAGTCTGCGGCGCGTCGACCCTCCGAAGGACCGCATGGACACGGGAAACAAGCTCTCGGGGGCTGAAGGGCTTTGTCACGTAATCGTCCGCGCCCAGGTCGAGACCACGGAGTTTGTCAAATTCGGAAGACTTTGCCGAAAGCACGATTATCGGGGTGGTGGATTCTTTTCGGACCTCTCGGCAGAAGCCGAGCCCATCCATCTTCGGCATAAGTATGTCGAGGACCACCAGGTCGGGTTGCTCCCGTTTCCATGTCTCGAGCGCCGCGGTGCCATCGTAAGCAACCAGGGTTTCATACCCGTCGTTCTCCAGATATTTCCTGATGGTATTGACGATCCTCTTCTCGTCATCGACTATGAGTATCCGTGCTTTCTCACGCAATGCCGTCCCCCTGCCTCGCGGTCCTTTGCCAAGACTGGCCCCGGTGCGTGAACCTCTTATGGAGAGAACATGAAAATTGTGTTAAAGGGCCTGGCTGACGGCGACCGGAACGGGCTAATGCACAGGGACCAGGTGCCAGACGAGCGTTGTGTATTGCTGCTGGTCGACCGGCACCGTCACGTTCAGCCCGGCGAGCGCGGGGGACCCTCTGGTAGTGCCCTTGTAGAAGTTCAGCGTCAGCGAGTTCGCCGAATCGCCCGCGGCCACCATCGAGTAATAGTAGGTGGCGTCCGCGATCCTAGAGAACTCCATGCCTGACACCTCGCCGACCTGCGATGTCCCCGGCACATAATCGGCGACCGAGGTTTCGCTTCCCGAGGACGCATTTCTGAACGCGGCATCAACCTGCTGGCCCTGGGTCGTCGCCGTGTCCTGCTCGGCGAAAAGCATCTGCTTGAAGTATGAGGCGAAAGCTCCATTCCTCGAGAAGCCGGTCATCTGGAACGCTACCGCGCTGTACTTGCCGGTGTCCCTCTCCATCGGCAGGTAGACCGAATCGGTAACCGGTGGGCCCAGCGTAAGCATATGTGGCACAGACGATGGATAGTCGGAACCCAAAAGGTTGAAGTAGAGGTCGCCACCCGCGGGGTCAGCCCAGAGCCCCTGGATGGACTGTTCCTGAAGGCCGCTGTAAGTGTAGAGGAGACTCACGCTGTTAGCCGCAATGTCGTAGCGGTTGAAGTCCTCCGCGAACGGTTGCCCGGCTTCTATGTTGGCCTGCTCGGCAGTGGTGACCCTGGTGAAGTACAGGTACTTGCCGGTCGGGTCGAACGCGGGGTTATCCGCGCTGCCTTTTTCGGGCAGCGTCACCTGCGAGACGTTGCTTCCGTCGGCGTGCATCTTGAAGACGATGCTCTGGTCGCCGGGGTGTGCGACGAACGCTATCCAGGTCCCATCAGGGGAGACCGCGAAGTCGACAATGTCGCCCCGGCTGGTGACCTTTCGCGTCCCGTTGCCGTTCATGTTGACGGAGTAGATGTCCTTGCTGCTGATGTAGGCGAGCCTCTCGCTCTTGATCTCAGGTAGCACTACCTTGGGGGTCTTGATCGTTGACGGCTGGGAGGTTACGGGTTTGTTTTTGGATGAACCGCTGGCCGCGAAGTAAATGCCAACGCCCGCCCCCGCGAGGATAAGGACGGCGGCCACGGCGATAAGAACGATCGCCCAGGTCTCCATCCGTCGCTTTTGAGGTGCCGGGGTCTGCCCGGGTTGTGGGGTCGCATACTGTTGCTGAATACCGGTACCGGTTGCGGCGGCTGCCTGGTCGGCGCCGCAGAAGACGCAGAACCTACGCCCTTCCTCCAGCACTTTACCGCACTGCCTGCAGAACATCTATCCTCCGATCGTCGCTCTTCTACCAAAGGAAATCATAGCGGTTTCGGACATGTCACATGAAGATAGTCCCATTTTACTTGCCGGAGTGCGAATTGTCAGTGCCGGTGCCGGGGTCCGGCCCGAGCGTTCATCCGGTGTGCAATCAGGTGCGGCGGTAGCACCCGACGGAAAGCGGGTTGCGGAATAGCGGGAGAGCTCCTCTTTTTACACCGCGCGACGGTAGCTCCAGACGGCCAGCGGCGCGCAGACCAATAATATCCCGATAGTCCACGCGATAGACTGAAGGACCCAGGACAGTGTCGGCCCGCCGTTACACAGGGCTCTGGCAGCTGACGCCGTCACGGAGACCGGCTGGTAGGTCGCGAACCCCCGGAGCCAGGAAGGCATGGTGCTCACCGGCACAAAGACTGACGAGGCAAACACCAGCGGGGCTATCACCGGGAAAGAAGCCGCCTGGGCGCTTTCCGGGTCTTTCAGCGCGAGCCCGACGGCTGAGAACACCCACAGAAGGGCATACGCGAACAGCAGCACTATCAGCAACGAGCCGACGAAAGACGCGACGTTCGTGTTTATCCTGAAACCTACAGCGAAGCCTACCGCGGAGATTATCACCAGGACCACCGTGGTACGAGCAAGGTCGGCCACTGTGCGGCCCGCAAGGACCGCGGATCTCGCCATGGGAAGGGAGCGAAACCTCTCCAGCATACCGCTCTGGACGTCGGTGGCCATGCTGATTCCCGTGGTTATGGACCCAAACGCAACTGTCTGCACGAATATCCCGGGCATCAGGTAGTCGACATACGGTACGCCTGTCGTCGTGACGGATATCGCCCCGCCGAACACGTAGCGGAAGAGGAGCACGAAGATGATGGGCTGGATAATCGTGAACACGAAGAACCGCGGCACCCGGATCAACCCCGTCAGGTTCCGCCTGGTTATCGCCAGGGTGTCCCGGGCAACGCCGATGACCCTGGCCGGGCCCCGTGACAGCCTGCCCACCTCGACAGCCGTGTTGGCCTCCATCGACTCAACCTCCATCCTTTGAAGCCGGGCCGGAGCCTCCGTCGAGGGGGTGCTCGCCGGTGAGCGCCAGGAAGACCTCGTCGAGGGTCGGTTCGCGGACCTCCAGGTTGACGGGCTCGAGGCCGTTCTCCCCCAGTACGCGCAGGGTCTCGATAAGAGCCTGCGGCCCCTGCACGCAGCCCATTCGTACCGTCTTCCCCTCGACCTCGTTCGCCAACGTGCAGACGTGACCGACCAGTGCATCCGATCGTATTGCTTCCTCTTCACTCCCCATCTCCAGCTCTATGGTCGTGCTCCCGAGGCGGGCCTTCAGGGCCGTCGTGGTATCGTTGGCCACCACGGTCCCCTTGTCGATCACGGCTATCCTGCCGGCAAGCCTGTCGGCCTCCTCAAGGTACTGCGTCGTCAGCAGTACGGTAGAACCGTCGCGCACAAGCTCGCGGATCACCTCCCACAGCTCGGTGCGGCTCTGGATGTCGAGTCCCGTGGTCGGCTCATCCAGGAAGAGCACCGGAGGTCTTGCTATCAAGGCTGCGGCCACGTCCAGCCTGCGGCGCATGCCTCCTGAGTAGGTACGGAGTGGCCTGCCAGCCGCATCAGAGAGAAAGAACCGCTCCAGAAGCTCGTTTGCTCGGGAGCGTGCCAGGCGCTTTGGGATCTGTGCCAGCATCCCAACCAGCACCAGGTTCTCTAGCCCCGTGAGGTTGGCGTCAACCGACGCGGACTGCCCGGCAAGGCCTATCTGGAAACGGGCGCCCACCGGGTCCGCGGACACGTCGTGGCCCATCACCTCGGCGTGGCCCCCATCGGCACGGATGATCGTGCTCAGTATCCTCACCGTGGTCGTCTTACCCGCCCCGTTGGGCCCCAGCAGCCCGAAGATGGTGCCTACCGGCACCTCGAAGTCCACGCCCTGCAGGGCCACGACTTCCCCATAGTTCTTGCGCAGCCCCTCGACCATGATGGCCGCATCACCCACGATTACCCCCCGATAAATAGTCTTTCTCCGACATCAGATAGAACAGGTATTCCCTCAAATCCCATTCCCGACACGGCACTTCCTGTGACAGATATCCAACAGGAACCCCCGTCGCCATTCAACGTCTTCGGTAAAATTGCAGCCCGATGTCCTTGCTCTTCTCGGAAAGCCGATCGTATCCTCTCTCGATCCGATACAGAACGACCCCGGCGTCAGAGACATCTGTCATCGGAATCGTGAAGCTTGAAGCCAAAAGCCACCATTATGTAGAATAACATACTGATTGGATACCTCCGAGCCGGCCTGCCTAAAGCCATGAGCCACGGCGCGCCGGCCGACAGGGTGCATGCGGAAACGCCCGCGCCTCCCATGCTTGGAAAGGGGGTTGAAGTTTGCGCCCTTCGAGCCGCCGGGTCATCCTGCACGGTTCCCGGAGGCCTTTGAATGCTTTACTGTCCGTTGGTCGTACTCGAGACAAATCAACTGTTTTGGGCGCATTGCGGACAGGTCGGCCCACCGTAAAGACAGTTGACCGAAAGTAGACAATCGGTGGGTGAACTATGTGCGGACTTCGGAGAGAATAAATCTGGGTGAATAGATGGACATAGGCGCCGGGACGATGCAGGACCGGGGTGTGCCAGCGCTTCGGGCCACGAGTCGGTCCAATACCAAGGGGTGGATATGAAACTGAATAGCGACACGGTCTGTTACACTGACCGCGAGAAAGACGGACTTCCCGCTGCCAGGCGCGTGGCACGCGGGAGCGGCGATTCGAAACCGGCCAAGCCGGAAAACATCAAGACAAAGATCGTGTGCACGCTTGGCCCCGCCTCGCGCGATCCGGAAACGTTGCGCAAGATGGTCGAAGCGGGGATGGACGTCGCCCGCATCAACTCCAGCCATTGCGAACCCAACGGGGTGCGTGACTATATCGAACTCCTTCGCGACCTCGAGGCGAAGACCGGAAAACACGTAGGCATCATGCTCGACCTGCAGGGCCCGCGACTGCGCGTCGGACAGATCGAAGGGTCGCAGGTGGAGCTGACTTCGGGCCATGCCATCACCCTCTCCACCGAGCAGGAGATGGGCAACGTCAGCCGCATCTCCGTTTCCCACCGAGCACTTACCTCCGATCTCTCCGCCGGCGATACCGTGCTGATCGACGATGGCCTCATAAGGCTGGAGGTCAACGGGACGAAGGGCACCGAGATAACTTGTACCGTTATCGAAGGGGGAGTGCTCAGGCAGGGCAAGGGTATGAACTTCCCGGGCGTGCCGATCAGGCTCCCGTCGTTCACGGACCGCGACCGTAGCTTCCTCGAGGTCGGCCTGGAGGTCGGCGTCGACTGGATTTCGCAGTCGTTCGTTCGAGACGGATACGATGTCAGGGCCCTTCGCGAAACCATAGCGGAGATGGGATACAACACTCCGATAATGGCCAAGATCGAGAAGAGTGAGGCTGTCGCCAATATCGATGATGTGCTGGAGATGGCTGACGGCATCATGGTCGCCAGGGGCGACCTCGGTGTGGAGATGCTCGCCGAGGAGGTTCCCCTGGTCCAGAAGCAGATCATTGCAAAAGCCCTGCTCGCGGCAAAGCCTGTCGTGACGGCCACGCAGATGCTCGAGTCGATGATCGTGAACCCCAGGCCTACGCGCGCCGAGGCGAGCGATGTCGCCAACGCCATCCTGGACGGCACGGACGCGGTGATGCTCTCGGCCGAGACCGCGGCGGGCGCCCACCCGGTGCAGGCAGTCGAGATGATGTCGCGCATAGCCGCGATGACCGAGGGGGCTATCGATTACAGCGATTACCTCGAAGAGGGCGGCAGGTGGGCGCATTGCAGCGCTCCGGACGCTCTTGGTTTTGCCGCCTGCAAGATAGCCAGCGACCTCGGAGCCTCGGCGATCATAGGTATCACGCGCTTCGGATACACAGCGCACCTTCTCGCTCGATACAGGCCTGCCTCCCGGATAATAGCGATCAGCCCCGTTGAGAAGGTCATGCACAGGCTCTCGCCGCTCTGGGGGGTGCGAGGCATCGTCATGCCCCTTGTTGAGGACCTCACCGAGAACATCCTGATCGTCGTAGACGCGTGCAAGAAAGAAGGCTACATATCAAGCGGTGACCTGGTCGTCGTGGTCGGTGGCTTCCTCGAAGAAAAGATCGGGACCACCAACATGATCAACCTCCACACTGTCGAGTAACCGCATTCCGGGTCAGTCGGCCTGGAGGGCTCCGATGGTGAATTCGAAACAGGCTCCTCCGTCGTTATAAGCGCGTATGCATCCGCCGTACAGCTTTACTATCTTTTCGACTATCGAGAGGCCTATGCCCGTCTGTCCATCGGCGCCTTTGAAGAACGGGATGAAAAGCTTGTCGAGGTCGCTCTCCTGGAGGCCGCGGCCGGAATCGCGAACCAGGTATCGACGCTTTCCATCGACTGTGCCTGGTGAAGAAACTGATATTGTAAGGCCGTTTTCCGGATTGTGCTTTATCGCGTTTTCGATGAGGTTAGAGAAGACCTGGTACATGTGCGTTTCGTTGGCGGGCAACACGCCGAGGTCTTTCCCGACGTTGACGGCTACACCGCCTTCCTCAATGTGATCCGCCCGCTCTTCGATGATCTTGAGCACCACGCCTCTTATATCTATGTCGCTCATGCGCTCCGGGAACTGGCCGGCCCGGGCAAGCGTGAGGAGATCCTCGATGAGGCGGTTTGCCTTGTCGACGTTTCGCTCGATGAGGTCGAATACCTCCACCACCTCAGGGCCGTAATCTTCCACGGATGGAACCACCATTCTGCGCAGAGCCTCGCTCGCCGTCTCGATTGCGGCCAGGGGGTTCTTCAAGTCGTGGGAGACGGTATGGGCGAAGCCTTCCAACTCCCCATTGATGCGTGCGAGACGCTCCTCCGCCAGCGCGCGGACCTCTATCTCGCGCTTCAGGGACTCGTTGACCTCTTTTACCTCCGAAGTCCTCTCCCCGACGATCTTTTCGAGCCTCACGCGATACTTGGACGCTTCACGCTCAACGCGGTCGCGCCCGGCGAATAGACCGTACATCTCTTCGGCTATCATGTTGAGACCACAGGACACGGCGTCAAGATCGTCCATTTCCTTGGAGATTACCGTCCTGGTTGAGAGCATGCCGAGGCCGATCTGCGCAATTGCATTGGCGGCTTCCGCGGCCCTGTCATCTCTGTCATGCCCGTCATCGAATAACCTGAACGAGTTGTCTTCCGGGTCTTTCAGCCACTTGAGGGCAGCTTCGCGGTCGCCGGTTATCATTATTGGGACCTGGGCGTGATCTATCCCGGCAAAGAACGCGGCAAGGACTTTTTGAACAGGATTTCTGTAAAGGATTGCGAACCTGGTAGTCCATTCAGGCCTGGTGATCTCCGCGGCGCAGACCCTGCTCTCCCAACCGACCCACCTGAGGTTTCCGAAGTCCATCATGACGGGGATGGCTATATCGCCAGTCTGCTGGGAGAATCCGAGCATGATAGAGACATGGTCTTCTATGTGTTGGGGAAGCAGCACTTCCTTGTCGAGCTCGATTACGGCTACGCCGTCTTCGAGGCTGATCCTTCCAATCGGCGTGCATAAGATCGGCCGCTGTTCGCCGATCGCCTCTTCCTGCTCCTTGGTCTCCATATAAACACATGCTCCCACTTGCTCATGGAGGCCCGCCGGGGTGCGCGAGCCATCCGTGACTCTCCCGGATGCTTGTGGAAATACGCTGTCAGTCACACGTCTAAAGGAGTTCCGGCTCCCCCTGATGTGGCTGCATCTCAGGCGCTTCTGACCACAACGGTAGAAGCATACATCAGGATCAGGTTCCTCCGCTTCGGCTACATGGCTAAAATCCGTCAACCACATGGTCATCCACGCATCATGGAGTTTTCTTCAATTCCAGATGAGAAAACACCTTCTTGAGCCCTGCACTTTGAGGCAATCACGCAAACCGGGGTCAAGAGGCTGTTGCGTTCTCACTGCTTGAGCCGGGTCTCTCGGGATATGGTTATTCCTCGAGGTCCTCGCGGAAAGAGCGATATTGGTCAAATGCAGGTCCGCTGCGGAGTTCCACGGAAAAAAGTACCCCTCGCCCTGCACTCGGGGATATTTCTAGAGGGTGGAGTCCTTGCGGACTTTCTTGACCTGATGGTCCATGTAGAGGTCTACGAGCCAGGGAACGAGCCTCTTTGCCAGCCAGAGTACGCGCACCGAACCCGGTCCTATGAAGAACTTGCCTTTCTTGATGCCCTGGACAAGCGCGGCGGCGACTTCATCGGGCTGCATGAGCCCGCCACCCTCGCTGACGGCCACCGTCTCCGGCGGCTTGGTCAGGTTCTCGACCTTGAAACCGGGGGTGTCGGTGTCGGGCGGGCACAGTATTGAGACGCCTATCCCGTAACGCTTCAGCTCGCTCCTGAGCACTTCGCTGAAACCGATGATCGCATATTTCGACGGGCAATAATCAGAGTAACCGAAAGCACCCATGAACCCGAGGACGGAAGTGACGTTAACAACGTACCCGCCTCGCTCCTTCATGTGTGGCAAGAGGGCGGTGACCGTGTTCCAGTCGCCGTAGATATGGACTTTCATCGTCTCGTCGAACTGCTTGTACGTGATCTTCTCGAAGTAATTTGGATACGCACGGCCCTGGGAGTTGATCAGGATATCGGGGGCTCCGAACTCCTCGACGGCTTCATTCATGACCTTGTTGACCTGGTCGTGGTCGGTCACGTCGAGTTGTTTGAATCCCGAACGCTGTACGCCGCTCTTCTTGCTGTTGTCGATCTTTGCGAGGGCATCCTCGAGCCGCTCCTTACCCCTGGCGAAGATGAAGACGTTGGAGCCGTCGCCCGCCAGCAGCGTCGCCGCTGAGAGGCCGATGCCGCTGGAGCCTCCCACGATGTAGACGGTCTTGCCTTCGAAGTCGGTGACTTTCATGTGCCCCCCTCCCGTCGAGACTTGTCATTCGTATCTTATAGGTTGAGGAGTCCATTGCGCCAGCAGACAACCGTGCAGACGCACCGACAGAACAATCTGAACGTGGCCGAGCGGGCCATGTACTGGAACAACCGTAGCGACGGCCATACCTCCATCGGGTCCCCCTCTCCCGATACCGAGTGGTACGTTCCCGAGGGTTTCACGGGTTCCGGTTTTGACGGCCGTGCGGGAGGCACTTCATCTGTCGGGATCCGAGGCACCAACCAGGCCCCCTGACCGGCCTATGGCTCCGTTCATCTCACGGTTGATGCTTGATCAAGAGCCCATCTTCGCTTTCCCGGGAGCCGTGTTTGTTGTCGTGTCGGGCTTGACCCGCGTTACGAACATGGAATCCATCTTGCCGCCTTCGTCCTTTTTGAACTCACGTATGACCTGGAGAGGCCACGAGGAGGGAATGCCGGTCGATGCGCCGTTTATGATGAGGAACGTGGGCCGTTCCGAAGCCGCCTTTTCGTAAGTGTTCCTTAGAAAGTCGGTGAACCCTTTTCTATACTCGAGCTGAAGCGTCACGATGTGAAGGTTGGTGTCGTTGCCGGTATAGAGTTGCAGCACCAGTTGGACAAAGTAGTCGTTGACGACGACGTTGACCGCGCGGTTCCGGCTCAGGTCCTTGATCATGCCGGCGGTCTCGATCATGCCTATTCCGGCATCTCGACCCTTGAGGTAGTCGGCTTCTCCCTGCGTACCCCGGATCATCCCGGCGGACAGGCTGGCGGCAGGCACGAGCACCGCTAACATCAGTGCGAGCAGTGCGATCGCGGAAACCGCAGCAACGGGCACGCGGCCCGGCCGCTGCCTGCGTCGCCATGCCCGTAAGATGAAGACGGAAGCTTCGTGGAGCGCGTATGCGGCGGCCAGAAGAAGCGGAGGGACGAGCACAAGATAGAACCTGGCCCATGTGAACCTGCCGACGAGAGAGATGACAGATGCTCCGATGATGACCCAGGCCCAGAGGAAGTCCCCGGGCCTCCAACGCTTTGCGAGCCCCAGGACCAGGCCGAATACCGCGACGGCGAAAAGAACCGGCGTGAGATACCTGACCATCGAAAGCAGTATCGAGGCGTTGAACCTGAAGAACGTCTTCAGTGGGGTGGCCAGGGCCGCGGTTATCCCCTTGGAGCGCGTGGCGATGTAATGGCTCCGTGCGGCGTATTTCGGCGATAGCCTGAGAAGATTGAGGATCGCAAAGCCGAGCAGGAGCGACAGTCCCACCGTCAGACCCCATCTCAGCATGGGCAGCCGGCCGTCACCGTCCCTTTCTTTTGGCCCCCTGACGAGATAGGCGAACGGCACGATCACAAAGAGCAGCGTCGCGGTTCCCTTTGTCAGGAGTGCCATGCCGGTGGCGATGCTTGTTCCAACGAGGTAGACGAGCTTGCCCGACCTTGCCGCCTTGACCGCGAAGTAGATCGCAAACACAAAGAGCGCCTGCAGCATGCACTCCGCTATCGCCAGCCTGTCGTAAAACAACGCGAACGGGCAGATCGCGTATAGGAATCCGGTGAACACACCGAACTCGAGGTTCATCAGCTCTTTACCGATGAGGATCATCCCGACCATCGTGAGAGCTCCGAAGAACACCGACGTCAGGCGCCCGGCGAGGAGCGGGTCCCTGAAAACGCCGAGCAACGGCACCATCGACCAGGAATGGAGAGGTGGCTTGCCATCCCACAGGAGCGAAGCCCACATGTGCCCCGACTGCGCGTCTCTCGCCCACTTGAGGTAGATCGCCTCGTCAATGAAGATCGGAACACCCTTGATGTTCACGGTGCGGGTGACCAGGTACAGGGCGAAAAGCGGAGGCAAGGCAAGGAGGGCGGGTTTACCCACGACAACAGAAGTAAAACGCCGCCGCTTGTCCATTGCCATGCTCCCCGCGTTTCAGAACCCGAAACAGTTGCCTGTTTTGCCGTGGCAATAATTATATCAACTGTCTCCGTGACATTGCATTCGCCGGCGTCCGGGAAGCCCTTGCCCTTTTTAACGACTCTTTAACAGAAAACCCAGTTCATATTAATCGGTCCGAACGACAATCCTCATGATGTCATCGAGAGAAGTGATTGAAATGGAAAGTACATCATTATACGAGACGGGTTCGGAAGGAGAGCTACATTTCCGCCAGGTGGGCCTGGTTTTGATAGGCCTCTCGAGAAGATTGCAGGACCTGGGCTACCGCACGCGGGCGGGCAGCAGGATCTCACTGGAACAGGCATTCTTTCTCATCGAGCTGGCACGAGCCGGAACGATAACCATCCGAAAACGGGGCGCGAGGGCGGGCGAGCCGCAGCCGGTTCGAGACCGCTTCGCGAAGAAGCTGGTGAGGAAAGGCCTCGCAAACAGGACCAGGGACTGGGACGACAGGCGCGTCATCCATTTTACCCCGACCGCCGCGGGCAGAGAGCTCGCAGAAGAGCTGTTGCAAGAGTACACACATGCGGTGGCGGGGGCCTTTGAAGGCGCAAGTTGGAGAGAGCGCGATGCGTTCCTGACCATGTTGACGTTGATAGACGAGGCACTGACCGATTGAACGGTAACGAAAGACAAAAGAAAGGAAACCAGTATGAAAATGGGTAAGCACAGGCGGGGTCGAGTCGGGATTGGATTGGTCGTTCTACTGGCGCTGGCTTTGATGACGGTCTACCTGGCGTCGTGCAGTGGGACGAGCTCCAAGAAGACCACCACGAGCTCCAAATCGACCAAGCTCCCGCCGGGGACCACGGAATCGCAGGTGAAAGGAGCGTCGACTACCACCTCACAGGCGCAAAGCTCGCAGGCTTCTTCCAGCAGCACGAGCGGGACGAGCTCGACGGCGACAACGACCACGGCAACAACACCGTCCACATCGGCGGATCTCGTCGGAGCTCGCTTCACAGTTGTGAGCGCGACGAGGCTCACCACTAACAAGAGCGTGATCTCCTCCAGCAGCCGCGAGGTCGCGGGTGATTACCTCAACGTAGAGCTCAAGGTCCAGAACGTCGGCACCGGGCTCGTCGACCTGTCGGAGTACTCCTTCAGGCTGTACAGCCCCGGAATAGATGCGGACTCCTATTCCGACTACTACGGCACAACCACAACATATGGAGCGTACGTTACCACCAACACTATTTCTGGAACGCTCATGGATTATACGAGCCTCGCCGCGGTCGCATACAAGGTCAAGATCGGCGAGGAGGTCGATAAGGTGTTCCTGTTCTACGACCTCAACCCGCTGAACGTGGCCAAGAACGCCGGTGTGACCAAGGACAACACCTCCCTCATCATCAAGAAGGTCAGCGGCACGGACTACGGCGAGAAGGTGTCGATACCGTTGACTGGATACCCGGACTGAGAGGCAGGTCAGGCAGATGAGAGTATTTCAAAGAGGATTCAGGAGTTTCCGGCGCAACCTCGTCAGGAACTTGATAGTGGTAGTTCTGCTGTTCGTGTGCCTCACCTTCTCCATGTCGATGCTCGCGGTCAAGCTGGCCGCGGACAGCCAGGTGCAGACGATCAAGCAGACCGTCGGTAACTACGCCGAGATAAAGATCAGCTCCGCATACCAGATGAAACAGTTCGAGGCGGAGCGCACAAAGACCGCGGCTGAGCGTTCAGCGGAGGCCCGCAGCTTGACCACCGCGCAGGAACAGGCCGACAGGGTAGCGAGCCTCGTGCCCGAGAAGCTGACCGATGCATTCGCCAAGGACCAGTACGTAAAGACTTACGACAAGGTCCTCTCGACCAGTGTGACGCTGTCGGACATCACCAACACGAATATCCAGCAGCTCTTCCAGATCCGCGAGAACAACGGGCAGAGCGCGGGCGGGGCAGGCGGAGGAGGAGGCCTCGGAACCGGTGGTATGACGTCGAACAGCTTCTTCTTCTCCGGCAACACCAACGGGGCGTCTGCTTCCGACTTCACGACCGGTGCCAAGAAGCTCATCAAAGGCAGGTACTTCACATACGCGGATTACACCAACTCAAACCCGGTGGTGATGATAGAGAAGAACCTCGCGTCCCAGAACAGCCTGAAAATCGGCGATACGATCGAAGCCACCGTGAGCGGCGTGAGCGGTGTCGGCTCCACGATGGAGCTCAAGATAATCGGGATCTACAAGACCGTTGAGTCGGAGTCCCAGAGCAAGAGCAGCTCCAGCTCCAGTAGTTCGCAGGCCGACTTCAACCCGGCGGGCAGCACGTTCTACGCACCGCTCTCCGTCGTTCAAAAGTTGAACAACACCGCGGGGTATGTCACGCTGGGCTCCTACTACTTCGACTCGGTCGACAACACCGCGGCGATCAAGGCTGCGTATAAGAAAGACGCCACCGGCACCACCAGCAAGTACCAGCTCTCGACGGACCTTTCCGATTACTCGTCGATAGCAGACCCGCTTCTCAAGGCAAGGAACACATCGGTAATCGGCCTCTCCGGCGCACTGGGAGCCTGCGCGCTCATCATACTGCTGGCGATGGTCATCATAATCAGCAACCGCACGCGAGAGCTCGGTATCCTCAAGGCGATAGGCTCAACCGACAGGCAGGTTATAAGCCAGTTCGCTGTGGAGATACTGTGCGTCTGCATGGTGGCTATCATCCTGGCGATGGGAGCGACAGCGCTCATTGGACAGAGCATGGGCAACTGGCTGCTTCCCAAGACGACGACGAAGACCACCACCCAGAGCAGTTCCAGCACGCCCGGCGGCGCGCCCGGCGGCATGATGGGCAACCAGAACCAGTTGTACAAGGAAGGCAGCAGTTTCACAACCAGCTCATCCACCCAGAAGGCCGTCAAGCTGAACGTCGTCTACCGGGGGACGCTGTTCCTCTACGGGATCCTGATCCTGGTGGGGATAAGCCTGGTAGGAATGGCGATACCGGTGTTCTGGATAATCAGGTTAAGGCCCGCCAGGGTCCTGAGCATGGAATGAGGTCTTAGAAATGTCAGAGCAAGTGATCATAAACGCCACGGACGTCAACAAGACGTTCCAGGTGAAGGCTGGCGAGGTGAACGCGATCAACTCCGTGAGCTTCACCGCGAACAGGGGCGAGGTTACCACGATCGTAGGGCCGTCGGGCTCGGGCAAGACAACCCTGCTATATGTGGTGGGCTCGCTCGAGAAACCCGAATCGGGGTCTATCGAGGTTGCGGGACGCGACATCCTCGACTCGGGGACCAACCTTGTCCGATACCGGCGGGAGAACATCGGGTTCGTGTTCCAGTTCTTTAACCTGGTCCCTACCCTGACCGCGCTCGAGAACGTGATGCTCCCGATGGACCTCGCTGGCATCCGGCCGGACGAACAGCGCAGACGCGCGACGGAGCTTCTTGACAGGATGGGAGTAAAAGACCGGTTGCTGAAGGCGAAGCCCACCAAGATGAGCGGAGGCGAGAACCAGCGAGTGGCCATCGCGAGAGCGTTGGCCAACGACCCGGACATCATTCTCGCGGATGAGCCGACCGGCAACCTCGATACCGCGACGGGCAGTACGGTGATCGACATCCTGTCCAGCCTGGCGCGCGAGAACGACAAATGCGTGCTCATGGTGACGCACGACGAGAGCATCCTCGCGGTTTCGGACAGGGCTTTCCATATGGTGGACGGCCAGTTGAGCGAGATCATACTGTAGGGATTTCGGCTTGCGTCGCAGCGGCGGCGGTTATAACGAAAGGGCTGGTGATGAAAAAAGCATTGTGGCTGGTTCCAGTAGCCGTATTGCTCGTGGCGATCGTGGCCATCGCGGGTTGCGGCGGGTCGAGCGGCAAATCGACAACATCGAGCAAGGTGACAGAAGCATCGCTCGGAGCACCGATATATCCGGGGGCAACCCAGGTTGACATCTCCGCCGAGCGGTCGTCAGGCGGCCAGACTCCGCCTTCCATGAACGGGCAGAGCGCACCGACCGGGGGCCAGACTCCGCCTTCCATGAACGGGCAGAGCGCACCGACCGGCGGTCAGGGCGGTTCCGGCCTGCAGATGACCGCCCTGTGGACAAAGGATTCCCTCGACAAGGTCGTATCCTGGTATAGGAATCAACTCAAGGGAAAGACCGGATTCAAGGAATCCACGGGGTCCGGGGCAACGACGTCGGGCACCGGCACGGGTGGGACCTCGTTCTCGTTCACGTCCGGCAGCACCACCAAGAACGTCATGATCCGCAAGAGTTCTCAGAGCAAAGGTGGAACGGTCATCATGATAGGTGACATGCCGCAGGGAATGCCCTCCGGCCAGGGCTCCGGACAGAATAGTTCCGGACAGACATATTAACTCGAGCGAACGGGTTTCTGACGATTCCGCGGAGGCAGTAATGGAATTTCTATCGGTGCCGGCGGCGGCACCAGTGAAAGCCGTATCGGGGTGATGAGAATGGCATTCAAGGCAGCTTTTGTAGCCCATGCTCCGGACGCCGACCCCGAGAAGCACGGCTGCGTGGTGGAGACGTCCATGTATAAGCTATTCGTGGTGCTGGTGCGAAACCAGGAACAGGCGGTTGAGGTATCCGGCGCGCTCGTCGCGCAGGAGGGCGTCCACTCGATCCTGCTCTGTCCCGGTTTTACGAATACGGACATCGCCGAGATCGACGAGGTGGTAGGGCCTGATGTCTCTGTTTGTGTGGCAAGAGGAGACAACCCCGGCAACGAGTCCGTCTCCGAGATCATGAAACAGGAGTGGGGCTGAAGAGAGCCGTCGCCATTCAGTCCATCAGGGCTGGGAGGCTTTGTGACCAAGCTGTTCTAACCGGCCGCGTCGCCGGAAAGCTTGCTCCCCAACTCCCTGCCGTATTGCTCGGCCCGCTCCACTTCGCCCTCCCGGAGTGGGCCGTGCATGTCATCGACCCCCGCTTTGAACGGAGGAGCTATTGGTTCCAGGCCGTTTTCCTTGAGCAGCTCCTGGAGCACGTCTGAAGCCTGGGGGCTTTCCTTCTCGGTGCCGATGGAAGCGCCCGTGCTGAACGTCGCAAAAAGCTTGCCAGCCCAGCCTTCCTTGAACTTGCGCTTGGCCAGCCGTTTTATCGGGCCGTATGCCCTTCCAATGCGGGTCGGGCCCCCGATGACGAGAAGGTCGATGCCCGGGTCCAGGTTGCCGGCGTCGGCCACGCGCACCAGCTCGACCTCCAGACCCGCATACTCGAGCCCTTTAACGATCGCCTCGGCCACCTGCCTCGAGCTGCCGAACTTGCTCTGGTAAACTACTGTCCCCTTCATAACAATCACTCCCATTCTCCGAGCGGCCTCCCCCACTTCTTGAGCCGGGTCTCTCAGGACCGGCTCCTTCCGTCATCCCGCCGGCATCACCGTGGAAAGCCAGTCGAGCATCCTCTGGTCGTAGAGGCTGCGCGCCTTTGGCTCGCAGTGCCAGTTGGCGCCCTCCTCTGCGGTGAACTTTACGATAGTCTTGGGGCACTCGAGCGCGTCGTAGACCTCGCGCGCCTGGTAGGGCCAGAACTGCTCGTCCTCGGGGTCGGCGATGAATACCGGGCATTCGATTTGCTTGATGACGTCTCGGAGGTGATACTGCTGGGACATCTTCGCCCACTTGTAGTAGCTGTCGGTCCTGTAAGGCTTCATCCGCCACTCGACCTGCTGGCGCATCTCGTGGCCGGCCACCTTCATGCCGAGCCTCATCTCCTTGTTGAACTCCTCCTCGTTGCCCTCCTCGAGCAGCTTCAACATCCGCTTGGGGAATTGCCCGGTCGTTGCCGTTGAGACGTCCATGACCGCCGGGTCGGCAATGCCCGCGGCGATGCGGTGCTCGAAGGCGAGAGCGCGAAGTATCCAGTACCCGCCCTGGCTGACGCCGGAGAGAGCGATGCGCCCGGGGTCCACGTCTGCACGCGCGAGAAGGAAATCCACGACGGGCGTGATGACTTTCTCCCAGTCGTGCCTGAACCCTACGTCGTGCAGCCACAGCATCCCGTTCTGCCCCGGGCCGTCGAAAGCGAGCGCCGCATAGCCGCGCCTGAGAGCCCCGGCGATGCCGAAACCCCACATGCCGCACAGCGGGCCGTCGCTGCCGTTGTTGAAGATTATCGTTGCGAACGGGCCGGGCGAATCCTCGGGTTTGAAGAAATAGCCCGGCATCGGCGTGTCCTCGTACGGGAGGTCGACCTTATCTGCCGGTGGTGCCAGGCGCGCGCAGAACTCGTCCCAGCAGGCGAGGTGCTCCTTCCACGCCGGGACGCCCCTGGACGGGTCGGCGGTGCCGTCGATCATGCTGATGGAGGCCGCAAAGTAGTTGGCCGCTCGCAGGTACGCCTCGCGCGCGCTGACATCGTTTCCCTTACCGGCGCACTCCTCGGCAAAGCCGCGCACCCGGCGCGCCGTGTCGGTCCACGACTGGAACCACGCCTCGAAGTCGCCGCTCTTGATGCGGTCCACGGTGGAGAGTATCTCGCCGGCATCGGCGCCGCCGTAGTAACAGCCCCCGAGAACAGCCTGCGTCTCGAAGTCCATCTGCTCGTGCTTCATGAAGTACTGTTTCTTCTTGGCGGCGCTCATGACAGTCTCCTCCCGAAGGTGATGGCAACCAGTCGCAAGCCTAATGATAGCAGGTTCCCTCCCCGCCTCTTTTGAGTGGGGTCAGGTCTTTTATTGTTTATTCTTTTCTCTCTGGTTTCTCAGTATGCTTTTCTGGTCAATGGCAAAAAAGACTTGGCTCCCCAGCCTTGAGACGTCGTTTCGCCGACGCCTGTCCGGCGAATGCAACCGTTGAATGATCAAAAGATTGATAGTCATGACCGGGGAAGTTTTCGTTATATGTATTGATGATATCGTCTAAGGTGAGAGCGAATCGATTACGACAAGGAGTAGTGTAGAAACCTGCGAGGTATGTAAGAGAGATGAGAAGCAAGACCCTGGTTCTGGCTGCGTCATTCCTGGCCTTTGTCTGGATATTTTCGGGGTTTGGCGGTGGATTTGCGGTGGCATCGGGCTCATCGAGCGACGCGGGTGTTGTTGGAGGCGGGGCGGCGGATTCGGCGGAGTACGTGCCGGGCGAGTTGAACGTCAAGTTCAAGGAGTCTGTTTCCACGCATCAGAAAATGAAGCTCTTCGCCACGGACAACCTGTCCGTAGTTTACGAAAGCGTACCACTTCGTTTGAAGACGGTGAAGATTCCGGCGGGTGCGTCTGTCCTGGAGGTAGCGAAGAAGCTTGCCGCTAACCCAATGGTCGAGTATGCGGAGCCCAACTACATCGACCATGTCAACATGACCCCCAACGATCCCCTTTATCCGAACCAGTGGAACATGCACGGCTTCAGCGAGGGTGGGATCGACGCGCAGACTGCCTGGGACACCACGGAAGGTGACCCCAACCTGGTAGTTGCCGTTGTTGATACCGGAGTTGCGTTTGAAAACTACGGTAGCTATTCGCAGGCCCCGGACCTGGCTAACACGAGTTTTGTATTCCCGCGAAACGTCGTCGCCGGGGACGACCACCCGGATGATGATGTAGGCCATGGGACACACGTCACGGGCACCATTGCTCAAAGCACCAACAACGGCATCGGCGTCGCGGGTGTCGCGCACGGCTGCAAGATAATGCCGGTAAGAGTAGCGGATGCCGGCGGTTCCATCTCACATGCAAATATGGCAGCGGGGTTCGCGTGGGCCGTCGACCACGGGGCGAAGGTCATCAACTACAGCGCCGGAGGCTCCGCGTCGCAGACCAAGCTGGACGGGTGCAAATATGCTTACGATCACAGCGTGACGATATGCGCGTCAGCCGGCAACAGCGCGACTTACAACGATACCAACGGGTACCCCGCCAACTACGACCAGTACTGCATCTGCGTGGGGGCCACCAACCACTCAAAGGGTCTCGCGTACTATTCCGACTACGGCTCGCACCAGAAAGTTGTCGCTCCCGGCGGCGACACGAGCAGCAGCGCGGCCGATGGAATCCTCCAACAGACCTACAACACGGAAAGCGACCCATCGAGCGGCTTTGGATACGTGGACTGGATGGGTACGTCTATGGCGTGCCCGCACGTCAGCGCGACCGCGGCGCTCTTCATCTCAAAGAGCGGGATATCCGACCCCGACGCGGTTAGAGAGCAACTGGAGCGGACGGCGCACGACCTCGGGACGGCCGGGCGTGACGATTATTTCGGGTACGGCCTTATCGATGCTTATTCGGCTTTGACCGTGCCGTTCATCAGCGGCATCACGCCGGCTTCGGCTGCGATCGGCGAGGTTGTTACCATCAAAGGCACGAGCTTTGGAAGCTCGAGGGGCTCTTCAGCGGTGCGCTTCAACGGGGTTGCCGCCGCCGCCGCGGCGTACAGCCAATGGTCCGATACCAGGATCAAAGTCGCCGTGCCCCCGGGCGCCACGAGCGGGCCCGTCACGGTCACCACCGGGGCGGGCACGAGCAACAGAGTCGCGTTCACCGTCACCCCGTCCTGGTTCCTCGCGGAGGGTTCAACCGCGTGGGGCTTTGACACCTACATCTCCATCGAGAACGCGGACTCCACGGCGGTTGATGCCGCGATCACGTATATGACCGCGAGCGGCAAGGTGGCGGGGCCGACCGTTCACCTGCCGGCAAAAAGCCAGGCGAGGGTCTTTCCCAGGCAGACGCTCGGCGAGAAGGACTTCTCCACGCGCGTCGATTACCCACAGGGCAAGAAGGTGGCGGTCGACAGGACTATGTTCTGGAGCTCGGGGTCCGCCGGGGGTAGCGGGTACCACTCATCGATCGGCGTATCCGAGCCGGCTGCCAGGTGGTACCTGCCGGAGGGCTCTTCCGATTGGGGGTTCGACTGCTGGCTTCTCGTACAGAACCCGAACGCGACAGCCGCCGATTGCACCATAACGTACATGATAGAGGGCGCGAGCACTATCACTAGGCATAAGACCATACCTGCAAACTCGCGGCAGAGTTTCAATATGAAGGACGATATCGGCGTGCATGACGCGAGCATAATGGTCGAATCCTCGAACGTTCCCATAATCCCGGAGCGGGCCATGTACAAGAACGGTGCGGGCGCCTGGGCATCCGGCCGCAGGGAGGGGCACGACTCCGTCGGTACCACCACCCCCGCGAAAGATTACTACCTCGCTGAGGGCACGACGGACTGGGGATTCACGACGTATGTGCTGGTGCAGAACCCCAACAATACACGGGTGACTGTGACCCTCACCTACAATACCGGCTCCGGACCCATCACGGACCAGCCTTTCACGATGGAACCACGGTCTCGCAAGACCGTCAGGGTCAACGACCTCCACCCCGGCAAGGACCTCTCCACTCATGTCCACGCCGACAAGCCGATCGTCGCCGAACGCAGCATGTACTGGACTCCGGTGGCCGGCGCCGGTGAAGCGATGCACGACTCCATCGGGATGAGCACCGCGCATACACGCTTCTATCTTCCCGACGGTGAGACCGGCTCGGGCACCGAGACCTTCACGCTCGTTCAGAACCCTGACAACTCGAACGTACAGGTGCGCATCACTTACCTGAAACCTTCCGGTGCCGGCAATGTATCGTGGGTCGAGACTATCCCCGCCGGGTCCCGGAAGACGTTCAACATGGCCGACCGCCTGTCAAATACGAGGGCCGCCGTGATGGTCGAGTGTCTGACTGCCGGGAAGAAGATAATCTGCGAGCGAGCCATGTATTTCCAGAACCGCTGGGGCGGCACCGACACCATCGGCGGGTATTCGCAGTGAGTGCGCCACGAAATGGTGACCGCCAGGTCAACCGACAGGCAGGTCTCCCGCCATCAGCCTTTTCTCACGTGTGTCTCCATAAAAGCGATTACGTCGTCTTTGGACAGTTCACCGGCCGCGACCTTGAGACAAAGGTCTTCCAGTTCTTTGTCAGTGGCTTTGAGAGTCATTCTATTCGAGTAGAGGAAGGCGAGAGCTGCCGACAAGGCTGTTCTTTTATTGCCGTCGAAGAACGGATGATTCTTACACAGGTGAAACAGGTAGGCCGCGGCCATGGCCTCGATGGTCGCATGGCAGTATTGTCCGCCGAAGGCCGCGTGAGGCATGGCGACAGCGCTTTCGAGGAGGCCAATGCTAAAGACACCTGGCATGCCTCCGCCATGGCGCGCAAGCATGTCTTCGTGTATTTCCAGGACGTTGTTGAGTGACAGGAACCTGGGTTCATTCATCAGTCAGCGAGTCTCTTGAGCACCGCCCCGCGCTCCTTGCCGATTCTATCCAGATGTTCCTTGAGCTCATCAGGTGAGATGAACTGTGGGCTCACCGGGACAAGCGTAATCCAGCCAGAGCCTGAGTTTACGTCAACCTCTTCGCCTTCTCGTGGCAATACCCCGGCTGTCTCGAGCGTTGGCCGGTCGAGGATGATGGCGTAGCTGTTTCCAACCTTCTGCAGTTTCTTGACCACGGATTTGCCTCCTTGCGCGCTTCTTCGTGGTTTTAATATTATACTAACTGTTAGAACTATGTAAATACGCGATGAATGCTCGAAGGATGCCTGAGGATACTTAACAGGTTTTCACGGGCCGGGGCCAGCCCCTGCTCTAGTTCTTGTCGTCTTCGAAGCCGATTGGGATGTGGCTGCCATCGCAGAACGGCTTGTTCCTCGATGCGCCGCACCTGCAGCACGAACAGTGCTCGTGCGTGACTCCTTCGCCACGCGGAACATCGCTGACAACCTCGATGCCTCCGGTGATGCAGTAAGGGCCGTTCCTTGTCACGGTTATCCGCGGCTCCCGGTCGGGGTCCTCTTTTTCGACCCCGTCCACCGAGTAACTGAGCGCTCCGGACGGGCATTTATCTATGACCTTCATTATCTCAGCCGGTTCGGCGGCGTCCGGGTCGATCCACGGTCTCATGTCCATGCGGAACACGTCCGGAAGCTCTTGCCAGCAGAAGCCGGCGTGTGAGCATGCGATCGGGTTCCAGTGGATGGTTATCCCCTTGCCGTCGTAGGAGTGCCGACTGTCGAGGCGCCGATCGGACACGTTCCTGCTGTTGAAGCCGACCTCCGCGTGAGTGCCGTCGCAAAACGGCTTGTTGGACGAATGGCCGCAACGGCACAGCCTGGCCTCGCCACCAAAGGGGAGGTCTTCGCCCCTCGAGTTGAAGATACCGCCGCTCTCGGGATGCTTATTGTTCTCGTAGGCGAACGGCCCATCAGGCACCGGTATCAGCTTTGGTTTCCTGCCAGTCTCATCGTCGGGTTTCATGGATATAACAATACCAGACACGCTTCCTGAGAAGCCAAGCAATCCAACAGTAATATGTATTGCAGATTAGGGCTAGAATGAGAGGTGCTATTACACGGAGTTGGAGGGGCTTATGGACTGGGATGGCCTTGGCAACGAAGCGGTAGGACTCCTGCGCGAATACATCCGCATCGATACAAGCAACCCACCGGGCAACGAAGTCCTTGGCGCAAAGTTCATCGCCGAGATTCTCGAGGCTGAGGATATCCCGTTCCGTTTCTACGAGAGCGCACCAGGCAAGGTCTCGGTCGCCGCGAGGTTGGAGGGAGCGGGTCGGGGTAAGCCTTTGGTCCTTATGAACCATATCGATGTGGTTCCCGCGGAGGCGGAGAAATGGGCGGTCCACCCATTCTCCGGCGAACTTTCAGACGGCTTCATATGGGGCAGGGGCGCACTCGATATGAAGGGAATGGGGATCATGGAGCTCATGGCC
>Ga0182021_10000479_pt1 | contig 42410 bp, 58 predicted proteins | sample 612E3MmetaG_FD_120493 | JGI IMG/M metagenome (GOLD analysis project Ga0182021, IMG submission 120493) | Permafrost microbial communities from Stordalen Mire, Sweden - 612E3M metaG (Illumina Assembly) | ecosystem: Environmental > Terrestrial > Soil > Wetlands > Permafrost | place: Sweden... | reverse complement strand
TTGGTTTGGGTCAGTTTACTAATTGGCGGTTGGCTGGCGGAGAGGGCGGGATTCGAACCCGCGTACGGGGTTACCGTAACCGCTTTTCGAGAGCGGCACCTTCAGCCTCTCGGTCACCTCTCCTAGCTTCAGAAACCATGTTTCAGGTTGACATAAAAACAAAACCGCTCAAATACCGACCAAATCCATTTTTGACTTCGGAGTAAAAAGCTCTTCGAACGACTGGGCCGCGCTTTTCTGCATTGTCGGCATGACGTGACTATATAGATCCAAAGTAACAGCGATCGATGCATGTCCCAATCTTTCCTGGACTATCTTCGGGTGGACACCGGCCAGAAGGAGAAGGGTGGCGTGGGTATGCCGGGCATCATGGAGCCGGATAACTTTAACGCCGGCCTTTTTACAACTGGCAGTCCATATCCGTGAAATAGTGTTGGGTCGCAGCTGTTTACCTTGATTTGAGAATACCAACGAATCCTGACCTTGTGGGAGTTTAGACGTTTCCCAATGTTTTCTAAGAACCATTATAACAGATGGAGATATATCAATTACACGTCTGCTTTTAGCTGATTTTGTGTCGGAGTAGTAATACTTCCTGTCTTTACCCTGGTGAAGGCCTCTTTTAACGGCAATTGTTCCCTGTGTCAGGTCGATATCAGACCATCTGAGCGCCAGTATTTCAGACCGGCGCATCCCCGTAAATAAATCGGTGTAAAACAGAGCGTATTTAGGGCTGTCTTTTTGATTGTTTAAAAATTGGTTTACCTCGTCAACATCCCAAGTCTCGAATTCTTTTCGCTTTCCTTTGGGAGTGTCCGCGCCTTGTGCGACATTTCGATATACCAATCCCCATTTCAGGGCGGTTTCCAGCGCACCCAGAAGCACGATGTGATGTTTTCTCACTGTCAAAGGATTCAGACCTTGTTTTACCTTCTTGGAGTAGTAGGATTCGACATGTTCTAGAGCCAAGGACTGCACCGGGATTTTACCCAGTGACGGTATAAGGTGATAATTGACCACCATCTCGTCGCTGGCATAGGAACTGGGAGGAAGTTTGGTTTTACGAAGGTCAAGCCATTTTAGCAAGAACTCTCCAAGAGTTGTCTTCGATGAATCGATGAAGCCGGTAGTCGTGCCCTGATGTAAAAGTTCCGCGAGCTTCTTGTCCGCCATGGCCCGGGTGCCCTTCACATTGACTGATTTTGTTTTGTATTTGTTAGTTATCGGATCGCGGCCTAAAGACAGCAGGATAGTGTAAGAACTTTTATATTTCTTGACGATGTGACCGCGCATCGGCTACCTCTTTTAATACGTGTTTTATGGATTACAAACTGAGCAGGGACTGAAACCTCTTGCGATAGCGTCGGCTTTACTGATAGCGATGGCACTCTTTGAAAGATATCTGCAACCGGCCCGGTGATATTTGGTTCCGCTATTAGTAATGTAGACGATGTCATTGGCACCTTGGATAGTTGGGGATGTCGTTGTAGTCAACGTCGTTGTTATTATCGTATTTGAACTAGTCGATGGAATTCCAGGTATAACCGCTGCCGGTGTTGTTGATGGCGGAGCGCGCGAGCCATCAATATTATAAGAGGTGCCATCTGTTTTTATCGCAATGGTTCCGTATTTGTCGGTTCCATAAATTAAAGCGCCGATTTGCGTAAGTGCCGTTATTGTCTCCGGGTGGGGATGACCGTAACTATTACCGATTCCGGCCTGATAAACCGCTACTTTTGGGCTGGTAGCTTTCAGGAAGGCCGGGGAGGAAGCTGTCCTGGATCCGTGGTGGCCAACCTTCAAAATGTCGACATGGGAAATTAAGCCGGCTGCCAACATGCTGGATTCCGCTTCTTGCTCGGCGTCACCTTCAAACTGGAAACTAATGCTGCCGTAATTGAGTCTTGTAACAATTGAATTATTGTTACTGGTACCAGAAGTATTGACAGGGTTGAGCACGTTAAACGAAAGGGTACCGGCAGTGATTACGTTTCCGCGTCGACCGGCATGTTCAACGGCGCCGCTCGTTTGAATAGCAGCTTTAAATGTTTTATAGGTTGCCGAAGTACTGGTATCTCCGTTATCCCAGACATTCAGAACTGTATAGCTGCTCAAGACAGCCGCCAAGCCGCCGATATGGTCAGCATCCATGTGAGTGGCAATGATATCTTCTAACGGGCCGTCGATGTAGGGCTTGATCAGGTTGGCTACGTTTACGGCTCCGGTACCGGCGTCAATCAATATTTCTGTGGTTCCCTGATCAATAAGGATGCAATCACCCTGACCGACATCGAAGTAATAGACACTCATACCCATCGGATCCGCGGACGTTGATGTGGTCGACGTGATCACCGTAGAGGATGTTGTAGTTATTGTTGGGTTGGTCGTAGTCGTCGCGATTGTCGTTGCGGTTGTCATTGCAGCTGTCGTTGTAGTTGCTGTGGTTGTAGAGGTAAAGGTTGCAGACATTGTAGGCGTGGTAGTTATAGTCTTATTATTTGGAGCTTTACCTGGGAGGTTGGCGACAAAGACAATGACAAGTACCAAGGCTAAAAGAACCAAGGACCCAATGAACAACGTAAATGCTATAGAACTTCGCTTTTTAGGAGCCATGTTCAACCTCTTAACAGATTCATTCCGAGCCTACTGTTATCAATATGACGCACAAAAAGTCAAAAAAATATATTAGTCTTGTTCCCAAGATCCGTGACAAATTATCCGGCCCTTGATTTTAAGTTCAGATACCGGCTTTTTTGTCGGTTTCCCGTGGACTAAATATAAGGCTTCGTCTTTATCGATATGAACCTGAGATGCGATAATATCGCCATCTTGGTCAAGAATATACATCTTTCCATCAATTATTGTTTGAACCGGCGTCGCTATTACTGAAACGCCGTCACCATATCCTTTGATGTGGTTTAATTCGTTGCCTGCTACCTTATACGCTTTTAATTCCGCCATGTTTGCATCTCCGCTAATCATTATTTTAGGCACCTGAACGCTGCCTAAATTCTCCGCTTGTTTATTATTTCCCGCATTAATTAACCCATCGTATTTTATTGTGAGTATTTCTGATTTTTCGAGTCGGTCTTTAACCATGAGGTATAAAGTAGTATCATCTATCGAATTGGGGGAGTTGTCAATAGTACTTTGTCCGAAATACATGTTTTTTCCGAAAAGCGACAATTCAACTATTTCGGGGGACATTTCAAAAGCGCGGGCAAGTCCTTGAATATCATCAGGGTTAAGCCGCTCTTTTTTATCCTTCTCCCATGAACCATAAGTGACGCGTTTCATCGGAGCTCTTTCAGCTACGTCGTCCTGAGTAAGGTGACGCTCTTCGCGAAGTTTCTTTAGTTTCAAACCCCATTTTTCCATAACATTACTTATAATAATAGCAATTATGCTAGTTGTCAATAGAATAGTGTTCTAGGTAATGTAACTTTTCATCACTAAACTTCATTATATTGAGGCTAATAAATATTTTTGTAACTAGCCAAAAGGGTATTGACAAGTACATAGCAATTAAGCTAATATTCATAGCATGGATAAGAAAAACATGTTAGAGGCAGTCAAAGAAAAACAGGTACTTCTCAAACTCACAAATAATGCAATAGCAGAACTATTTGAGATTCATGAGATAACATGGGCTAAAATCAAGGCCGGAACCATACCGTTATCGGCCAAGATGAAAGCTAAGGCTATCGAAATCTGGCCGGATTTAATACCCCTTTTTTTGTCCGAAAATGCTAGACGAGATAGCAAAAAGGTAGCATAAGGAGCTCTAGGAAATGGCAACAAAATTACCAAATCACTTGGCCTTCACAGCTATTCTCCTGCTCGTCTCCTTGGCTGCTCTGGTCTTCTTCTTAGTTAATTTAGGAGGTCACTAAAAATGATGGAATCGACTCTACAAGCACAAACCGGATATCAGACACCCAAAACCCGCAAGGAAAAAGAGGGTCAACGAACTTGCGCTATCTGCGGATTCCAGGGCAAGTTCGGATCCCTGTTCGCCAAAGACACTGAAATAGTCGAAGAGGACTATCGGACACCCACCGGGAATGAAGGCATACGTTATTCTTGCAAGGACGTTTCAGCCTGTCTTGACCGGGTAGAGGCTTCCATAGTGAGGGGCAAATAACCATGACAACTATACCAGTAGAGAAAGCTACTCTGTCAGTAGCAGAAATGGCGACACTGGTTGGGATTTGCGTCAACACCGCCTACACGTATCTGGAGGACGGCACAATCCCGGCCCGGAAACTTGGCAAGAAGAAGTGGATTATTTCAAAGGACAAGATTATTCGTTGGATGGAAGACTGTAAAGGCAATCACAAGCCGGGTGACCCCGGCTGGATGAAATAAAGAGGAAAGAAGGAAAGATGGCAGAGACAAAAACAAAATCAAAGTCACCCGAAGCTAAATATATAATCGTCAGCTATTCCATGTCCGAGGTGTTCAAGATAGTTTCAGCGAGCGCCAAGGCAAAGGCGAAATTGGACGGTCAGGATGTGACTACCGCGAACGCTAGAACCTTATTCCTGACAGAAACCCCGGACGGAATTCTTATCAGCTCAATCTTAACTGATGGCAAAGTACTACACGCAGTTTTCAAAGAGTAAATAAAAGGGAAGGAGAAGGAAATTGGAGAATTCAACGGCAGTAATTAAAGTCAACCCCAACAGCGACCCCGGGGTAGTCGACTTGTCCCAATCGGTACAGAGGCTTCAGGTATTTGCGGAAGGCCTGATTATCGCTAAAGAAGAAGATGTGAAACTTGCCACCGATGACCTCAGCATCATAGCCCGGCTCAAGAAGACCATCGAAGAGAAGCGCAAGGAATATGTCAGTCCGATTAATGAACACTTGAAACTGGTTAACGATGCTTTCAAAGCAATAACGGCGCCGCTGGACGCCGCCGATAAAACCACACGTACTAAGGTCATGGTCTTTCGACAGGAACAGCAAAAGAAGGCCGCCGAAATTGAGCGAATCAATAACTTACGCGTTGAAGCGGCGCAAGCCGAGGCCAAACTTAACGGTACCGGCGAGATTACACAGTCTGTAAATATCATTGACGCACCAGCAGCACCCCCGGCCACTGTCAGAACGGAGTCAGGTACGTTGGGAACAATGAAAGTCAAAAAATGGGAAGTCCAGGACATAACCAAAGTCCCGGCAGAATACCTCAGGGTTGATGAGGTGGCAATCGGCAAACTTGTCCGGGCTGGGATCTCCTCGATTTCAGGTATCCGCATCTGGACAGAAGACACGCTGAAAGTCAACACGAAATAACTAAGTAAAAGTAATGAATCAACCCGTAAGTAACGGGTTAATAAAAAGAAAAGAGGATATAAATGGAAAGGAAACAAATCACAGTCAAAACAATGGTAGAACCTCGGCATTTCACCAGCAACGGTAAAGACCTCACCAGTTACGCCTTTATGGGTGAGGATGGGCAAAAATACGAAACCATAAGCAGTACGATCGCCGGATATTTCGTAGTCGGTAAAGTGCTTGATTGCGAAATCGAGGACAAGTCCTGGCAGACGGCTAGTGCCTCTGGAGTAAACCATTCTATAAAGCAGTTATTCGTTGACGGGCAGCCGGTGAGTGGTCAAGGCAAGGGGCCGGGTCGCAGCGCCTACACCGGGCGTACATCAGAGGACAGGAATAGCATCGAAAGCCAGTGCGCGGCAAAGATTGTATGCGAACTGGTTATTGCAGGAAAGGCAACACCCGAACAGTCAACCGCACTTAATAATTGGTTATTACCCCGACTTACTGGAGAGGCTACCAGTGCAGCTGCGCCAAAGTCTACACCGCAGTCAGGTATGACCTCAAAACCCGCTGCAGCCCCTGGTACTCAACCTTCCGGAACATCTCTCGCGAAGGTCAATCCTGCAACGCTGAAAGTGTTGGATGAATGGCTGGAAAAAACAGTCACGCCACTTGCCGCTCTCGGTGCTGAAATTGTTAAGCGCGGTTGGGTTGCCAAGGCTAAAAAAGATTTAACTCAACTTCAGGCAGAACAATTAATCCAGTGGCTGCAGGCAAAGTTAAAACTCGATCCCGAACCGGGTGATGATATCCCATTCTAACTTAGAACCCAAAGCAGATTTAGCATAACGGGTGTGGGAGGCCGGGGTAACAATAGGTGGTTAAATCCCCGGCCTCCCCGGAGAAGGAATCAATGCCAATATTCACAGTAAATCTAAACGGAGAAGATGTTGAGCTGCCGGAAGCGGATACCCGGGACGCCGCGCTAATCAAGGCCGGGTTGACACCGGAGCACTGGCAGGAAGAGAAACCGAAACTAACTACGTTCGACAAAATGGATGAGAAGAAAAAGTCAGCGGCTATTCCTGCAGGTGTCAGATTGGACACCCAAGTCCCGGATGAAGAATGTCATGCCTGCGAATTGGGCCCGACTGATCACAGCGTGAACCTGAGTTTTCCTGTCGAAGGTTATCACGGAGAAATTGGTTATCAAAAAGTTTGCCTGAAGGATTGGGCAAAGTATCTTAAATCAGTCAAGGAAAAAGGAGAGGAGATGGCAGTAAAAACAAAAAAGGAGACCTCGTCCGCCGAGGTAAGCGGACAACTTGCATTCGAAACCGTAATTAAGCTGGACATCAATTATATCCTACCGAACCCATATCAGCCCGAGGGAAGAATTAAACCGCCCCAAGATGTGGTAGAGCGCATTGCCGCATCTATCAAAGAACATGGGTTGCTGCAGACACCGGTTGTCCGCTGCCGTCCGGATGGTAAATACGAAATGGGGGACGGCTGGATAAGGCTATGCGGATATGAACTCTTGCTTGAGGCTTCGAGGGACAAAGTCTGGCAGATGCTTCCGGTCATCATCCGGGAACTCACAGACAAGCAGATGGCGGACCTGGTCATGGAGGCCAACACCATTAGGCACGATTTGTCACCGATCGAGCTGGCCAAGTTCTACAAAAAGTATCTGGAGGATTTCAAGATTACGCAGGCGGAATTGGCCCGGATCCACAACGTCAGTCAGGGAGAGATCGCTAACACTTTGCGACTGCTGGAGTTGCCGGGGGAAATCCAGGACAAAGTTATTTCTCACGACATATCCGAGACCCACGCGCGATATCTACTGCAGGTGAAAGACCCGAAAGAAATGAACCGATTGGCGAAGTCGGTAGTAGAAAACAGGACAACGGTTGCCGAGCTGGATAGAAAGATTAAAAGCAACCTTTGGGACAAAACCCGTCCACTCACATCTACGGTACTCAATTACGGGTATGAGATACATTTTGACCCGGTTTGCTGCAATGACTGTGAGCACCGACTGATGCTTAAATCGCCTTGGGGAAGCGCCAAAGAAGAGCCTTCACCGCGATGTGATAACAACGATTGCTGGGTCGAAAAGAACAATGCCGTCCAGCAGGCAACTCATCAAAAAGAGATAGACGATCTAAAAGCCCAGGGTATCGTTAACTTTCCCGCGAAAGCTGATTTTAAAGAGCCACTTTCCGGCTGGAGATTAAAACAGCTCGATAATCCGACAGAATGCAAAACTTGTCCGAAGCGGGCGGCTATCCCCGATTATTCGGGTAAATATGAAGCCTGTTGCATTGATAAGGAATGCCTCAAGACTAAAGAAAAGACCAAAGCCGCTGCAGATAAACACGCTCAGGAAGTTGAAGCCGAGAAAGCCGAGAAGTACATCGAAGACGTTTTTACCGAGCTGCCCATCAATGAGAAGAGTCTGCAGACTACAATTGAGTGCCTACTGAATTCTACAAGCGACACTGAGCAGATCCTGCCATTTGTTAAAGCATTTAACTTGTTTGAAATCAAGGAGGATGAAGAAGACGAACAAGAATATTTGAACGACGTTGCCATGAACACCATCCGCGCAAAGAATTTTGATAACGATACATTAATGCGGATGATTGCGCGTCTCAGTTTTGAAATATTTATAAATGAAGGCAGTTATGGCAATCCGGACAAGGAAACTGTTGACCGGCTGCTGAAATCGTTTAAGGCTGCGCACATGGGAAAACCCACCCCGGCAGCAGTTGCAGTCCCGATCGTTGACCCACCTATCTATAAGCTGAAAAAAATCGGCAGCGACTGGGTGGCTGAAAATAGTGCGGGTGTCATTATCGCCATAGGTAGCTACAAGGAAAGCGCCGACCGACAGGCTAAGGATTCGTATATACCGATTTCAACCTCGATAGACACTGACGCAACAGGTGTGATCTTCATCTTAAACCACACCTATCGGATTAGCTTCAAAGGCCATAGTTTCAATGATGTGACCGCAGATAACATCAACGTGGCCATTGCCGCAGTTGGCAAGAAACCCGAAGACGTCACCGAGGTCAAGGTCTGGAAATCCAGTGGTAAAAAGAGCACAGCCGGCGGTGTGGGAGTTGGCTGGGGAAAGTGCACGGAAACCATTCAGCTTGCCTTGCCTGGGGACAGCGAGAGCGGCGATGCTAACTAAAACCGATATCGAATACCTTAACTGGGCCTGGAATTTTTACACCGGCTGCGACCACTGGAAGACGGGAGTTTGCGCGGTGGGTGAGAACTGCTGGGCTAAATCGATGGCTGAACGTTTCCACAGGTCATTTGAACCGACACTTCACTCGAAACTATTGCTTGACCCGCTGAAACTCAAGAAGCCCGCCAGAATTGGAGCCTGTTTTACTGGCGACCTGTTTGGGGATTGGGTTGACCCGACATATTGGATTTCGTTACAAGAACCAACGACTATATTTTCAGAAGGGATATTTCTCAAGAATGCGGTATTTGATGTTATAGAACAATGCCCCGATTCTCAATTCTTCTTCCTGACTAAAGCCCCTCACAATCTCCGCAAGTGGGGCAAGTTCCCGGAAAACGCTTTGGTGGGGACGAGTGTTTGCGATAACAAAGGATTAGATGAAGCATTCATGGGGCTAAACGCAACCCGTGCCGATACTCACACTTGGTTATCCATCGAGCCTCTTTATGAAAGACTGGCTCAGTGTTCTGCTATTGACACTAATTGGGTTAACTGGGTTGTCATCGGCGGACAGGAGAGGCCGCGTAAGGTAATGCCGGAGATCGCTTGGGTTCGTGAGATAGTCGAAGCATGCGACAAGGCCGGGATTCCGGTGTTTCTGAAGGATAATCTTGATCCTTTACTCGGTCAAAGTCCTGAATTCAAAAAATGGGTTGGCAAAGATGGGAATGGGATTAATTTATACCGATTACGCCAGGAGTTCCCGAAATGAAAGCGTTATCGATCAAACAACCGTGGGCGTGGCTGATCTGCGCCGGATACAAGGATATCGAAAATCGGGATTGGTTTATCGGACGCAAAGTCGCATCCGGCGCGGTTAATTTCGCCATCCCGGTACCAATGCGCATTTATGTGCACGCGAGCAAGACGGAAGATTACCCCAATATGTATGCGGCTTTTACTTTAATAGAACTTCTTCACGGCCAGTCAGATGGAAATATTGTTAAACAAAATTATATTCATTTTAAATCACTCGGCGCCATCATTGGGGAGGTGGATATCACCGGCTGTGTAACGGAAAGTAAAAGTCCGTGGTTCGTGGGGAAGTACGGCTTTGTCCTGGCTAACCCTTTGCTTTACGACAAACCAATTCCTTACTGCGGCCAGCTGGGATTCTTTGAAGTAAATTTACCGAAATCAGAGGTCAAAAGTTAATGGCTACGGATATCGAAATCTTAACGCAGGCTCTAAACTTCGAAGCCAAAAGAGCCCCACAATGCTGGGACGCTTCGGCGGTCGGTGCGGGGAGGGCTGATATTAACCGATTGGCAGAAGCAGGACTTATTATCCTACGGGTACGATCATCACGTGTCGGGATCGGGCAGTATGGCCCCAGTTTATACGCTCTGACTTCTAAGGGCCGGGGCTTGGCTACAAACCCCGAACAGCCACTGCAAGACGTTTCAGCCGCTGTCATCCTGGCAGCGATGGACTTAATAGTTGGCTTCGACGACATTAAGGAAACGATTGCCTATGCTATCCAGAAACGCACACGCACTCATTTTCTGTTAGAAGGGCCGCCGGCATGCTGTAAGAGTGTGATGCTGGATGCCATAAGAGCTACCGTGCCCGATGCTTTGATGGTTTTCGGGAGCCGCACATCCGGCAAAGGGCTTTCTGACTTGCTGTTTGAAAAGAGACCCGGTGTACTGCTACTGGATGAAGCGGACAAGATGAGACATGATGTTTTCAGCTTGACATTGGGGCTCATGGAAGCCGGCGAGATTATCAACACCAAGCAGGGAGATACCCGCGGGCTGAAGCTCAATTGTATGGTCATCGGCGCCTGCAACCGTTCCAATAAGATGCCGCCGGAATTTCTATCGCGCTTTGCCCTGCATCCTGTCTTCCAGCGTTACACGCGGCAAGAATTCATTGACGTGGTGCGGTCTATGCTCTCTCGCTCCGAGCAGTGCCCCGAGGATCTTGCGGAAATGATAGGACGGCAGGTATTCGATAACCAGCTTGGGGATGTGAGGCAGGCCCGCGGTGTTTGGCAGTTGATGAGAGAGCCGACTGAAGAAGAGGCAATCCGGGTATTGCGAATGAAGGCGAAATATAGCACAGACGCGAGGCCACTCATCCATAAGCCGGAAGAATCACTGTTATTAATTTGAGGAGGTTGTAATGGAAACAGGATTAGTGAAGGAAATAGAAGACCTCACCTCTCAATTGGCGCAAATAGTAGTTACCGCTGTACCCAAAACCCCGGCTGATTGGGATGCGTTGGAGAAACTCACAGCGGCTCACAAACAACTCCGCAGCATTGACATCCTCAGCTTAGTAGAAAAGCTGCCGCGGGCCGGGTTTACGAAATGAAGAGATTTAAGAGACAGGCGCAGATGGGTTTGTTGTAGGTATTAGCGGATAAAGGAAAAAAGATATGGCGTGGATTGAGAGTCACCAAGATTTAGGGACACACCGAAAGTTAATGCGGCTTTGTACTTTACTGAATATTGACGATCTGAGGGCTGTCGGTTTGCTCCATTTTTTGTGGTGGTGGGCCCTCGACAACGCCCCGGACGGCGACCTTGGAGGATTGACTGACAAAGAATTAGCCCTCGCCTGTCATTGGAAAGGCAAGCCGACCCCACTCGTTGAAGCCTTATGCCAAGCCGGATGGTTGGATAAAGATGGCGATTATATTAGTTTACATAATTGGCAAGACTATGCCGGAAAACTCGTAGCTAATCGAATCTCAAATAAAGAGCGACAACGGGAACATCGGGAAAGGATTAAGTCACAGGGCACGTCACAGTTACGTAACAATGACATAACCGTTACGTCACCGTTACGTCACGGGGCTACAGTACCCAACAGTACCCAACAGAACAGTACAGAAGATGATAGAAGAGAAGAAGATAGATCATCATCTGCTGACAAAAATGACGAACTTTTAAATATTTTCGAACTTTACGAAACGAACATCGAAGTTTTAACGGATTCTTTGAAAGAGCTGATTGCTGCAGCTTGTGAAAAACATACCGGCGTCTGGGTTATTGACGCGATCCTGGTAGCCAAAGAAAAAGACGCGGGCAAGCGCAATTGGGAGTACATCGCCGGAATCTTGCGCACGTGGGAGCGCGAGGGGCACGTGGAAGGGAGGATCCCATCGGGAACGGCGCCGCCGCGAAGGGACGACCCTGACAAATTCGTAAAGGGCAAATTTGGGAATCTTGTTCAACGGTAATTTTACAGCCAAAAAGGGAAATAATTATCAAGAAATAATCAGGGTAATGGACAGCTAAAAAAGGAGTAATTGTTACAGTGGATAAAAATAGGACGAAAACTAAATCACCCCGCAAACAGGGGCTGCAGGTTAAGGATCTGCTCACCGGCCGGGCTGCAGGAATGTCCGGTTTCGGCAAGCCGTCTTTCCCCGGCGCCGATAACTACCGGCTGGACCCGAAGTTGAAATGCAGTTTTTGCGGCAAGCCCATTAGTCGCGGCTCTTTCAACAGTAAGAAAGACAGGTTAGTCTGCTGGACCCCCGGCTGCGGACTCTACGGGCAGCATCAGGGATACGCGGGGGTGGAAAAATGAAAATTGGAATTGACCCGGGTCTAACCGGAGCTTTAGCACTCTTGGAAGACGACAACTCAATTTCTGATCTGCTGGACATGCCGGTGATGCCACTCACGGGAAAGCGTAATCAGGTCAACGCGGCGGCGCTGAGGAAAGTTATCGCGTTATGGACTAGAACGGAAACGGCCACTGCTTATCTTGAACAGGTCTCAGCCATGCCGGGGCAGGGGGTGTCGTCCATGTTCGGGTTTGGAGTCAGTTACGGAATCGTTCAGGGTGTGTTGGCATCGCTGTTCATTCCCGTGGTATTCGTAACTCCCCAGCAGTGGAAGAAAAGAGCCGGACTAATCGGGAAGGATAAGGACTTTGCCCGGACGTTGGCGCAGCGGCTTTATCCGATGGCGGAGTTATCCCGGAAGAAGGATATCGGCAGGGCGGACGCTTTGCTGATTGCGAGATTCGGAGACATCGGAAAATGATCACAACCATTCGCCCGTTATCCGAAAGAGTCAAGGATATCCATCTGGTTGACGATGGCGATACCGGGCTGGTTAATAATGTCGCTGCAGCCGCTAGAAACCGTGCCAACATTGAGCGCATGCGCAAACAACCCCAAGTCCACCATGCCGCGGGCGGACAACGAAGCCCTAGTTTGTTGGACAAACCAAACGAAATAAAACAGGAGGAAATAAAGCCAATGGAGACAAAAGTCGAAAAACCTGTCATCCCGCCGCAACCCTTACCAGCAAACCATAAAGGCGAGTGGTGCGATAAAGCCGGGTACACCTGTCAGGAAGGTTATTGTGATGAGTGCGAAATCGGAAAGAACAAGAAATAAAGCGGAGAGATTGAGATGTTAGATTGCGAAGTCTGCTGTGAAAAGGAAAAAGCCGCCAAGATACGGAACGCTACTCACCCCAGGTACACAACTTGCGGTTATCCCTGGGGAGATTGGTTTCCGCTCTGGGCTATCAGATATTGCCCGCCGCAAGTTCTTTACTGTATGTCGATCTGGGAATTGATCGAGGACGGCGAGTATCCGATTCTCGGCGGCGGTAAAATTGACGAATCGATCCGGATCCCGTTACACGTTAGCGCCCCGAATAGTGTCAGTGAACTTCATATTGAACTTGAGGCGAGATTGAGAATGATCCCCGAAAAGAAGTTGATAGTGTTCATGAAAGAGACCCGGCCAGAAATTGACATCAAAGCACTGAATGAAGAGGAGCGTCTTAAATTGAGGCCGGTTGAGATAGGTGACCTCTGTTACGACAGCAAGATGATTTTAAAGTATATGTCTTTCGAGCGGAAAACAATGGAGTTTGAAGCCTGGTTAAAACAAGAAAAGCGCCGACAAAATAAGCAAAAATAATTAATACGTATTTCAAAAGGCCGCCGGAATTAGTGACTATATCGGGACTATTGAGGACATTATAAAGATAGTTGAAAGTTAATCAATTCTGATAATCTTCCTTATGAGAAGTGAGAGGATTAGCTTCATTTGAGACTGCCTGTACCAATATTAAAGCCCTGATAGGCGTGGCCGCTTGGTTTCTAAACTCAAAACCAGTCAATTCATCATCAAGCAATATCTTTTGAACAACGTCCAATTTTACAAATTTGCTTTCTTCCCATCTAAATTCAACGCCTAACCTAGCCATTTCTATTGCTATTGCGCGAACTATATGCAAACGACTACCATCGTCTAATTTTGTTAGATTGTCTTTAAAATCCATCGTCGATACTGCATACAACAAGAAGGAATCTTCTTTCCGTCTAACTATTTCGACATGGTATTTGTTGGTATAGGTTATATTAAATCTAAAATATTCTTCTGGAGTAGTTTCACATCTTTGAAATGTCAAATTCTGAACATCGAACCATTCACGAATCGTCTTCTCTAATTCGGCATCGGAAAGTTTTGTGATAGTCTTTTTACGGTTATTTCTAAAAGTAATAAGTTGATTGATTCCCACTAAAACTAAAACGAAAACAGCGAGTCCAATTACAGCTATCACAGGAGGGGGTAATTTACTTATTAGTGACCACACAACGGCACCTCCCGCAAGAAGTGCCGCAGATATGAGAACGTCGAGTTGACTTGTAATTCTTGTTTTAATCCACTCATCCATGCCCCTATTCTATCACTTATAGAAAGTTTGTCAAAAATAATCATTTCAAAATGATACACTAGCCCAAAAATCCGCCAACTTGACTACCAAAAAGTAGTCAAAAATGTTTTTTTAAAGGGGTATTGACAAACTTTACGCACAGGAATAGCATAATAGACAGCGATACATTATGCCCTCGAACTATTTCGGGGGCTTTTTTATTAGCATGTGATATAATATAAAGCGTGGGAAAAGAAATACTCCCAAATCTTAAAAGTGGTTATAAAGTTATAAGAAGTGAAAGAAAATTTAACCTCCTATATCGTGTTGGTCTTCGGTATTTGTCTTATTGTTTGTTTAGGTAGTAACGCAGACGCACTCGATATATTTGGAGTTATTTGCGTGTTTCTTGGTTCTAGTTCTTTAACCCACAAGTAACATTAAAAGAGCCCGCCCAAAAGGCGGGCTCTTTCATTTCCTTTGATAACTTTTTTTGAAATAGGGGCGGGGAGATAACCGCAAGCAGGTGAAAGTCCAAAACCGCCCCGGCTTGCCATACTTCTCATTCCTTTTTCTTTAGCCGGTGAGGTTTATTCATTTTCCTCACCGGCGCATGCGGGGAGAATCGGATTCAGCTCGGCCCCATAAGCCCTGCTCCGTTGGTTCGACTACAACCTCCGCTACCAGTCAATTCGAAGCCCCTCAATCAACGAGGGGCTTTTTGTTTTTCCAGGAGAATATATGAGGTTCTGGGATTTAATTTCATTTGACGACAGGCTCAAGTTGCTTTTATACCAGGCGAAGCATCATAAAAAACTCCTCGAACTATATAGCGAATGGCTGGGATCCCAGAAGGAAACGATGGATACTCTTCCGGAGAACGAAAAGTTAGCAAGATTTATGGCTCAGGCCCCACACAAACAGGCAAAGGTGAAATAATGACCACGGCTTCTATTAACAAAATTACGGACTCGTTAATGCCTCTGGCAATTGATATTGATTCGGTCAAAGAAGACCCGAAGAACGCGCGCAAACACGACAGCGCCAATATAACGGCCATCAAGCAAAGCCTCAGCACTTACGGTCAGCGAAAGCCTATTGTGGTCAACTCTGAGACCGGCATTATCGAAGCTGGTAACGGCCTCTGGAAAGCGGCCAAGACCCTGGGATGGAGCCAGATCGCCGTCGTCAAGGTCAAAGACGACCCGCAATCGGCAACCGGCTTTGCCATCATGGACAATCAGTCGGCTCTTTTAGCTGAATGGGACACCCCAGTCCTGAAGGAATTGCTCTACGCACTCGAAAAGAGCGATTTCGACATGGGCGCCACCGGTTTCAAGGACAAGGATCTCGAGGAACTCCTGGCGGATTTACGACCTTCGCAAACCGGAGCGATTGACGATGATGCTGTCCCGGAGAACGCGGCTGCCGTTTGTGAGTATGGTGATTTGTGGCAGCTGGGAGAACACCGGCTGCTTTGCGGCGATTCTACCGATGTAGAGAATTATAAAAAACTAATGGGTGGCGCTAAATGTCAGATGGTTTTTACTGACCCGCCCTATGGGGTAGCTTACGGAAGTCCAAACGGCGGTGACTGGGCGAAAAGGCATAAACCCATTGCAAATGATAGCCTTTCAGAAGACGAAATGCTTAAATTCTGGACTTCGGTATTTACCCTGGTAGCCGGAGTGGTCGACGGCGACGTATATGTCTGCGGACCATCCGGGCCGCTAAATGCGTTTTTGGCGCAAGCGATGACTTTGTCGGGTTTTCAGCAACGTCAATCGTTGGTATGGGTGAAAAACAACTTTGTTCTGGGGCGCGGTCATTACCATTACCGCCACGAGAATATCTGGTACGGATGGATGGAAAAGTCATCTTGGAATGGCAGCAAGGATCAGAGCAGCGTTTGGGAAGTTCCCCGGCCTCTGGTATCTAAAGAACACCCGACAATGAAACCGGTGGCACTTATCGAGAAGGCATTATGCAATTCAAGCGTTCGAGACGATATTGTGTTAGATGCCTTTGGCGGTTCCGGTTCTACTTTGATTGGTTGTGAAAAGATGGGCAGGAAATGCTACATGCTTGAGTTAGACGCACATTATTGCGATGTAATAATAAATCGCTGGGAAAAGTATTCCGGGCGAAAAGCGGAGAAAATTGAGTGCGGGAAGAAAGCCAAAATTAACGAAGGAACTACAGGATCAGATATGCCGGCTAATTAGCGCCGGAAACTACATTAAAACAGCATGTCAGGCTTCAGGAATCAGCGAGCAGACTTTCAACAACTGGAAAAACTGGGGCGAGAAGCAAAGCAAGGGCGTATATTTTGAATTCTTGGAGTCGGTTAAAAAGGCAGAAGCCACCGCAATCGCCAAGAATGTCACCGTGATTCAATTGGCTACCCGGGAATCATGGCAAGCCGCGGCTTGGTGGCTGGAGCGGAAATATCCCAAGGACTGGGGACGGAAAGAACATCCGGAGCCGCCGGTCAAATCCAACGAGCCGCCAACTGCAGACGCTAAGTCAAAGCTGCTCGACAAACTAAACGATATCGCCTCGAATTTGAAGGTTGAAGAACATGGCCCCTAAGAAAACCAAAACCGAAGAAAAGCTGAGCAAAAACAAGAAGTTATTTCTTGAGAAATATCCGGAGTATGGTACCGTTGGCAAAACCCTTAAGGAAATCGGCGTCAAATCCCGCCAGACTTTCTACGACTGGCTGAAGAACGACGCAAAGTTTAAGGCCGCCTACGAGAACGAGCTGTTACCTAACCGCCGCGATGAAGTGGCCAGTATTGTTTATCGAATGGCCACAGCTCACGAGAGCGTAGCGATATGCCCTGTCTGTGAAGGTACCGGGAAATATGGCGATGACCGGAATTGCCACGGCTGTCATGGGAAGGGCTGGGTAGAAGTGCACGCGGACGGTACTCAACTTACCGCGGCCTTCGGTTTCCTGAAGGCAACTGACCATAACGATGACCCCAAGGCCAAAGACCGGCTGAACTTTACGGACAAACACGAGATTACAGGCAAGAATGGCGGTCCGTTAGAGGTTGAACATGATGCAAAAGGGAAACTCCTTAGCGTATTCAATCGCATTGCTGCCAGTGCAGGAACGACAGAAAGCGGTGGCAAGTCTGACAGAGAAGGAAGCTGAGCAACTTCTCTATGACTGGAGTTTTTGGGCGCGTCCTAACCAACTGCCGCCGGATGTTCTCTGGAAGATTTGGCTGCTGCTTTCCGGCCGTGGCTTCGGAAAGACCCGCAGCGGCGCCGAGTTTGTACGGTCGATGGTGGAATCCGGAAAATGGGGACGGGTTGCTTTAGTCGGCAAAACCCCAGCAGATGTCCGGGATACCATGATAGAGCTTGGTGATTCTGGGCTGCTTGCAATATCGCCGCCGTGGTTTAAACCCGTATACGAACCTTCTAAGCGCAGAATTACATGGCCAAATGGCGCGGTAGGGATCGTTTATTCCGGGGAAGAACCTGACCAACTCCGCGGTCCTCAGCATCATGGCGGCTGGCTCGATGAACTGGCAAAATTCAAATATCCGCAGGAAACTTGGGATAACCTGATGTTTGGTTTGCGGCTTGGGGACAATCCGCAAGTCGTAGTTACCACGACACCAAGACCTATTCCCACGATTAAAACGATAACCGCCGACAGCTCGACCGCTATCACCCGTGGTCACACCCTCGATAACAAGGCAAACTTACCTCAATCCTTTCTGAAATATGTCCTTGATAAATACGAGGGCACGCGGTTAGGAAGGCAGGAACTCGCCGGCGAAATCCTGGACGATAACCCCAACGCTTTATGGAAACGTACCCAGATCGATGAGCTAAGGGTTAAGCAATGCCCCGATCTGATCAGAGTGGTAGTTGCAGTGGATCCGGAAGCAGCTAACAACGAGGATTCAGCCGAGACCGGAATCATCGTTGCCGGAATCGGAATTATCAGCAATCAGATTCACGGCTATGTGCTCGATGACCTTTCCCTCAGGGGAACTCCAAACGAATGGGCCACGGCTTCAGTCACCGGATTTCATAAAAACAGGGCTGACAGAATTGTAGCCGAGGTGAATCAAGGCGGCGACATGGTTGAGTCGACCATTCGAGTCGCAGACGCCAATGTCCCGGTTAAAAAGATACACGCCAGCCGCGGCAAGGTTACCCGGGCCGAGCCGGTATCTGCACTTTACGAACAAAGCAGAATTCACCATGTCGGCTTCTTTCCGGAGTTGGAAGATCAACTTTGTGAATGGGTGCCCGGCGAGAAATCACCGGATAGATTGGATGCGCTCGTTCACGCTTTTACTGAGTTAATGCTTCAAGAGGAAGAGCCCAGGGAACAGATAGTTGTTTACGATCCTTTAACAGAAATCGAAAGAGAACTGGGGTTGTGAAATGTTACCAGAAATCAGTGAGTTTGAACAGTTTTTAAAAGAAGCTACCAGTGAAGTTGAAACCTCTCTTGATATCCAAGGTTGGACAAAACTTGGTACGAACAATGGCAGCGACTTGACCGAAACCTTGCGCAATGCCTATGTCAAAAAAAGCCGCTATCTTTACAACTTCGATCCGCTGGCTAATCGCTCCATCCGTATGTGGACTGACTATTCTTTCGGCTCCGGCATTTCTTACCACTCAGAGAACAAAGACGTGCAGTCCGCCCTTGATAAATTCTGGAAGAATCCCAAAAACAGGAAAGTACTTTCAGAGCAAGGACAGCGCAAATCGTCTGACAAAATCCTCAGCGACGGTGAAGTGTTCTTTGCCTTATTTCTTGGTCCTGCAGGCGAGGTTACGATAAGACGTATTGACCCTCTCGAAATTACTGAAATTATAACCGACCCTGATGATATCGAAGAGGCGTTGTTTTACAAAAGGGAATGGACAGATTCACAGGGTGTTTCTCGTACATCTTACTATCGCAGTACCACAAATCAAGTCAATCTGAGCGCTCCCGACAGTTTAGGGAAAGCCATCACATCAACCGAAGACGCATTGGTATACCATTTGCCGTTTAACTGTATTGGGGCGCGTGGTAATCCTCTGCTATTGCCGGTGGTTGACTGGATAGATCAATACCGGCGTTTCCTTGCCTCGCGTATTGCGATTGTCCGGGCACTGGCGAAGTTTGCCTGGAAGAATAAAATAACCGGTGGGCCCGCAGCGGTAGCTTCATCTAAGGCAGTTTTGGATGGTAAGTCACCGCAGACCGCCTCGGTATGGACTGAAAACCAAAGCAGTACTCTCGACCCGATAAAAACAGACACCGGTTCCTCCAACGCTAAAGACGACGGCAGGATGATCAAGCTCCAAGTATGCGCGGGCGTTGGGATCCCTGAGCAATATTACGGTGACATCGCAACCGGTAACCTAGCCACTGCCAAGACTGTGGAGTTGCCGCTACTTAAGCAGTTCAGTTGTTATCAGGGCCTTTGGGGCGGCGGTTACTCTGACATCTTCAACGTGGTTTTAGAGCACAACAATATCGCTGAAGACAACCGTTTCGTGGATTTGGATTGGCCTGAAATCGCACCCCAAGACGCGCAGGCCGCACTTGCAGCAATCGACAGTCTCGTCAACGCATTCCCGAATACGGCAGATGTTAATGAGGTATTGAAACAGGCTCTTATTAACATCGGCGTGAATAACGTTGACGAAATCATTGATGAGATAGAGAAAATCAAGAATGAAAAGAAAGCAAAGGCTGCGGAGATAGCCAAGAGCCAGTCTCCTGCACAAATCCCGCCGCAACCTCCCACCGTGCCACCGGTACTACCTGCAGTTAACACACCGCCGCCTGTTCAGGAAAGCGCGGAGGCTAGATTAATAAAAGCTCTTCAAGAAATAAGACAAGGATTGGAACATGACCGTCATTGAAGAACTCGACGCCCTCATTGAGGTCGTTAAATCGAGAATGCCGGGCAATATGGCCAATCCCGCGAATAAGAAGCTGGAGTCTCAATTCAAGCATTCGCTGTCTAACTATTTCACCACTTTAGCTGAAAAATTCCCCTACCACGAGATTAACGCCATCTACAATCAAAATGTCAAAGAGGTGGCGCCGCCTAAAATCTTGACCGCTGCAGGGGAATGGAATGATTGGCTGGATTCATTATTAAAAGCATTTAGAACTCAGTTGGTCGCCAGCGTCAGTGGCCATCTGGTAACTATATACGTTCAAGGCAGCACGCAGATGCTGTCTTACGGCAAGACGAAGATGGGCATACCCATTCTCTACGAGGGGCCGCCTATGTCTGAGGCCGTGAACTGGGCGGAATCTTATGCAGCTGGACTTGTCAAGAACATGGACATTGAAACCCGCTCTCAGTTGGCGAAGGTGATCAGTGACGGTATTCAAAACAAAAGCGGAGTCGACGGCGTTTCCCGAAGTATCCGGCAGCTCTTTACCGACATGAGCAAAACCCGCGCCGACATGATTTCCCAGACTGAAACCAACCGAGCCCTGTCTCAGGGCATGTTTCAGAAAATGCAGGACATGGGCGTCGACGGTAAGGAATGGATTCCGACTGAACCATGTGAAATCTGTCAGGGAAATACAGACGATGGCGTTATACCGATCGATGAGCAGTTTTCCAGCGGTGACATGATGCCGCCCGCGCATCCCAATTGCCGGTGCTGTTTGAGTCCGGTGAGACTGGATAGGAACAAATAAACGATTTCAGGAGGTTTTTTATGACCAAGATGGCAACCATTACAGTCGAGGAATTCAAACTCATGGCAGTCAACGAACATCAGAAAGCCGCTGCCTATTTTTCTCCCGGCGGATTCGATGGCAAGAAAATGGACATTCCCGCCGCCGAATTGCCTGGCATAAAGCTTTTAATCCGTGAGTCTTTCCGGAAGGCCGGTACTGCGGATGAAAATATCCCCAAATGGGTCAAAGAAGTCAGCGAGGTCAGGGATTATGTTCACGAGTCTGTGGAAATCCCAATTGCAGAAGTAACCGCTGAAAATATCGCCAAAGGGATACTGCCCATTGTATTGATTCAACCCGGTTTTAATACTTCAAAGAGCAGGCACTACAGCAGCGGTGCCGTGGCTGATACGGTCAAGGTTTTTGAGGGCGCCAAACAATATGCGAACCACGCCACCAAATCCGAAGAGAAAGAGAGGCCGGAACGGGACATCCGGGACTGGGTGTCGACAGTTGAGAATATCCATATCGCGCCCAACGGTAAATCGGTCGGCCAGGCGCGCATTCATGCCGGCTGGTTTAAAGAAATGGTTCAGGGTCTGTATGAGGCTGGCACCCTGAATAAACTGGGCGTCTCCATCAACTCCATCGGGCGCGGCTCAAAACAGAAAATTGACGGAGTAGAAACCTTTGTTGTGGAAAGTCTAGTCGACCATCCTTTCAAGAGCGTTGATTTTGTTACAGAGGCCGGAGCCGGTGGACAGGCGGGAGTTAAAGAAAGTGTAGAAATCATGGACGTTTGCATTATTGACCTCGCCAAACTCAAAGAATGCCGCCCCGACCTCATCAAAGAAGTGGAAACAGAGATTGACTCTAAAAATAAACTGGAGGTTAAGCATTCAATGGAATTACAAGCAACCGTTGAGCAACTCACCAAGGACAATGAACAACTGGTTAATCAAAACAAAGAACTGACTGCCAAAATTGACGAAGCCGCCAAGGCGCAAGCAAAAGCCACAGCGCAAGCTTCTATTAAAGAAGCCATCGCAAAGGCCACGCTTCCCCAGGTTGCCAAGGATAAATTGACCGAGCAGTTCAAAGAGGCGGTAACCGCTGACGGTATTGATGCTGCCATCAATGCCGAAAACGATTATCTGGCTAAAGTCACCGAATCCGGCAAGGTGAAGAATTTGGGTCCGTCATCTACCGATACAAAGAAAATCCATGAAGCTTTAGTTGAGAGCTTTGTGGCTTCAGGCATGACCAAAGAGCAGGCAGAGATAGCGGCAAACGGCCGCTAATTAAAAAATAAACTACAAAATATTTTAGGAGGCAAAGTACACAATGGCAAAGAACATCGTTGATAAACCCGGTTACAGCTTATCACTAGTCGTCACCGATCCCGCTGTTCCCGTATCCGGTGACCCTGTCCTGGTTGGACCCCAGACCGGTATTGCAATGACAGCAGAGGGTGAAGGTGGGAATGCTCCAAGTAATACTACTATCGAGCTTGGGCCGTATGTGGCAACCCATAGTGTCAAAGCCGTCGATGGCGGCGGCAACAGTGCCGTGGCGGTGAACGACAAGATTTACTACGTCAGCGGCGATACCCCCGTCCTGAGTAAGAAAGCCACTGGCGTATTCTACGGCTACGCTATGGAAACGATCACTTCCGGTTCGACCGCGACGATCATGGTCAGACACCCCGCCAACTAATAGAGCCAAATAATTAAATTATGGAGGAATTGAAATACAATGCTTGAATTAATGCAAGTAATCGAAAGCACTAAAGGTTGGAAACCTTTGAATGGCGATCGCCCCTCAAACTGGGATGAGCGAATCAAGGAAACCATCGACCTGGTAAATAATAAAGCCAAATACGCCCCTCACCGCCATGAGTTCCTTGTCCGCGAGGCCATGACGACCAGTGATTTCCCGTTGCTTTTCGGCGATATCCTCGATCGGTCGTTGCTGGCTGCTTACCAGTCAGCGCCGCGTGTAATGCGCCAGATCTGCCAGCCGGGCAAACGCGCCGATTTCGGTTTAGGGAATGTCTTTGACGTTCAACCCGGGGCCGGTCGCATGTCCACCAGAACAGAGAAAGGTGAATATCATGTCACCAATATCACCGAAGGTCGTTATCAGTACCGGCTTGGTTCCTACGGCGAAAAATTCCTGTTGTCATGGGAAGCACTGTTAAAAGACAATCTGGGAGCCTTCAACCGGATCCCCAGATGGTTCGCCGACATGGCCATGAATACTGAAGAGTTTTTCCTGACCTCTTTACTCTTCGGGGCGTCCGGTCCTTCGTCTGCTTATTTCGCAGTCAACAACGGCGGCGCCGCCGTCAGTAACCTGCCTTTAACCCTTGCCAACCTGAAAATAGCTTGCACGGCCATGCTGAAATACAAGAACAAATCAGGGGACGCACCGATTGACAATAGTCCCGTAATTCTGATGGTCGGCCCCGGTAACTACGTAAATGCCCTGGATATCACCGGCACCAAAACGGTTCAGAGCACCGGTACCACGACTGCAACGTTACCAGTCGATAACGTGATCGCGCAGTTCAACCTGAAAGTGGTTAACAACCGCATGATTCCTTTCGTTGTCACATCCGGTACCGTTGCCGATACCTGCTGGGGTTTGTTCAGCGATCCCTCGAAGATTGCATCCGTTGAATTCGGGCAATTGATCGGTCATGAAGCCCCGGAGATTTTCATCAAGAACCCGGGCATGTCCCGACTGGGCGGCGGTGAAGTCAGTCCTCTGGAAGGTGACTGGGATACCGGCAGCGTCGGTTACCTTTCCCGCTATGTATTCGGCGGCTGCACACTGGACGGACGCGCGGGCTGGGCGTCAAACGGTCAGTAAACACTTGATTCCAGAAGGGCCGGGGGCAAACATCTCCTGGCCCTTTCGGAATTCAGACTTTATTTCTTGAGAAATATCAACGAGGTGAGTTTATGGCGAACGCTCTATACGGCAAAGGCCGTCAATCCATACTTGAAGGCGGGGTTGCGTTCTTGGCCGATAACATCAAGGCGGCGTTAGTAAACATCGCGGGCGGGCATTATACCCTGGCTATTGATTCCGACCAGTACCTGGCGGCGATCGCAGCCGGTGACCGGGTGGCGATAAGCGGCAATCTGACCAGCAAGACATCCACATTGGGAGTGGCGGACGCAGCGGATATTACGTTTCCCACAGTGAGCGGGGCGGTATGCGGCGCGATTGTCATCTACAAAGACAACGGCAACCCGGCAACTTCTCCTTTAATTGCGTACATTGACACGGCAACAGGATTGCCGGTCACACCCAACGGTGGAGATATCACCGTCCAGTTCGACAATGGCAGCAATAAGATTTTTAAATTGTAGGTTTTAAATGCCAAACGTTTATTATAAAATCACATACCCATCGAATCTAAAGGCACTGATTACGGATTTCTCCTCCCCGCGTTATTCTCAGGGATGGTACGGTACATGTTTAGCAGCCAAACCCGCCGTACAGATAGATACCTACAATGACGCTGACGGTTACTGCCTGGCACAGTTCCCGGTGGGGGCGCAGGCGCTACCGTCAGGGATGCAGGACGGCGCGGGACTGACGGTGATGACGCAAGCGGACTACAATGCACTGCTGGCAACACTGGTCAGTCAGACCACGGACGGCAGCAACGGAATCTGGACGGGAACGATTTTAGCGAACAGAACCTGGGGTGGTGCAATTGGCTAACCGTTATTTTGTTTTAGCGATCGGCAATAACAACTGGTCTTCAACGGGCACGTGGTCTGCTAATAGTAACGGCACACCTACAGGTGCTTCTATACCTACCGCTGCGGATGCGGTTATGCCATCTACCAGTATTGCGACAGGGGCGACTCTGACAGTCGATACTTATCCTGATTGCCTTTCGATGGATTGGACAGGTGCTATAAATAGCCCAACGCTGGCTCTTGGTATCTACATGATATATATATATGGCAATCTGACGCTTATTTCAGCTATGACCATAACTGGCAGTGTGGATAGCGGTTTGATTGACTGGGCATCCACTGGAACGCAGGTGTGGACTTTTAATAACCCTACAGTCAGCGGATTTAGTGGTCGTGTGGAGAATTTTGGCAATGGTGGTATTTTGTCATTGGGCAGTGCTCTATATGTTCCTAATTCGTGGGTTTATTTTCAGGGTGGTGCAAAGACAAATGGTTACGCGATTACTGGTAAATTTATTCAGTTTAGTGGAGTTACTTTGGATATTACCAATTCCACAATTAACTGTAACATTTGGTCGGGCTCGTATCCCTCCTTGACTTCTGCAGGTAGTACTATTAACGTCAATACCGCTAGTATATTCGGCGGTGGGGGGAACGCTTATAACATTGTGAATCTTACAGCTTCCGGCATCTACACTATCGTAGGTAGTAATTCGTTTGCTCAGTTAAATGGTAATTCGTCTGTAACCCAAACCATCAAATTCACAGATGGAACGACAACCACCATAACCGATTGCTCGTTGTCCGGTTCAGCCGGTCATGTTCATACCCTTACCGGCACAAGTACAGCAGGTTGGACAATCACTAAATCTGGGGGAAGACAGGTTTTTGTGGACTTCATCAACCTGTCCTATTCCGCCGGCAGCCCTAATTACACATGGGTTTACGGTGTCAATTCAATCTATGGCGCGGGGAACAGCGGCTGGATAAACTACCTGATTATCGCACCATCCGGAATCCCCAGCAGCGAGATGTTTGGGAACCCCTCCGTTTTCCCTGGCGCCGTGTTTATTTCACCTCAAGGAATTCAGGGGCAAGAGACGTTCGGGAACGCTCTGGTTATTCCGGGCCCGGTTTATATTCTACTTGCGGGTATCGGCAGCGGTGAAGCATTCGGGAATCCGCTTGTTTACCGAGTCCGGAAACCACTCCCGCGAGTTTTAGTATCACGTATTAAACCCTCTCGAATGTAGGAGCGTAATATGGCAGTAACCTACGATTTAAATACTTTAGTCGGTAAAGTCCGGTTGTTGATTAACGACAAGGATGTCACGAACCCCGTCTTCCAGGATGAGGAGATAGTTTCTTTCCTGACCGATAACGGTAACTCTGTTAATCTGGCCGCTGCCACAGCGATTGAATCTTGGGCGGCCTCCTATTCTGCCAATGCCGACAGCGAAAAAATAGGCGATTACAGTTACTCTCAAAAAACATCCGCCAATATGCTTGCGTTGGCGCAAAGGCTCAGGGACAAAGATAGTTCAGTCCCAGCTGCTGGCTGGGCGGAAATGGATCTGGATGGGGATGGTTCTGTAGAGGGCGAACGATGAGCTTCGATGATTTATTGACTCAAATTTGCGATGTGAGCCGTTTTACCGAAGGCCTACCGGACTCTTACGGCAACAAAGTCAGGACGTGGGGTATTGTCTTTCCGGACGAGCGGTGCCGGTTGGTTGCCGGGGGTGGTAAGGAAATCACTCAGGGCGAGCAGGTTGTCATCGCGAACTACAAATTGTTTATCGGTGACCTGGCTTTAACCGAGCAGGATCGAGTGACAATCGATTCAGTGACCTACGAAATCTTGTTAGTCGAGGATAAGCTAGGAGCGGTAACCTCTCATCATAAAGAGTGTTACCTGCAGGCGGTGCGTTAATGCAGATGAATTCGAGCGTGACTCTGAATTTGCATCTCAAAGAAGCCAGTGACGAGGTTAAAGCTGCTGCCGGTAAGGCTTTGATTGATTGCGTTGTCGATACCACTCAGGACGCAAAAGAGAATAGTCCATATCTTACAGGCAACAACAGGCGGTCAATCAATATGGAAGTCGGACCCGGTGGGGATTTGCAACTTAAGGAGTTACAGGGCGCGGTTTTTTCATCGTCAGGGTACGGTGGGTTTTTAGAGACAGGTACCATTAAAATGGCACCTCGGCCGTACATTAAACCCGCTGCGGATAAGGATTTCACCCCTGAAAAGATGGCTGAAGGTATTAAACGACATCTGGGAGAGACATAGTGCAAGATACGAACGCGATAATCCATTCGTTTCTGATCACGCAGTCACCGCTGAAAGAGCTTGTCAGTGATCGTATCTATTGCCCGAAACTACCACAGAATTGCGTCTTACCGGCTCTTTCTTACAATACCCGGGGCGGCAAATCAGACCCGTATATCCCAACGATCGTGACACCATCCGTCCAGTTCAGCTGTTGGGGTAACACGCCCATCATTGCCCGACAGGTATACGGCGCGCTCTATGACGCGCTGCAGGGGCTTGAGGACTGGGGTAGCATTGCCAGTGCCATCGAAGAAGTGCAGGGGCAAGACATGGAAGACCCGGACGTCCCGAATTTCTACAAAGTCATCACATTTTTCAGTATCATGATTCGCGTTTAGTAAGTTATTCAATACGGCAATAAGGTAATCGAGCTTCGAGAAATCGGAGTTTTTTTATGTCGCAAGAAATATTTTAGGAGGCAAATCAAACATGGCTGACCAGATTATGACAGTAAAAGACCTGACAAAAGCGGGCGTACCGGACATTTCCGCGGACGCCAACGCCAAAGCCGGAAACGCAGCGGGCACGGACTACTTCTATTTCCCGAATGACGGCAAGACCGTGCTTGTGGCAGTAGTCGGCGCCGCCCCCAAGCAGATCACGTTCACGCCGGTAGCGGATCGCTACGGACGTACTGAAACTCTCGCGCCGACACCCACTGCATCCAAGACCGCGATTTACGGTCCCTTCAATCCCGAGTTGTGGAATGACACCAACGGCCGGGTGAAATTCCAGCCGGCGGCTGGTGGCTTGGCAACTGATATTTATATCGCTTGCCGCGTCGCTAATCCCCAGTAATAAGTAAAGAAGAAAACGGAGGTTAAAGAAAAACATGGGAACAGCAGCAAATGTAATTGTTGGCGCCGCAAAACTCGAAATTCGATATCCGGTCGGCGGCTCTTACGTTGACGTAGGCTTTACTGAAGACGGTGTTTCGATGGAATACTCGGTCAGCGAGGCCGATATCAATGTAGAGGAGACGACCGTACCTATCGATCGAGTAATCACTTCGGAAGATGTGAAGTTTACCTGTAATATGGCAGAGTCTTCACTGGTAAACATCGACAAAGCGATAGCCGGATCCGTTCTGGCAGGCAGTGTCATCAACATCGGCGGCGGTGTCAATAAAAAGATGTCGGTCAGGATTACGGGAAAGAATCCCGGAGGATTCAACCGGGTTATCGAAATCCCGTTAGCGACTGCCAACGGCAACGTGGGCATGGCTTACAAGAAAGGCGCGAAGACAGTGGTGCCGGTCACATTCCAGGCGCTTTACAATGCCGGGACCGTTTGTACAATCACAGACGCAACCAGTTAGAGATGTGTGTAACTGTTGACTAAAGGGGAGGTCTTAATCGGCCTCCCCTTCACTAATTAAAAAGGAGAAAGAAGAAATCATGCGCACAGAAATGGAAAAACTCATTCAGCAGCCGGTAGAAATTATTCTGGGAGGGGGAAAATACACGATATCGCCGCTACCAATCAAGCACTCCATTCCCTGGGTGAAGAAGTTGCTCAAATTGTATACGGCCAGTATTTCATTGAATGAACTCGAAATAAAAGAACCGGCAGATGTGGGAAAGGTGATTTTACAGGCGCTTGCTGAATCACCTGAACAGCTCGTTGAACTCTTTTGGGAATATGCTAAAAACCTTGACCGGGTTAAATTGGAAGAGATCGCCTCCTCATCCGAGATCATGGCAGCCTTTCAGGAAGTGCTGGAATTTGAAAAACCTTTTTTATCCGGAATGACGGCTCTGAAAACGATTTCACAATAGGAGCCGCTTTCGAGTTCTTTTTGTTAGAGTGGCATGGTATTGACCCAGTTTATATTTCTGAGCACTGGAGCCGTGAGCTCTTAAATCTCATGGTAGAAAAACTGTCAGAGCGCAAAAAGAAAGAGGCCGGGTATGATCGCCCGGCTCCAGCTACCAACATGATATCGGATAAAGAACTATTCGCAAAGATGGGGATTAAGGTCAATATGGCGGGCTAATAAATTATGGCCAAATTTGTCTGTTTGGTTTGTATTAGGCCATTATTTTTTCCCTGACGCGGTCGCAATAACGTAAGCGCCCTCGCTGTCGGAAGTTTTATAGAGTTTTCCTTTCAGAAAGATACTCACCTTGACGCTACCACTTTCACTCGCATTTTGCGCAGATACGTAGAGAAAATAGTTCGAGAACGAATTGTATGAGTAAATTTTCGGAAGGGCAACGTCTTGGTATTGCTCTGTACCACCTGTGCCATTACTGAGGGTTACATTTACTTTAGTAGCTGTCCCAGATATTAAATATTCTACCGCGGCAGCGTTTTTATCTATCGGAGGGCCAGTGAGAATTATTGGAGGTCCCGACGGTTGACTAATTGTTATCGTTTCGGGTTCGTCGGTGTTGCTGCAAGCTGTTAAAAGCAATGTTATCAAAACTATCGAAACTAATAGTATTCGCTTTGCCACATTTCTATTCATGAATTAATCCCTCCCGCAGTATCGCGTATTAGACAAAATCATAACATCTTTTATTTATGAGGTACAACAATGGCAATAAATGCAGGCGACATTCTCCTCAAAATGGGTATCGATACCGGGGATGTAGGTAATGCTTTAGCCGGGGTCAGTGCAAAAATAGCGGAATCGACTAAAGACTGGGAAAAAGGACTTCGCGCAGCTGGAACTGCCATGACTGCGACTGGTGTCGCAGGATTGGCAATGGCAGACAATGCGGCCAAGCTAAATGCCAAATTAGGTCAGACCGCTCTGACGTTGGGTATCTCGGGGAAGGCGGCGCGAGACATGGCATTGGAAATCACGAACGTAGATTTCCCACTAAAGGAAGTCACCGCGACTTTTGACCTGTTAGTGCGCGCAGGTATCAAGAATACCGATACTCTCAAAAAGTCAGCTGATGCTTTTGATGTTTTGGCAGATGCGACCGGAGGCACAGCAGACGGGGTTGCAGGAGAGTTAATCCCCGCTTTCAAAGCCCTTGGGGAGGAAATACCTGATAACACCAACGCTTTGGATAAATACACATGGTTGGTAAAGAATACGACCGTGGATTTATCCGACTTTTCAACTATTATTACTCGTCTGGCTCCTGAAATGACCAAGGCAGGACTGAAAACCAATGATGTAGTTATTGCGTTGGCAGTTTTGAATGAACGTGGAATCACCGGCCGTAAGGCCACTCAGCAACTGGGCGACGCGATCAAGGCGGCCTCAGAGCAGGGGATAACTCTCAGTAAGGCGTTAGGACTCACCACAGACGAGGTTAATAAGTACCAGGACAAACTAAATAATGCGACCGGGATAACCCGACAATACGCTGAGGTAAGTAATTCCCAATTTACGATCATTGACAAAATAAGACAGAAGTTTGAAGAGTTGAGTTTACGCGTCGGTTCGGCTATATCCGTTTTTGAGCCCTTGTTGGCGTTAATGACCACGTTGGGCCCGATATTCTTGTTTGCCTCAACAACCGTAGGCGCTCATGTTATCGCGGTTACTGCGGATAACGTGGCTTTGACAGTAGCATGGATTAAATTCACATTATTGAACCCGACGTTAATGGCGAACGCTTTGCTGACAAAGGCCGCGGCCGCTGCGCAAGGGTTGTTCACTACAGCAGTCGGAGCCAGTACCATAGCTATTTCCGGACTTCTCATCGGACTGGGCATGATAGCGTTAGGCCTTTATGGCTTTAAACTTAACGCCGACGCTGCCCGATCTTCTGCCGAATCTTTAAAGGCCTTGAACGAGGAAATCACGAAGGCTTACAAGGGTGAAGAAAGCCAAGCCATAGCTACAATGCAGGCCACCTTAGATGTCGTATACGCCAAGAGACTGGCAGGTACTGCGAGTAAACAGGAACTGGAATGGCTGAAAAATAACGAGGCAGCTTATAAAAAAGCTATATCTATTATGAAGGATTGGGAACTATCTTATTCCAATCAGAAGTCCGTGATAGAAAAAACAACAAAAGCCGAGGCCGACTTCATGCAGAATACAAAGGATCTAAATGATACATGGAGACAGTCTCAAACCATCGCAGGTAAACTCGGTCTTACGATGGATGATCTTAAAAATTACCTGTTCGCTACGGGAAAAGGTGCGTTATTAACTGCTGACAATTTCAAAAAATTCGGCAATGATGTAAACGCATGGGCGGCGGGATTGGGTATCAGCCTCAATGATATGGCTAAGGTAGAAAAGAACTTTAACGCTGGTTTCGTGTCCGATGCTGAAAAAGCTACTCAGGCCGCGATTGATAACGCTACAAAGGTAGTCAATGACGAGAAGTCCAAGCTTGACCAGAGAGCTCAGTATTACCGTGATTTCAGTTATGAGCGCTTGGATTTAATTGATCAGCAGATGATGGCAGAATTAGGGGCGGCGTCCAACGACCCCAAGATGGTCTCTATTCTAGCTGGCTATAATCAAGCAATAAAGGCATTAAATGATAAAGCTGCCGCAAGGCAGGCCGCCGATGATGCGCAACGCAGAAAGGATTTAGTCCTCCAGGCGGCGCAGGAAACCGACCCCGAAAAGAGGGCTGCTTTGTACCGCGAAATCGAGGCCATTGATGATGCCGCTACCAAAGAGACGTTAATCAAAGAGCGCAATCTCAAGATTCAGGGCGTCGATATGCAGTCTTACTTCGACACCCAGAAGCTCAAACAAGACGAATTACTCACCAATCAAATCAACAACTACAACGCCGATTTGACTGCTTTAAAGAATGCCAACGCCGAAAAATTGGTATCAGAAACTCAATTTATAGCTGATTACAATGCTCTCCTTGCTAATATCACGAAGTCGATTACCACGGATTTGATTATTAACCAGATCGTCAATAAAGCCGCACCACCGCCAGAAACTACCACGCCGCCGCCCTCTCCTCCGCCTAACGGTTTGAATGTCCCCAAATGGGCCAATGGCGGCATGATCAACGAGCCCTCGCTGATCACTTCATTACGAACTCTGAGACCGATTGCGATAGCCGGGGAGGCCGGACCGGAAAGAGTGGGTGGAGGATTTGGAAACATCAACATCACTTTCCCGAACATGATCATTCGTCAGGACTCGGACATTGACCGGATTGGCGACATGTTGGTCAACAAAATCCGACAAAAAACAGGGATGAAAATCTAATGGCGATCACAATCAAAATCAGTGGCAATCCTGTCCTGTATAACGAACGCAGAAGCATCTCTGTCGACCGCAGGATCGAAGAACGCAGTACAGCCGCTTTTTCTCCGGTCGATATCACGGGTGCCGTTTCTTATGTCCGCGGTCAGCCAATAGAAATGCGCGATGTCTTTGGAGCTATTATTTTCTCCGGATTCATCGACACACCTAATAAAAAGAACCAGTCCCGCGTCATCCACGACATCTCCTGTATGGATAACCATTACCTGGCTGACAAACGTCTTGTAGTCCAGTCCTACCGAAATGTGACGGCCGGTTTCATGGTTCATGACATCTGGGAAAACTATCTCGCAGATGAGGGCGTGACGATCGGTGACATACAGAATGGGCCGGTAGTTGCTGAGGCGATATTTAATTACGTCAAAGTCTCGGAATGCTACGACAACCTGAAAGAGCTTTGCGGTACCTTCACTTGGATAATCGACGACCTGAAAAGACTTTACTTCATCGATCGCAGCACCAACCTTGCGCCTTGGAATCTGGATGGGCAAGTCCACAGACCGATCAAAGACAGTGTTTCCCTGAGCACCGGCAATCCTCTATACCGCAACTATCAGTATATTTGGGGCGGGACCGCAACATCAGACCTGCAGACCTCCAATTTCACCGGGAACGGAGTACTTACCGATTTTGCTCTGGGTTATCCGCTGGCAAGTGAACCGGTCTCTATTAAAGAAAATACGGTTATTAAAACTCTTGGAATTAAGGGCATCGACACCGGTAAGGATTACTACTGGAGCAAGGGCGATAATACTGTCGCTGCCGCGGTAGCTCCGGCCATCGGAGTAACGATACAAGTCAAATACTATGGGCAGTTCCCGCTGATGACCTATGCGATTAACGGAGCTGGAGTTGCCGCTCGAAAAGCGATTGAAGGCGGTACCGGAATCGTTGAGGATATTGTCCGCGAAGCCTTCCACGAGACAAAAGAATCTGCGCGGCAGTCGGCATCGGCAAAAATCACTCAGTACTGTCAGGAAGCCGAAAGCTTCACCTACAAAACATACGAACGCGGACTGGCGCCGGGACAACTACAATCTATTACTTACTCTCCATTCGGCCTCGTGGCTCACCAAATGCTTATTGAGTCGGTACAGGTAAACCCGGATGGAGATTTAGTGGAATATACCGTGACATGCATCACCGGCCCGGCAATGGGCAGCTGGAGCCAGTTCTTTTCAAGAATACTCAAACGGCAAGATCAATCGATACGAGTCGGCGGTGACCTGCTTCTAAAACTGCTGGCCACAGCAGAAACTTTGGCTCTGGTAGAATTCACCGCACTTAATACCGATAACTTCTCGGGTGGGGTGGTTAATCGATGGCTTGCACTGCCTCCGGGTAAATCAAAAGGGTGCAACCTCGAGCACGAAAAGTTGGGTCTTTCGGAATCAGCTGCGCTTTCGAGCCACGCCACTGGTGCTTATCTCTGGGATAATGTGACGACAAAATGGGACATGTTTACGTGGGCTTAAAACAGGAGGACGTTTTGAAAGAACAAAACAACTTAAAACTGCGTGGGCATTGGAAACTGACCGCGCGGAATATCCATACCGGTGGGGTGATCGTCAAAGAAGGCGACAACCTCATCGTCACGATTGGCAAGAATCTCGTCGGGGATATGCTCATCAATACCACCGGCTACGACACCGGGTTAACTTATCAGGCAATCGGAACCAGTAACACCGCCGTAAATGTGGCAGATACGACAATGACCGCAGAAGCTGCAAGAAAGGCCATTACATTCAAATCCAGATTGGTAAATGTCGTAACCTTCACCACGTTCTTTGCCGCTTCTGAATGTACGTACAACATCAAAGAGGGTGGTGTATTCGGGCATTCTACAGCGTCAGCGACACCCGGCAGCGGAATCATGTTCAGCCACTACCTGGTTTCCTTCGATAATTCAGCCGGTACCTATGACATAACAATAGATTATAGCCTCACCATCGGTTAAGGGAGCTTAAATATGACAATTGTAGCAGGACAAACAGCTCGAGCAGCGGATGTTGCCAACGGTGCTAACATGCCTCCCGGATTTGTCGGAGTATGGACGGGTACAATCGCTAATATTCCCCCCGGCTGGGTAATCTGCGACGGTAATAACGGCACACCGAATCTACTCGGTAGGTTTATCGAGGGCGTTGCTACCGCTGCCACTAATCCGGGAACAACCGGCGGTTCAACGGCTAAAACAACTATAACACCATCTCATACTCTAACTATTACCGAAATGCCTGCGCATACACATGCAATCCAAACTTATTATTCTGGCTATACTGATGGTGTTGCAGCAGGCTTGAATTCTCCCGCAGGTGCTACTCAAACTCAGAGCGCAGGTGGTGGTGGAGGTCATGTGCATCCTGATTCATCCATCGCAGATATCCGTCCTCTATTCTTTGATGTTGCATTTATTATGAAGACCTAAGGAGATTATCAATGAATTGCTTTAGATGCGGGAAGGAAATTGCGCATCCGGATAATACCAACGCCGACTACGTTATGGCTGAGGATACCAAAGGCATCAACCGTGAAGAAAAAATTGTAGTCGTGGCTTTGTTTACCAATGACAAGATAAAAGAGAAGTTGAAAAATGATGAGGTCATCACAATTGACGACTTTGACGCCGTTGAAGTCAAGGAGGCGGAAGATGTTCTGGGCGCGAAATCAACCTATCGAAAAACGGTTAGTACTGAAAGGGAAGTTCAGAAAACCGGTATCGTTTGCCCCGATTGCTATAAACCAAGTGATTTATTAATTTGGGGAATTCATAAGGAGTGAAAATGTGCCTGAAATGGTTTAAGAAACAATCCGCGCCGATGACGCCTCCTCCAGTTCCCGCGCCCATAAAACTACCTCACCCCGAAGAGCCGGTCAATCTCTCCCAGACGATGACAAATACCTCTATCCCGGATGTCCTGACGCAATGGTTCAAGGGCTGGAATGTGCCGGAGGAAAATCAGCAGTATTTCGCCAATCAGATCATCATCACGCTTTCCGATACGATCCCTTATCCGGCGGCCACTTATCAGGACGGCAACACACGGCATTTAGTTGCACGGCCGGAATACGCAAACGGCGGCGTGATCGCCCATGAGCAGGCTCATAACAGTTACGCGCTTTTGACTAACGAGCAGAAAGCGGCCTTTACCATACTTTTTGATTCTCTGAAAAACACGGACCCGAAACTGGTTTATCTGTGGTCGGTCAATTCTTACGGCCTGAAAGATGATGTCGAAGGCCACGCGGAAACATACCGGTACTGGGGCTCGGAAATGCCTGAAGAATTGAAGCAATATTACCCCAAACTTTTCTGAGGTGAAATATGGATATTAAACCCGGCGATATTATTTTGTGGAAAGGCGGCGGCAACTTTACCAACCTGTTATCCGGCATCCTGGCGCTGAAAGATAAGTCGTGGCGGGCGCGCTACAAATTATCCATTAAATTTCAGTTATCCCGGAAGTTTCCGTATCTCAAAATTATTATCAAAAAAGGTTGGCTGCCATGGCACACCGGCTTTGTTGTCAAGGTACTGGACACCGGGGAGATTGTCACATTTCAGGCTGTCAATCTGTTCACCGGCGTCTGCGCGGTAACCTATGCCTCTGTAGCGGATATGGGAGACTGTAAAATATACCACTGGCTGGACAACCCGGATCCGGCAGCGATCGAGCGGTATGTTGATGAGTGGAATGGCGTTCCTTATGATGCCCTTGCCTATTTTTGGGTGATCGTCACTGTTCTTTTCAACTGGCATTTCTCGATTACGGATAAACGCCTGATGTGCTGGGAGAATCTCAGCAATTTCTGCCAGTACATGGGTAAAGAACTGCAGCCGTGCTGGGAAGAACCGTTAATCTCGAAAATGATGAACGCTTTGGATAGTTGCCAAAATAAAACTTGAGGAGTTGCCGATGGCTGAGCAAATGCTGAATGACATGGAATTCGAAGAGCAAATATGCAAACTATCAGGGGATGACCTAAACCGGTTCGTTGCCAGGCAGATGTATGCCACCAACAAAAGATGCGCGATCTGCGTACTTGAGTTTGCAAATATCAAAAACCGCATAGGCGAATTCGACCCCGAAGAAAAAGGATCGTTAGATAAGCGACTCACGGACATCGAAGCCCGTGATAAACGGCATTTGAGCATCAGCACAGCAGCCGGGGCCGGTGGCGGCGTCGGGCTGGCAATCGTCTGGCAGGCATTCTGGACATGGCTTACATCACCGCACAAGGGGTGAACATGGAAAACATTTATGCCACTTAATCTAAAGACTCATCGTAAGCTATCTCGATCGCACGAAATATTATTTTATTAACGACAGGCTTCAAAGCCTCGGTTAAGTCTAAATTTATATCTGTTCCCGCCGGAATGCGACCTTGCGACTTGTATTTTATGGGAAAACAACTCTTGACGTCTTCATTAATAGCTAATGTCAATAGTTTCAAACGGTGAGGTTCCAGCAAACGTTCACCCATCTGTTCTTTTGTTAAACTGATCGGCATTGAGTTTCTCCTTTTTCTCCAATATTTCTTAAGAAATAATATAACAAAATTGTGATATCCCCCGGTTAAGGTTTTTCCGCCCTAGGCCGGTTAGTTCTTAGTTTTTAATCATCGTCATTGGCTTTAGTTGAGACAGCCTTTGGGTGTTTACCGATTTTTCTTATCAGCGTTACGAACTCATAAACGAAAGCAACGGTTGAAAGAATTAACAAAACGATAATACCTGGTTGACCGCTCAATACATTGTGTATGGGATATAGGAAATTTAACCATTTAGGAAAAGTCCTCATTCCAATTGTGATAAAGCCTCGGTTGGGATATAGGTTATTGGCAGATTCAATTAATTTTTCAAAAAACGTTACTGTCAGACCAAATGCTAGTATCACACTTACCATTTTTTTGAACATGATTGTTCACCCCTTTTTTTATTTGCCAGAATATTATAATCCATTAAAAAGGTTTATGTGACCCATTTCCCTATAAAATTCTTAATAACTTCTAAAGAAATGCCCCCGGGAATCAACCCCCGGGGGTTCTTTTTTGTGTTCAGAAAATAAATAGTGGAAATGAGCGTAAAGGGTCTTGACTTCGAATCTGGAAAGAGTGATGAATAGAACAGTTAAGAAAAAGGAAGGTGAATCGAATGGCGGGTGAATCAAATTTCACAATAATTTTACTGCACAATGACAACGAGGTCGAAGAAAAGCAGGCATGCCCGAAGTGCGGCAACGACAACATGGACACCTTGGAAATCGACGACAGCGATTGCGTGACTTGCTTGGAATGCGGGGACGTGTACCATGTGTAACGAAAAGATATTGATTATCCCAGAATACGACCCGGTGACCCCGGGTCGTTACCCGGGGGACATCAAGCCCGGAAAATACAGCGAAACCCAGGTCAAGGCTCTACTCAAAAAGCACAAAAGTAACCCGGAAGCCCTCCAGTTCATCCGGGACATGCTGGAATAATAAAAATATAAAAGGAGAATTCAATGAAAAAAGTACAGGTTACAATCGGAACAATTTGGCAGGACAGAGGCAACGAAAAGAAGTTCGAGGTCACAGGAATCAATCAGGAGACCGGAGTCATCCAGATTTCCGCGGTCGGTAATGGTGACGGCTACAAAACCATGACCGAGACCAGCTTGAGGAAGAACTACAAGCTGCTGGCCATCAGCGAGAAGAAAATTGAGCAGCCAGTTGTGGTACCGGCTCCAGAGCCGCCGCCCGCTCCGGAACCGACGCCGGCAGCTGACAAGCAAGTGGTGGTTGAGCCTTCAGGAGCCAAAACGGGGCGCGCAGCCGGGGGCCGGGTGCAACTCAAGGACGGTAGCGTTATCGCGGGCTCTAAGTTCATCGTGGAGGTCTGCCAGCAGTCGAGGGAGAGTACTTACAAAGCCGACAGTCCCATCAGATGGCTGCTGAAAGAAGCTGGCAAGGCACTGCTCAAAGAACATGAAGCGCAGGTGGTCTACGGGGAAAAGATAACCAAACAGTAACTACTAAAAGTATATACTAATGAGTGAGCCGTCCGGGACCTTACCGGGCGGCTCCGTTTTGATTTTGTTAAGTTCAAATGTTATAATATAAGGGTAAGGATTAAGTACCTTATCCATTCCCCGGTAGTCTAACGATAGGACAGCTCCCTCTCAAGGAGTAAATGCGGGTCTGACTCCCGCTCGGTAAATTGCAGCCCCGGTTAAATCCGGGGCTTTTTTATTTCTTCGTAACTAACCTTATTATGAGCTCGATAATCGCTGTTGAAGCCGCTACTGCGGCGGCTCCTATAAAGATATTTTTTACAGTATCATTTCGGTCTCTCGCTTTTTCTTGTATTGAAATATGTTCCACAGGCGTTCTCGAAGGCTCATAATTAATAAAATGCTTACAACTTCGCCTACTAACTACTTCGTTTTGTATTTCCTCTGTCTTTTTACCATTTGGGGAATAGAAATGAAACCATAATTTTCTGTAGCAGCCTAAAACTGATCCTGAATCGTCTTGCGGACCCCAGTACCAAGATTGAACTGCTTCCGGAGATTTGATTATTTCATTCCTCTCTTGGTTATTGACCTCATCTTTCGCCGGTCCCTGAGTCATACCTCCAGGACCACTATTTACATGACACCAGCCAAGAAAACCGCAATCGATGCAAGATTGTCTATGCCACATTCCGGTACCTCCATTCAGATTTGTCTGACTATTCAATAATAAACCATGTGTCAAGAGCACGTTGATGAAATTGAGAAGCTATCTGAATAATATATTGGAAAAGTAAGAGCTGCCCGGCGTTAAAAAGCGTGGCTCTTTGTGTTCGGTTTTGAATTTTTTAGTTAAAGTGCTATAATTGCGCTGTTTTATATCCTTGGAGTTTGATTCTCTATAGATGGATAGGAGTGCAAAATGGCGGATAAATTCAAAACTAGAAAATTTGGGGTAAGAGAGCTGCTATTAGATGCGAAGAATCCTAGGTTTGTAGATTTGGCAGACACGAGTCAAAGCGGAATTATAGGTTACCTCTTAAAGAACGAAGAGGTAATCGAACTTGCAAGGTCCATTTCAGCATATGGAGGTTTAATGCCCGGAGAATTCCCGATAGTTTGCATCGAAGACGATAAGAAAATAGTCGTGGAAGGAAATCGCCGTCTTTGCGCTTTAAAAGTGCTTTTGAGCCCCAACCTTGCGCCAACTGAATATAGGGCTTCTGTTCCGGTGTTAGCAAAGAATGCCAGAACCCAGCTTAATAGAATCCAAGTTCATGTCATCGGATCAAGAGAAGAAGCGCAAATAGTTTTGGGGACAAGGCATATTACCGGTGTAAAAACGTGGCCTTCTATCTCGAAATTCATATTTTTTGCAAATCACTTTGAATCTGGAAAAACTATCGAGCAAATAGAGTTGCTAACTGGAGTGAAGAAAAGCCAGATTACAGCAGCTCTAAAAAAACATTATTTTCTACAATATATTTTGTCTCTTGATTGCTGGTCAGAGGTTGAAAAGCAAAACCTAATTAATTATACTTCACTGCATCGAATTGGCGTCGATAGAATATTGAGAATATTCCAGACCGAAGGCGCATCAAAACTAAAATTATCATATAACACACACTTTAAACCGGTTTCCGAACTCCCTGAATTCGGCAAAATTGTCGAGTATGTTGTAAGAAGATCGCTCAATCTCCTGCCTGGTAAAACTCCTTTGTCAACTCGTAACACGTTTTTGGACATTGAGGACGACGTTAAAGAATGGATACCCGATGTTGTCGAAAAACCAATTCAGGGCGATAAGTCCATCGAGATTCCCCAGTCGGCGAAGACGTTAAAAGATAATCCTATCGATGCAGTTATTAAAGGAGTACCTGCAACGACGCTGTCGGTGGAACCCATAGCTCCCGCCACTCTCAAAAACAAAACAACACGACAGACTGATTTCTATTTTGAGAACTTAACCTATACATTTACGCCTGTCACAGATCAAGACAAAGCATTGGTCGCTATATGCGAAGAAATTAAAAAAATCTCCCGAGGAAGCGCTTATAGGCAATACCCGCTGGCGACATCATTTCTCACCAGAGCTTTGATAGAACAGGCCTGCAAACGATATTTGCGAATTAATGACTCCGCAGCTTTTGGAAAATTATGTCCGGTCAACAAGGACGCGTTCCTAACGACAATTCTAAGACATTTTTGTAATAGTCCAGATTTATTTGCAGACAAGAATTACCACCGCGTATTCGTTGGCTTATTCCCTAACGGAGAAGGGATAAAAGAATTGATGGACTTAAATATGCATCATCCAGGGTTGTCGATGCCGACCGGAACAGTCTTGGAGGGGTGGGTTTCGTCCGGGTTGAAAAACCTCTTAGAATATCTTCTAAAATAATACTGGCCAAAAGTCGTTTGCCATATTATAATACAAGTAAGAGGTAAAAATGCCCACTAAAAATTTCTATCGGTCGCCTCTTAGATACCCGGGAGGCAAATCTTCTTTGGCGTGCTGGGTAAAAAAGATCATTGAATTAAATGATCTTGCAGGGATAAGTTATGCTGAACCGTTTGCAGGTGGAGCAGGCATTGCCCTCGCGTTATTGGCAGATAATTATGTATCTCACGTATTCCTGAATGATTTAGACTGCGCTGTCTTCGCTTTTTGGTCTAGTGCATTAGAAGAGACTTCGGATTTGTGCCGGCTTATCAAGGATACGCCAGTAACTGTAAACGAGTGGTTCCGCGAGAAAGATATTCTTTTAAATCCGATGGACCATACGGTTCTTGAATTAGGCTTTGCTACTTTTTTCCTCAATAGGACAAACCGTTCAGGGATCATCGAAGGTGGTATTATCGGTGGTTTGGATCAGACAGGCGATTACAAAATCGATTGTAGATTCAACAAAGACTCACTTATTCGGCGAATTGAAGAATTTGCCAGTCGAAAAAATGATATATCGATGACACGTTTTGATGCGGTTGAGTTTATCAGGGATGTCGTAAATAATAGCCGTGGAGATTGCCTCAGTTTTGTTGACCCTCCTTACTATAAAAAAGGGCATAAACTCTATTTCAACGCTTTGGATCCACGAGATCATTTAAATTTATCTAAGGTAATATTGGACGAACTTAGGACGCCTTGGATAGTAACCTATGACGACGTTCCCGAAATTAATACGATGTATGCTTCTTCGCCAAAACTGAATTATTCTATTAATTATAGTGCTAGCACTAAACAAAAAGGCCATGAAATTATGTTCCACTCTTCTGATATATCCGTGCCCGAAAAAGTAACTTAACTCCACCTATCTGAAAGAGATAAAAAGAATATGCCAAGTCAGCGGCACAATGCGCGGAGTGGTATGCCAGCACCTTCAGAAAATGGGAGTGTGCGAGAGCAAAGCGTGGAACACGGCTATAAGACAAGAGATACTTGGCAATGCGGGGGATTGACCTCAATTGGAGAAAACTAGAATGGAACAACAATTAGGCCATCAAGCTGGAACCAACGAAGCTGAGATAATTCGTGAGATGATTAGACATGAGAATGAATTGATTAACCACAGAATTACTTGGTTTGGGACACTCCAAGGCATTCTTTTCGCCGTTCTCGCATTTGCGTGGGGAAAGACCGATATATCTATTCTCATATATTTACTAGCAGTGTTGGGGATTGTGTTATCCATATCAACTTATTACGCCATACAATCAAGTTTAAAAGCTATCAGGACACTTAGAATGTGGTGGGATGAAAATAAAAATCTTGATTACATCGGCCCTGACATCATCGGAAGACGTCCAGATTCCAAGTCAATTCCATTTCTCCGTCCTTATGTAGTTTTTCCCTCAGCTTTCCTCATAGTTTGGGTTGTCATAATTATCTGGCAAACAGTATAAAACACGAGAATGACCTGAAGTTTCTACAGATATACTTATTATCTCCCTGAGGGGGATCTTGTATTTTATCTAAAAGTAAGCACCCTTTTATTTTTTGAAGATTGTCGACGGGGGAGAACTTGGCCTGCTCATCGCTTGGCAGAAGATAAAACCGCACAAAAAACCGCTCAAATGAGCAGTCTAATTTGCCGGGGAATAGCTTCTACATCTTGGGGAATGACAGGAAAATTGTCGTGTCTGTTTGAGTGTAAAAAGTGACGCTTTTCGAGAGCGGCACCTTCAGCCTCTCGGTCACCTCTCCAGGCTGAAATGATGACATCATATCAACATTGTCAGATCGCTTTTTAGTTTCTGACCATTTCATTATACTTTTTGTTTGCG
>Ga0182021_10000477_pt1 | contig 42543 bp, 26 predicted proteins | sample 612E3MmetaG_FD_120493 | JGI IMG/M metagenome (GOLD analysis project Ga0182021, IMG submission 120493) | Permafrost microbial communities from Stordalen Mire, Sweden - 612E3M metaG (Illumina Assembly) | ecosystem: Environmental > Terrestrial > Soil > Wetlands > Permafrost | place: Sweden... | reverse complement strand
TGTCGGGCTGCCGCCAGATCCCTTCGTTCCATTGCCACCAGTGTCTTCGCCCAATAAACAGGGGGCATGAAGCTCTTACCCCCCATCTCTTGCATAAGGTCGGACGACAGACCGGTCTCGCGCGAGGATTCACGGTATCTTCCAACCATCGAGTAGTATCTGGCCTTCCATACACTCAACAATGCCTTCACACCGATTGGCGGGCCTGACTTAAGCAGGTCGTCCAGACACCGCAGGCATTCGGAGTACTCCTCCTTAAGTGCAAATACATAAGCAAGACTCATGTAGGCGCCGGTAAAGTCGGGTTTCACGTGTACTGCCTCAGTATACCTGGCCACTGATTCATCGAGTCTCCCAATCATCAGGTAGAGTTCACCCATTGAGTCGAACGGATTTGCGTCACCCGGGGAAAGGGAGGCATACCGCTGGAGTGTTTCGATAGCCTTCTCGTAGAGTTCCTCGTCGGCGTATGTATAGGCAAGCTCATTCACCACAGCGCCGTAGTTCGGGTCCAGCTGCAACGCTTTCTCAAACTCCTGCTCCGCTTCGCGATTCAAGCCCTGGAGCCGGTAGATCACTCCCAGATCGTCATGAAATCTCTTCTCTTGCGGGTATTTTCTCGTGAGTTCCTCGATGAGAGATTGCCGTTTTGCAGGGTTTCTTTCGATAACGTAGGCGTGGCGCGCTTCGATGAAAAGCCGCTCTTTCTCAGGTGCCCTCCAGGAGAGGGCGTTCGCCCTCTCTATGGCCTTTTTCTCCCCGTCAAAATCGATGAGACCGTCATAGGCCTCGGCAAGATAGAGATACGCCAGTGCGAACGCGGAATCGAGCGCGACCGCTTTTTCAAGAAACTGCCGCGCTTCGTTAAAATAGAGTTTGTCGCAGTCCTCTCTCCCCCGCAGAAAATAATTGTATGCATCCATAGAGGAAGTTGTCACTTCGGCAATCTGCAGCGGAGACGAGTCGATCTTTCTCCGGGTAAGGCCGACACCACGGGCAATTTCCTTGCTCAGATCGTTGATCTGCCTGTCGAGTATACTCTGGACGCCTTCACCGCGCGCAACGGCGGCTTTCAGCAGTTCTTTTGTGTCCACGTCGAGGACCTTCACATCCGTCACGAACGTGTCGCCGGCTTTGACGAATGAGCCGGTCACGATTGCATGGATCCCCTCCCGGCGGCAGAGTTCGAACCCGAGATCCTTGTCGATGACCGCGACGTCCTTCTTCCCCATCTGGGTGAGAAGATCATGCATCCGTTCCCATGTCATCACCCGGAGATAGCGGGATTGCTCGAGGTTGGTGATCAGGAGGTTCGGGATGGCTTCCGCCAGGTAATCGTACGTCTTGTCCCCCGTCTGATTCACAAACGTAACGACAGCGACCGGCTTCGGCTCCGATATGAGATCTGCCTCGAACAGGATCGGCCTGAGAAGGAAGAATGCCGCAATAAACAGGATGGCCAGTGCAGTCGGGAACCTGAGTCTCTTCCAGCGGGGTCTTCTCTGCGGGGCTCCTGCGGCAGTCGCAGGATGCGGTGCGGTCGCTGTTTCCCCCTCCTTCCGGAGATGCTTGAGATCAACCAGCATCTCATCCACATGCTGGTACCGTTCCGAAGGATCCTTCGCGAGGGCTTTCGCGACGATCCGTTCCAGTTCAACAGGCACGCCGGTTCGCAGACCCGTCATCGGCTCGGGTTGCGTGTTCACGATGGAATAGACGACGGCGTTCTCATAGTCCCCCTTAAACGGGGGCTGCCCGGTCACCATTTCATAGAGCATGGCCCCCAGCGACCAGACATCGCTCCGGTGGTCTACCTTGTCTCCCCGCGTCTGTTCAGGGGACATATATCCCACCGTTCCCACAGTAGTTCCTGTGCGGGTCAGACGGGTCATGCCCGTGAGCTTTGCCAGCCCGAAATCCACGATCTTTGCCACGCCATCCTTTGTGACCATCACATTTGCAGGCTTGATGTCGCGGTGGACAATCCCCTCGCCATGTGCTTTGGCGAGACCCTGGGCCACCTGAATCGCGATATCGAGAGCTTCGTCAAGTTTCAGCGGGGCGCGCTCGACCTTCTTCTTGACTGTCTCGCCGTCGTAGAAGGCCATGGCGATGAAGATCTGTCCATCGTCCGTCTCATCGATCTCGTGGATGTTGCAGATGTTGCTGTGGTCGAGGGCTGAGGCTGACCTGGCTTCGTGGATAAAGCGGGCTTTCGCCTCCGGGTCCCGGATCAAATCGGGAGGAAGGAACTTGAGGGCAACGAAACGGCCAAGGTTGAGGTCCTGGGCTTTGTAGACAACGCCCATACCCCCGCCGCCGAGCTTCTCGACAATCTTGTAGTGGGATATTGTCTGGCCGATGAGGGAAACCACTTCAGTTTCTCCCCGACGGGAAAGGATGATTGCTGCAGAGGTGTTGGTGCGGTAATGTACTCCAGCATAGCTCAATTAGCAAACACAAACAGGTGCTGTTTATTGACAGTGCTGTCTATTAATAGAATTTCCTCCAGTTATGGCTCTGAGCGCATGGACACACGCCCGGTCGTGATCTGCTGCGCCCTCCTCTGCTGGAGCAACGCTTGCTTCGTCCTAAGGTTCACTCAACAACTCCAGTCGTCCAAACTTCTCGGGGCGATGAAAGCACTGGTTGCCGTAACCAGTCGGAGCCCAGGCGAGCAACTCATCTCCGTGGGTTCTTCCGGAGGCACGATAAAAATTACAGTCCCAGGGAACCTCGAAAGCCGCCCGCGAATCCAGCGACTTCCACGGTACAGCCAATGCCGCCCTCCACTCATTCCCGGTGCCGTCGATAAAGGACTTGCACTGGAGCCCGGATTGCCAATCCGGACCCGGAAGAGGACCGTTGACTGTTCTGACGATGCGCAGGTCCGTCCACCGACCGTCGGGCGCGATCTGGATCTCGAAGTAACGCCCCGTTCCCCGCGCCCCGGCACCGATAAAAACCTCCACGACATCACTTTGTTCCCAGAGCCGCGGCGTTCTTCGCTCCGCGAGAGATTTTGGAGGGTCGGGGATGATCTTCAACTCCCGGTACCTGCAGCAAAAGACCGCAAAGAGATACAGGTCGTTCCAGAAACAGCGGACCGATGTGGCTAACTCCGGGGGTGCGGGGGCTCCGTCGGCCATGTGCAACGGTTCGGCGCGGGGCGTATCCCACGAATCTTCGAGGTGGATTTCATCCAGGGAGGCAAATGGAGAGCGGGGGCACCGAAGATTCCACACGCCCCCGCCGGGAAATGCGCTCACGCAGTCTCTCCGCTTTCTTTGCCGGTCCAGAGTCTGTTCACAACATATAACAGGGCCAGGGCGCTTACGAGAAACACTGCAAACAGAATCAAAGCATAGTCCATGCGACCATAAAGAAAATTGCCCACCACGAAGAGGGCAGACCAGATCGAAGTGGATCCCGCCACCCACCCGAGCAGGGCAAGTGGAATGTTCTGCCCTGCGGATTTTGCTTCCTCAACGGAGATACCGGCCTCCTTGCGGATGCGGGTCCAGCCCGGCCCGAATGGGCGGACTTTCTTGTAGAACTCCGTCAGCGTCACGCGGTCGGTCTCCGGACCGAAGAACGCGGTGAGAATCCAGCAGATGCTCGTGAAGGCGATGGTGACAAGAAGGCCGATATGGGTGCTCACGTGCACGCCGTTCCTGTTCAGGACGAGCAGCGTCGCCGACACAACGAACGAACTGACCATGGCGACCACCTCGCTCCAGGCGTTGACCCTCCACCAGAACCACCGGACGAGATAGAGCAGGCCTGTCCCCGCGCCGACCTGGAGGATGATGTCAAACGCATCCTTCGCCGAGTCAAGCAGGAAGACGGTCCCCGAGGCACAGAAGAATATGCCGATCGTCACAAGCCGGCCCGCCCGAACGTAGTGCTTCTCGCTCGCCCCTTTGCGCAGAAACCTCCGGTAGAAATCGTGGACCAGGTATGACGCCCCCCAGTTGAGATGCGTCAGGTTGGTGGAGGAATTTGCCGCAATCAGACCTCCGATCATCAGGCCCATGAACCCCACAGGCAGGAATGTGAGCATGGCCGGGTAGGCGATGTCGTGTCCCAGCAGTTTCGGGTCCAGGCTGGGGAATGCGGCCTGAATATCCGAAAGCTGCGGGTAGATTATCAAGGAGCAAAGCCCGACCAGAATCCAGGGCCACGGCCGGAGAACGTAGTGGGCGATATTGAAGAACAGGACCGCGCCAAGCGAGTCCTTCTCGGATTTTGATGCCAGCATGCGCTGGGCGATATAGCTTCCGCCCCCCGGCTCTGCCCCCGGGTACCAGACCGCCCACCACTGCACAGCAACCGGCATGATGAAGACCGCAACGGCGATATCCCAGGTGTTTGTGAAATCCGGAAGCATGTTGAGGTAGTTCACGCCGCCCGGCCCTTTGAGCGCCGAGAGTTTTTGCACCATCCCGCTGAGTCCCCCGACCTGCGGAAGCGTAACGGCGAAATACGCCGCGGCGATGACCGCCGTCATCTTTATGAAGAATTGAATCATGTCGATCACCAGGACGCCCCAGAGTCCCGAATGGGCGGCGAAGATCACGTTCAGGACGCCGACGAGAGCGAGCGTCTGCCATCGTTCCAGACCGAAGAGCAGTCCCGCAATCTTGCACGCCGCAAGATTGACCGTCGCCATAATCATACAGTTGAAAAACAGCCCGAGGTAGACCGAGCGGAACCCGCGCACGAATGCGGCGGCTTTCCCCGAATACCGGATCTCGTAGAACTCAAGGTCGGTCAACACCCCCGAGCGCCTCCAGAGACGCGCGTAAAAGAAGACCGTCGAGACGCCGGTGAGCACGAATGCCCACCAGACCCAGTTTCCCGACACGCCGTTGCGGCGCACGATATCGGTGACCAGATTCGGCGTATCGCTGCTGAACGTCGTTGCGACCATCGAGAGGCCCGCCAGCCACCAGGGAACGGAGCGTCCCGATGCAAAGAACTCCGACGTGTTCTTCCCGGCCCGCTTGCCGAAGAACAAGGCGGGCCCGAAGCACACGACGAGGATACTTCCAACGATCACCCAATCAATAAGATGGAGGTGCACGTGTTAGGCCATATACTTATTGTGAATATATTGCTCAATCATACATACAGTTTTTCATTTGCCTGGCGGTCTCAGCCAGCCCATCAAGAAGCGAATACCGGAGAGCGAAGTTCAGGCCTTTGATGGTTCGTTCGATCGAAGCCACGCAGGGTGACCACATTTTTCATGTCAGACATATGCCGAGGGATTGAGGCGTTCGACGTCGAACAGGTCCTCCGCCAGATACACGGCGACCCCCAGCGCGCCCGCCTTATTCCCGAGGCGGGAAATGGTGAATTTGACGTCGCGATTCAAATTGACAAGTGAATGTTTCATGGCGCCGGCGCGTACCGACTCCAGCAGGAACGGGGACGCCATCGCGACTCCGCCGCCGAGAATGATGAGCGCCGGATTCAGCAAGTTTATCAAAATCGCGATGCCCGCCCCCAGGTGACGGCCCGCCTCTTCCAGGATCTCGATGGAGAACTGGTCTCCCAGGCTCGCGGCTTTCAGGACGGCCTCCGCGTCGATTTGATCGATACGCAGGTGCTGCTCCTTCGTCATGATTGTCGTGGCATCCTTTGAGATCCTGTCCCGGGCGATTTGCGTGATCGCCCTGCCGGATGCGACGGTCTCCAGGCAGCCCCTCTTGCCGCAGTAGCAGAGTTCCCCGTCCTGCACCACCTGGATGTGTCCGAATTCCCCCGCGTATCCGTTCTCGCCGTAGTAGACTTCGCCGTCGATGATGATCCCGAGTCCCAGCCCCCAGCCGATATTGACGCACAGCGCATTGTTTACTTCCTTCGCCGCCCCGAACCAGCGCTCGCCGAATGCCATGGCTTCCAGGTCGTGCTCGATATGGACCGGCTTGTTGAACCGCTTCGAGAGAATCTCGCGCGCGGGCGCGTCACCGAAGTTGAAATAGGTCTCCCCCAGCCCCTCCTTCCCTTTCACCATCCCCGGCAACGAGATGCCTATGCCAAGAAGCTTGCTCCAGCTCACCTTCGCCTCCGACAGGACGACCTTGATCTCGCGTTCGAGGTCTTCGATCAGTTGTATGTCGTTGCTGAGGGCGATGGACTTCCTGCGGGTATCTCCAACGATATTCGTTTCAAGATCGAGAATGATGAAATTGGTGAACAGCCGGCCGATATCGATCCCGAGTATGAACCCGGCCTCTCCGTTGAGTTTAACGATTGACGGCGGGCGTCCCGCCTGTGTCGCGCCTTTTTCTTTCGACTGGACGACCTGCTTCTTTTTCCTGAGGAGCGCAACGATGTTCGACGCGACAGGCAGTGTCATGCCGGTCATTTTGGCTAGATCGGTAAGGGACAGGGGTCCATTGTCCAGGAGTGCCCTCAGGATCAAAATCCTCCTGATTTCATTCTTCTTGTCGACCTTGCTCTTTCTGTCAGAATGGGGCGTTTTCAAAGTGCGATTCCAGGTATTTTTTCACAGGTAAGATGTCGCCTTTCTCCGTGAGGTCCAGGACATGCTCGGACAGAGGATACGCGAAAAGGCATCGGGGAATTGCGCCCACCATCATCGTGACCGCTTCCGGAAGCTCCTTTTCATTCCGAAGGGGGTGAAAGGGGACCTTTTCCAGGAACGGGAAAATCATGTCATATTGCAAGTCGAATATGTTCATGCTCACGCCGACAAAACCATCTCTACCGGTCGCCGCCTGAATCTGCTCCTTGGAGGGTTTTTCAATGATGCCCGTCAGGAAGCCTCCGTCGTCCTTCACCGTGACGGCAAACCGTTCGATCCGGCTCCACTCAAATTGTAAAGCGCGGCGGTCATAATCAATCATGGCAGACCGGTATTTATGCTCCCGCATCAAGGCGAGGGCCTTTTCCGAATAGAGGTTGTCACTGTTGCAGACCGTAAATCGTTTGCCCGCCCATCCGACATTCCCCTTGAGCCCCTGGTAGAGCGCATCGGCCGTTCCCATCGGTTTTGTGCGGTCGGCCGGAATGCGCTGGATTGCGTAGGAAATCTTCAGTCCCGAGAATTCGTTGTCTTCGTCTTTGTGTCCGTAATAGCTCCGGATGCTGTCGTCCCCCTCGCCGATGACGATCAGGACGTCCCGGTAACCTGCCTGCCTGGCGTTGAAGAGGAGGTAATCAAGGAAAGGCCTCCCCTTCCTCCCGACCCCGATCATGGATTTCGCCTTGACCTCCGCGTCGCGGATCAGGGCCGGGTCGGCTGAAGACTCCGGCGCCACCGACTTCTTCATCCGCGAGGAGATCCCCCCCGCGAGAACGACCAATCGTCCATCCGTCGTCATGCCGCCGCCATGGGTTTGGCACGCGTCCCTTCGTCCACTTTCAGGATGTACACCTCCGCATCTTCTCTCTCTATCGCCTCCTTCACCTCCCTGGCGTTTTTCGGGGCATACGCGAACATGCACCCGCCCCCTCCCGACCCGTTGATTTTAGCTCCGAGCGCCCCCGCCTCCAGCGCGGCCCCGATCATACGATCGATCTTCGGCGTCGAGATCTTCAGGACATCGCGAAGCACTTTCTGGTGATCATTCAGCAGCGTGCCGATGAGCCTGTGATTGAGGTTCTTCTCCCGCAGCACCTTCACCGCGCGCGTGGTGATGTCCCTGTTGCGGATGGTCCCATGCAGGAGCTCGGCCTGTTCTCCCGTCAATTCCCCGGAAAGGTCGTCTATGCCGGACTCCTGTATCGTTCGGAGTGAAAAGCCGGGATGCGACTGTTCCAGGCGGCGAACGACCTCCAGGATCTGGTTCTTCACCCTTGCCAGTATGAACCTGGTGTCCTTCGGTTCGTTGGAATTCCCCAGCACCAGTGCACCGAGCTTCGCATCCAGCTTCTTTACCTGGATCTTCGGATACGACTCAAGGAAGATCGTACCGCCGACTGCAGTGGAGTAGTGGTCCATCATCCCGCCCGGTTCGGAGAATTCGAGCACTTCCGCTTCGTGCGCGTACTGCGCGATCCGTTCGGCGGAAAGGCGGACTCCTTTCGGTTCACTCATCCTCGCCATGAAATTCACCCAGGCGACGATCAGCGCGGATGAACTGGATGTCCCGGCGTTGATGGGGATTTCACCGTGGACGGTGCATTCGACCCCGCGTGAGAATTGAAGCCCGTGACGCCGCAGGACGTTGACAACACTCTTGAGATAATCTCTCTCCCTGTCGTACACGATCGGCTCGGCCAGGGAGAACGACTCCACTTTGCCGATGTCGGGCAAATGGACGACCACCTGAGCGTCATCGCGCTTTTGACCCTCGATCGAGATCCGCAAGGAAATGGCGGAAGCGATAACCGGGAGGCCCAGGTAGTCCTGATGCTCTCCGAAAAGGCAAATTCTTCCCGGTGTGCTCACTTTCAGTTCACCTGGGTCCGTTCTCATGATATTCCCCGATTTCAATTCGTATGTATTTCAGCGTGCGAAAGAGGCATGAATACCTTCTCGATCGATGCCGGGTAGGGCTTTGCGGGCAAAAGGGGCTCCTCACTCACGGCACCTATACGGATCTTCTGACCGGACAACTGTCTGTCTCCCATCAACCAGAAGCTGACCTTTCCTTTCTCCTTCTCCGCAAAGCGGATAGAGCACTCGATCCCGTTTCGTCCCCTGTCCAGTCCGGACGTGACCCAGAACCAGGTGCTGTCCCCTCCTTCGATGGCGGCATCCCTGGAGACGCCATTGACGACCATTTTAAACACCGGGGCTTTCTTGTGCTGTGACCCCTGGCTCAGTTCAAGCAAGACGGCGATTTCCGCTTTGGCGAAGTCTTCCGGAACGCTCACATCCAGACGGGTTGAGGACTCAGTCCCGTCACCGCTGGTATGCGAGTTCGCGCTGAAGCGGACCTTTGTGGCCAGTTTACCAAAGCGCACTTCATCCAACCGGTTGCTGTCATTTGTGACCGGTTCACCAAAGCGCACGTCACCTAGCCGATTGTCGTCAAGTGAGCGAATGGCACTCCTCTCACCGCGAGTTCCCCACACGAGAAGATCGCCGTTTTCGATTGAATATCTTTGACCGATCGGAAGGCTCCTGTCAATATTGTCCGCGGGGACCAGTTCAGCCGTCAGAACCTCGTAGCCACCGAGACCGAGCGACAGGACGCCGCCCAAGCGGACGGGATCCGACAGTATTCGATTGTAAGGATAAATTACCTTCACATAGTAGTCTGTCGACGCGTCGAAATCGCCGAGATCCGGCGTCAGATTCACGCGGACCGTCCGCTCCGCCGGGCCGGGATTTCTGACAAGCAGAATCCCTTTCTCCCTCGTCATGTGCAGATAGCCATACGCTTCCCCTTTACGGGGATCGCCCAGCACCATCCGGGTCTTCTTCAGGACGCCCCGGTTCGACTTCGCCCATTTTACCGACGAGGCAATGGCATTCCATTCACCCGCAGAGAGCACGTCGGGTGAAATATAGAGTTCCCACATCATCACACCGCGCCCGAAGTACATCATGGCTTCATCGCAGAACGAGCCGAGGGATTCGTTCGCACCCCCCAGGAGATTGTATCTCCCTTTGATGATCCCGTGCGTCATCATGCTCGACATCGGGAAAAGAAGGCCCATCTTCCGGAGGTCATCAAACAGGACGACATCCTTGTATGTTATGGACTTCTGCCTGTCATTAAGCGACGGGGCGTTTTCCTGGTAGGCATAGTCCTCCCCCTGCATCCACATGCAATCGGCGTACCTGAGCCACCACGGGGAGAGCCACGCCCCGGTCGTAATATTGAGGAAGACTTGCGGGTCCTGCTTCCGGACGGAATTCATGACGTCGATGTATGCGTCGACCTGGGCCCCACGGGAATATGTACCCTGCGGGTGACCGTGATTCGGTTCGCTGCACGAGAGGAGCATGCCGTCCCATTTGAAGTATCCCACCCCGAAATTCCTCTCGTAGCCCTCCATCGCGTTCTTGTAGAAGGCCCTATATTTGGTCCCGGCAAGACAGAGGAAATTCCCTGTCGTCTCGTAGCCATTCTTGTTGGCCCACCTTACGCGGAGATCGCGGTTTGAATACCCTCCAAAGGGGGAAGCCCAGAGGCCGAGCGGGCTATTCGTGCTCTTGAGGGCGTTCGCGACGGCTGAGAATCCCTTCGGAAATCTCAGTGAGTCGATTCCCCAGACCTGGTCGTAACTGTCCCAACCGTCGTCAAGCACAAATGCATCAAGCCGGATTCCATGCCTGTCGTACAGGTTCGTTTTGAACGCGTCGATAGTGCTTAGCACTGTCTTTTCGTTCATTATGCCGAGTGAATCTTCCGCGATCGCCGGGTTCCTGAGATCGTACCAGGAGTTATACAGGAGGTACGGACGCGTACCGCTCACTTTGATGCCGTCGACATAATCCATGAACGCGTCGACGCGGTTCGACGACGAACGCGCGCACCCGAGAATGCTCGAATGACTCCTGTATGGTTCGCTCCCGATCTCACAGCCGCACACGTACCCGATTCTGACTGCATTGCCGTGAATCTCGGTTTCCGCCGTCGGGTATTCTACTCCCCAGAATATGTCATCGTTGAACAGGGGCTGCCCCAATTTTCCGCCGGAGAAACGGGGATGGGAGAATGTCATTGATTCAACGTACATGCGGTCGACGAACTGAATACTGTCCAGCGAGTCGGAAACTTCAATCCATTTGCGCAGCGAATATCGTGCGGAGTCGATCTCGAAGTTTGCCTTCAGCAATAATCCTGACAATCCCCAATCGTAGCGGAATTTCAAGGTCAGTTCCTTCCCCCCGCCGGGACGATCGCGTACTTCATACCCGGTAAACCGGAAGTCCTTTGCCGAGAGGACGACATCGTTTTCCCCGTTCTGCTCCTTTCCAGGAGCGGGTCCGAGACCTGCAAAGACCATTTGCAGCTCGAATATGTTGTCCTGTATAATGTACGTTTTTCCCGAGAGCTTGTTCACGATTTTCGAGCTCCCGCCCTTCCCCGGTGGAAGACTGATCACGCGTTCGACGTACCGGTTCCCTATGGAGATCCGGTCGTTGTGCTCCCCGACGTACGCCTGATCCTGCGCCCGGGCAAGTGGGGCAAAAAAGAGCAATATGAAGAGGATGCCATTGCGCATGTAATTATCCAAGTGTCTTACGTATCCTATGACTCCGCATTTGGCAATTCCGCAGCCGGTGATTCCACGTACGATGATTCTGCATTCGGTGATTCCGCGTTCTGTAATTCCGCATTCTGTGGTTCGATTCAAAAGAAGTCAGTGAGCCAGAACGTCAGATTGTAGTCGCGCCTGAGCGTATCCCGGACTTCCGGGTTCAAGCCCGGGTCGATGATACTGACCATCATATCCGTGTCGGCCGAGACACTATCACCATTCCCGAAAGAGAGATACGGCCTCTCGGTGTCGGATGCAAACATCTTCAGTCTGCGCTCTCCCGCACCCCAGGCAAGATGTTCGAAAAGCCCCGGCAGTGTCCCCTGCTGGTTCCCGGCAAATCCGTATTCCAATACCTGGACGTGATCAGGTTTCTTAATGGCGCGAATGAACCCGCGCAACTCTCCTTCCGTCTCATGCACATAAAACAAGCTCTTGTCTTCGTCACAGAACTCGAGCTGGGAGTCCCAGTATTCCACGTCTCGAACCAGAGTCCCGACAAATTGGACGTTGAATCGGTTGTAGAGCCTTATCACTCTGTCCAAATCGCGATCGCGGTCGAACGTCCGGACCCCCGGTTGTTCCCCTGCACGGGGGAACTCCGTCTGCACGACGTGCCTGCGTATCGTCTGGAAGCCGAACTTCTCGTAGTACGGGTTGATCGTCGTCGTCAGAAGAGAAACCGGGAGTTTCTTGTCCCGTATGTATTCGAGCGCATCCCGGAGTACACTCCCCGCATAGCCCTTTTCCCGCTCGGAGGGAAGTGTCGCGACGTTGCCGATTCCTCCGAAGCCGATTTTCTCTCCCCGGCAGTACATCGTACGTGGAAACACCTGCACCGAGCTGACGATATTCCGGTCCTTCACCAGTATTCTCGTGTCGGCCGGCGCAAGCGTGCGGTCCTTCAACACGTGTCTCGCAAAATACTCCCGTGACGTTTTGGGAAACGCCGCATCGCACAAAGAAACGACCTCCTCGAGCTCCTCCCGGGACGTGCACCCCCGTATTTCAAGCGCGGGATCGCTCATGCGGCCTCCGACGGAGTGACGGCCGCAAACGGCCACTCATGGTTCGACTTCGCCCAAAAGGAGAAGAAGACGGTCCCGGCGACGAGCCATGCGAGCCCCAGGCAGATCGCTTCGACGCCCGAGCTGATGAATATGTACGTGAAGCCGACAAACGCGATTATCGACGGGAGCGGATAAAGCCACATCTTGAAGGGCCTCTTCAGGTCCGGGCGGGTCTTTCTGAGAACGGTAAGGCCGACGATCTGGCCGATAAACTGGATGAGAATCCTGCTCGACAGCGTCGCCGCGATGATGAAGCCCAGGTCGAAAAGGCTTGCAAGACACGTCATGGAGCCGACGATCAACAGGGACATATGCGGAACGTGTTTTGTCGGATGGATCTTCTTGAGCGCACTGAAAAAGAATCCGTCGCGCGCCGCGGCAAAGGGGATCCGGGAATAGCTCATCATCAGCGAATAGACGGACCCGTACGCGGTCAGCGCGACCAGGACGGTCATCACCACGGCGACCGTATGCCCGTAATACTGGTCGAATATGTCGGACACGATATGCGTCGATCCCGCGACGATCCGCCAGTGCGTGACGCCGAGAATCAGTATGTTCATGACGGCGTACATGATGGCGACCCCGATGACCGACCACATGATGGCCCTGGGGAATACATAGGCGGGGTCCTTCACCTCTTCTTCCACGTAGCAAATGTTGTAATAGCCGAGGAGATCGTACATGGCAATGAGTGTTGCACTGCCGAGCCCGAGCACGAACCCCCATGAAAATGAGAACCACCCCTTCGGCACGTCAAAGGCATTTGCCGCGTTGAAATGCGTGAAGCCGACCGCGATCGTCAACGCCACCGTGGCAAGCATGACCACCCAGAGAGTGATCGTCACCACGCCCACGAACGTGATCCTGTGGTAGTGAAGCACGATCGTCACCACGCCGGCGCAGAATGCGAGCACCCGGATGTGCGTGACCGTAAGCCAGGGGACCGCGAAAGACACATACTGCATCATTCCCACAAGCCCGGAGGCAATTTCCAGCGGTCCGCTGAGGAGGAACGACCAGATGAACATGAAGGCGATGAACTTCCCGAAGAATCTCCGGTACGCCTCCCTCAGGTAGACATAGGACCCGCCTTCCCCCGGGATCGACGTGCTCAACTCGGCCCAGACCTGCCCATCGGAAATGGCGATGATCGCGCCGATGATCCAGCCGAGGATCGCCTGCGGCCCCCCCATTGCGGAGATGATCAGGGGAAATGTGATGAACGGACCGATCCCCACCATCGCGACCATATTGGACGCGGTCGCATGCAGCAGGCCCAGGTTTCTGTCGAGTGACTTCCCTTCGGCGGCCATCGCGCTCTACTGGTTCCCCTCGCTGTTGGGCGTGTCAGTTTCCGCAGGAACCGTCAGCGGCTGGAAGTAGTAGAGTCCCGTGTACATTTTTCCGGCATAGCCGGTACGGACGTTCAGTGTGAATTTCAGATCGTTGTACCCCGATTCCTGTACCCAGGTATTGTCGTTCGCGAACTGAACCGCATAGTCCGGCCTGAAATGCAGCCGGGATTCGGGGTCGGGAAGATTCAGATAGACGCTGCAGGCTCCGCCGGGCATATCATCAGGCAGGCCGGCCTCCCCGGCGAGGCTGAGCGTATCACCCGGTTCCCAGAACCGGGGGTCATCGGGGAGCTTGACGGCCCAGCGGGCTTTGCTCGCGCGGTGTTCGATGACCAACTCGACGTCCCGCGGATTGAACAGTGCCGCAAACCCGGTGTTCGTCAGGCGGATGGCATAGTGAAACCCGTTCCCCGGCCGGAGCGCGTCATCGAACCTCCCGCTGAGGAGCTCAAACCGGTAGCCGAGCCTCTTTGTAATAACATCAAAGCAGTTTTCCCCGCGCCATCCCTTGAGCACACCGGGATGGTAACCGCTGTTGAGGAACGACCAGTGGAGTTTTTCCATTTGCTTGATCGTATTGGCGCATTCGGCAAACGAACTCGGATTGCAGGTCTCCCCTCCCATCGGGACGTAGCGGCACTCCTCCGAGAGAAATGCCGTCTCTTCGGTCGTGTCCGTATACGTTCCGTAGTCGTCCCAGTTTGCAAGGAAGCAATCGTTATGATGCCCGACTCTCGAGTACATGGACTCGTTGAACGCCTCGGACTTTGCGATCGGGGCCTGGCGGTTGAAAATCTCTCTCTTGTAATGGGGGGTCCTGACCTGGACCATCCTCTCCGGCGGAAGCATTTTCAGGATTTCAAACAGGATCTTCCGCATGTTGGTGACCGAGTCCAGACCGTTTGTCGAGGAATGCATTTCCCCCCAGGCGCCGATGAATCCCGCCTGCATCGCGGCGATCACGTCTGCATTGGCGCGGATGATCGGTTTGAGCTGTGCGATGTGTCCCATGACGATGTTTAGCGGAGCGTCCTGCTGACCGATGTTATGACTGTAGGCAAACCGGGGAATGCACTTCATCCCTGCGGCCCGGATCACCTGGAAGTCGTTCTTTACAATGTTCAACTCGACGTCGCTCAGCGGCAGGCTCCTGAACGAGCTCAGGTAGTACATCCTCATTATGAGCGTTTGTCCCTTCGCCTTGCACATGGCAAGCTCCTGAGGCGTGAGCAGACCCCGTTCGGCCTCCGACGTCAGCTCTGTATAGAAGCCCCTTTCCGGGTTGCGGATCATCGTCCCGGACGGCGTGTATTTTACGTCAACCTGGGCAAAACACGGGGCAATGAGCATTGAGCTCATTAAGAGTATCGGGAGAAATATCAGGATTCCTTTTCCGGCCGGTTTCATTCTTTGTCCTTCACGATTTTGATGATTGCACTCCGATCAAAGTCCAGATTCAGAAAGGGTGAATCCGAGCGCACACGAGAAACGTCGTTCCCCGTCAGGAGATCCAAAGCCCTGTACCGCCCCTTCGGTAGTCCCCGCAGTTCGACAGTGCCGCGGAAGTGTTCAGCTGAAAAGAACGAGTAGTAATACGATTGCCCCTTCCGGATGACGTGAGTTTCCGGCCGGTCATATGCGATGTCGTAGAGGTTCAGGTAGTCTCCCTCGCTCATCTTCTCGCTTTCAGAGACTCTCAACCACTTCTGATAGTAATCAAACTTTGGTCCGTCGAGCATGAGGCTCGAATCGGCCTGCTCGATCCCCGGAAGCGTGAATTTCGATGCCGGGACGCCGCCAACAGCCAGAGTCGAAACAAAATCCTCTCTTCCCCCGGGAATGAATTTCTGGAGCACGGGATCCCACGGCCGGTTCGTCAACTCCACGTGGTCGCCGCTGTACGACTCGCGCCGGCCGTAGAGAGCCCGGAATGTTTTCCCCTTCAATCGTACCTGCCAGGAATCCAGGGGATCAGAGGCCACCGTTTGATTCAGGTATGGGAGATTATAATAAGAGAAGTTGGTTCCACACGGACAGATCTGGACCAAAAAGGAGGGCTTGAGCCGGGTTGCCGTGCGATAGATATCGGCGAAGAACTCCGGGACACCCCGGGCGGACTCCATCGGGCTCGCGTGATGGTGACTTCTGTTGTAACAGCGGGGCACCTCGTTCAGGTTTTGGCCGTCCATCTTGAACCCGTCGATTTTCCACTGGACGATCGCCCTGCGGACGAACGCCAGGTAGTATTCTCTGACCTGTGGCAGTGCCGGGCAAAGAGTGTAGGCATTCCACCAGGAGACCTGAACCCGGCGCCCGCTCGTATCGAGGAGAAACCAGTCGGGATGTCCGGCGGCGAGCCTGCTCTGTATTCCCATCCCGAATTCTTTCATCCGGTCCGGACAACACCCGGCGCCATACGAGGAATCCTGGGCGGCAATCGGGCACCACCAGATCCTGACTTTCAGCCCATAGGAGTGAATGGAATCTATAAACGCTTCGAAGTCTCTCTCCCCTCCTGGAAATTTGACACGGTCGGGGTCCCAGTCCCCCAGATTATTCTGCCAGCCGTCGTCGATCGTCACCCAGCCGAATCCGAGTTTCTTCACCAACGGCAGGGTCTTCAGGATTTGTGCTTTCGTGAAGTCCCTCCCGTACCCCCACGCACACCATTCCGGTTCGTGCGCATCCGAAGGCGCACGGGGGAACGAAAACCCCCCGGCCTGCATGAGCGCTGAATATGTTTTCAACCCGTTATAGAAATCGCCTGTATGAACAATGATTGCACAGGGAGGCAGCTCCGCCGATCCATGTGGCGGCATGACAACGCGATCCGAATCCTCCACCGAAACCGAGACGGTCCCGGTATCCAGAACTCTCACAGGCAACGAAATGAACATCGGCTTTCGGCTCATGACCGAGAGAGCGAAACCCGAGCTCTTCGTCCACAGGTCAACGACCGGCATCCCCCCGCCATAATCAGGCGCGTTCATCCCCTGGTAGTTCGCTCTCGCGAAGGCCGGGATGAGCGGAAATATCCAGTCGTACCTTTCCGGATAGCTCCCCCCCTGGAAGCTCCAGAATTTGAATGCACTGTCCGCACCGGATCTCCTGGCGTCCAGATGAGTCGAAAGGAGACTCGAGGATGACACACCGATTGGCTTTTCGCTTTCATTATGCAGTGTCACATTGCAGATGATAGCGTTGCCGAATGTTTCCGGAATGAGGAATTCGATTGTTTCGGAAATTGCCGGGTCCCGGGAGAGTGCCCGGAGGGAAACGACATTGCACCTACCATACGTGCCGTTCCGGACCGATTTCTTCAGGAACTTCGGGACGATGTGGAAATCAAGGACTCTCTCAGGATCCGTCAGTGTCACACGGGAGAGTATTCCGGCGTCGGAGACCAGCTCTTCGTCTCCGGAGCCGCGGCGTATGGAACTGAAAACCTGAAAACCGCCGTCTTCATTTATATGTATCCCGACCGCACTGTTGCTGATATGAATCGGAAATTCGGCATTCCCCGAACTGATACGAGAGGGCTGCCGGGTGACCCGCACATCCGGTGCCGCCTCGCGTGACCGGGCCTCGCTGTCAGCGGCAACCAGATTCGCGAGCGGGATCAAGGCCAGGTGCAACATAAGGACCAGGCCTCGTACGCCGAATTGTCTTCCTGGATACACTTGTCTCTCTCTTCGTCGCGGGATCGCTTTGCGCCCGCGTTTGTGCGAATAAAAATGGCGGGACTGGTAAAAACAACGTGGCTCGTTTATCAGTCCCGCCACAGGTCTTCGTTCAAACGTCACTCATTTCACGAGCACGAGCTTCTTGCTGGCAGAAAAATTCTCCGCCGCAAGCCGGTAGATGTATACTCCACTGGCATATGTACTTGCGTCAAATATGGCCACATGCTTCCCGGCCTGCTGGATGCCTGAGTATAACGTTGCCACCTCCTGCCCCAGCACGTTGTACACTTTCAGCGTCACGAAGCTGTTGTGCGGAATCGTGTACTCAATGTGGGCTGAAGGGTTGAACGGATTGGGATAGGCATTAGAGAGCGCAAATTGATAGGGTTCCTGCGCCGGGGTCGTGCTCACGCCCGTAAAGCCGCCTGTAAACCAGCCCCGATCGCCAACGGGCTTTCCGTCAGTGCCCCCCGTTTTTAACGACGCGCTCGTGTATTGCATGTCCTGAAGCTCCGGAAGCGGCCACTGGGGAATCCAGTTACTGCCGGCCGCGGTCTGGAGCTTGTAGCCGTAAATATCCGTTGAGGCGATGTTCTGGCGGATGTCGTAGTAATACTGGAACGCCCCGACGCCGTCACCCTGGCCGTTGTTCACGACGTTGGGGATCGAAGCCCCGTACCCGGGGTCGACATTCAGGTTACCCGACTGAACCAGCCCCGGCCAGTGGACCTTGTCGTTGAACATCCCCGTCGTTCTTGCGTTCATCCAAGTTGGTGCAATCAGCGAATCGTCGCCGTGGGCGGTGTCATCCCATGCTTTCCAGAAATTGATGACCGCGGCCGGCTCGAAGAAGTTGTTGTTCTTCACCTCGATGTTCCTCTTTGCCTCCGCCAGCCACAGCAGGTTAGCGGAGCTCGAATCCTGCGGGTCAAACACCTTCGGTATGTCGCCGCCCAGCGTGTCAAGATCGAGAACCGAGGGGATGGCAAGCGACCTCAACTCATCCCAGAACTGCACGTACTCGATTTGCGTGATTCCCCCAAGCCACGTTCCATAGAACATGTTATTGTCGATCTTGGCCGTGGTGACGTTGAAAATCCAGAAGGGATTCTGAAACGTCATCACATCACTGTTATGCTCGAAATCGAAATACCGGACGAAACTGGCGGTTACCGGGCACGCGTCGTAACAGTTCATTGCAATGAACGTGTTGTCGTGCATTGAGATGGTATCCGTTATCGCCGTGTTGTTCGTGTTGCGGACAGCTTCGCCGGAGAACCATTGCGTGGCCGAGATCAGGTTCCTGAATTTGCAGTTGGTAATGAAGAGGCTGCACCAGTTGCCCGTGTATCCAATACATTCGTCAGGCATGTCCTCGAAAATCACGTGGTCCACATAGAGCTTCACCGAATCCGCCGCGACCTGGATAAACGACCCGATGCCGTTCACGTTGAGCGCATTGAGTGTATTGTTCGGGGCCCTCCCCGTGAGATACAGATTCTTGAACGTGGCAACCGTATGCTGTCCGTTAATGACGAACAGGTAATACGGAAGTGTACCATCCAGTAAAATGCCGGCCTCGATACACGGTGGGCGGCCATTCGTCCCCAGGACTCCGATGACCGAGAAATTCGTCTTCACGGTGATCGGGCCGAACCACAGGTACGTCGTGTCCAGGCTTACCAGTTTATAGACCTTGTGCGCCTGGGCTCCCGCCCCGGTCGTGTCGGAACCAATGATCTGGTCAAGACTCAACCCGCTCGAATATACAACAAGCGTGTCCGTCGGGGCGGCATGCGCCGTGACAGGGCCCGCCAGGAAAACAGATACAATGACAGCAAACAGCGCCATTGGAAATGTCTTTTTCATGATGTCACTCCCTATGTGATTGGTGGATTAGTAAAGCGAACTATGATTGTTTAGAATTTTACCCGTAATCCCAGATTCCCTGTCATACCGTAATCCTGCTCCGACTCAGGGACACCCGCTCCTTGAATGATGCTCACGTCCCTCGCGCTATTGATGTTATAGAGATTCCCGAAGAGCTCAACGCCGAACCAGGGCAATCCCTGCTTGACAGAAAGATCCCAGCGCCTGTAGGCAGCCGTGTAACTTCTGAGCTGCGGCCAGAAATTTGGTCCGGTAAAGATGTTGTCGTCGTAGAGCAGCGACACTCTCGCGGAGAACGCCATGTAGTCATAGCCGAGGGAAAGGTTGAAGATGTTGTTCGGCTGGTACAGAAGTCGGTCGCTGAACGAGGTGTCAATATAGTTGACCGTGCGTCCGTTCGAACTGACCTGCTGGTAGGGGTACTGGGCCTTCGAGAAAATGTGCGTGTAGTTCACCCCGAAGACCAATCCCGAGAAGACACCCGGCAGGTACCAGAAGTGGGTTTCCCAGTCCAGCTCCATGCCGTAGTCTCTAATTAGATTTGCGTCGTTTACATAGCTATTGACCGGATACGTCGCCTGCGGAATCGATCCGTTGATGAGGCTTGGAGGAAAATACTGGAGCGCATTGGCGCCGGAGACGGAGAATGTCCATGGATAAATCAGGTCGCGGATCTGCTTCCAGAACCCTCCGATCGTGAATAGTCCGATGGCATTGTCATAGAAGGACACGGACGCGTCGAAGTTGGCAGAGCGCGTGGGATTGAGCGCGTAGTTGTTCCACGCGATGGCTCCCGCCCCGACATCGATGCGCGGAACGATCGCGTTGTAATCGGGATACGCCAGCGTGTTGGTGTACGAGAGCCTGACGTCGAACCATTGGAGCGGCTTGTATTTCAGCGAGACATCCGGAAGAAAATACCCGTGATCCTGCGTGACTGTTGTATCGTAGAAGTTGTACGCGTTGAAGGAGTTCCGGGATTCGATCCCCCGCGGACCCGTGTAATGGGTACGGAGATCCTGGTACCGGACCCCGCCCGTGAGCGTTATCTCCGACCCAATGTTGAGAATCGACATCAGGTACAGGGCGGATTGATTTTCAGATCCGGAGTAATTATTCGTCGTCGAGAGATAATTGTCACGGGCGTAGGCCTGCATGCCGAAATTGTCCGCGATGTACTGCACCTTGGACCTCATGAGATCGGCCATCTGCGCCATCATCCCGTAGTTCAGCGGCTCCGTCATCTGGTAGTCGCCGCCAAGGAATTTCCCGTAGCTGTAGTTTGGATCGGCGAAAGCGGATATCGGAATCTTGTAGATCACACTGGGGGGGAGGCCGAAATAGTTGATGATGAGGTTGTTCACTACGCCGGATCCGCCGAACTGCAGCCCGCCCCCGTCGTAGACGTCCTGAACGAAGTGACGCGTATGGTATCTGTACGCGCCCCCCGCCTTGACCTCTGCATTCACATCATCCGAGAACGTCACGTTCGATTTGAGGTCGACGGATCCGGTAAAAGCCTGGGTTTTGGAGAAATAGCTGCTCCCCGAGAGCAGGTAAAGGATCGTGCTTGAAAGATTGTCGTTTGCTGCAGGAGGAACATTCCGCGGGTTCACATTGGGTTGATTGGTGAACTGTCCCAGCCCGGCAGATTGCTGCATGAATTCGATGGTCCAATCAGCGGGATCCCGCGAGTCAGAATAGGAGCTGGAGAGTTTTGCGTTTACCTGGACCAGGGGAAAAGCGTTTTCGAATTCGATCCCGTTCGTGACACTCCGCGCTTCACCATTCTGATCAGAAATCGAGTAGAAATGGTTGTTACCGGTGATATCGAAAATTTCCTGTCTCGGCTGGACATTCGAGAGACCAGTGCCGAAGAAATTGGTCAGCTTGATCCTTCCTTCCGGCAACTTGTAGTCTAATACCAGGGCGGCATTTCTCCGCTGGATATCGCGGGGAATGTCAGAGAGATTCAACGTCAACAGGGTATAGTTCGTTATGGTATTTCCGGGGTGGGTGTACGATGCGCCGAGCTCGTTGGAGGTGAGGTTCTCCCGTTCGATATCGATCTGCGCCAGCACCCCGAAGTCGTCGTCCAGGAAGCGCTCTTCAGCACTGGCGACGTATTTGTAGTTGTTATACTTGTTGTATGCGTCGGGCAGGTTCTTGTATCCCCCCTGCGCGAGAAGGTTGAAACCGGGCGTTCCGGGGGCGCCCAGCCTCGCTTCCCGGAGTCCGAATTCCACGATCCCACCGAGGACATTGGCGTCCAGATCCGGGGTCACGGTCTTGAAGACCTTTATGCTCCCGAGCATGTCGGAGGCAATGCCGCTCAGGTCCGCGCTCCGGTCATTCGGGTTTGACGACGACATCTGAATGCCGTCCACAGAGACCTGGTTGTACTTCGGGGCGAGTCCCCGGATAACAAGCTCGGTCCCTTCACCGCCGTTGCGCAGGACGGAGACGCCGGGAAGCCTGCCGACCGATTCCGCGGCGTTCTGATCGGGGAGCTCCTGGATTTTAGCGGCGGAAACCACATTGACGATCTGGTTTGCAGAGAGCTGCTGGTTGATCGCGGCATTCTGGCCCGCGGCCTGTGCGGTGACAACGACTTCACTTCCTTCGATCGCGACCGCTATCAGTTTGAAACTAACCTCGACGTTGGCGTCCCCCTGGAGCTCGGCATGTTTTTCTTCGGTCTTGTACCCGATAAAAGTCGCCCGGATCGTGTACGAGCCCGGAGGGAGGCTTACAATGAGAAACCGCCCGTTCAGATCCGTTACGGCCCCTTTCCCGGTGCCGACAACCAGCACATTCGCGCCCGCAAGCCCCTCCCCAGTCTTCGCATCGGCGACGATGCCATTGATATAACCGGTGGCCGCGACGGCGGCCGCGGTGCCGCAAAACACGAGAAGAAGGGCCGCAAGGCCGAGAAGGAGGATCGCTCTCTTTAGCATGATGTCATTCTCCGGTGATTTACGGGACAACACGATCCGTGTTACTTCAGATACACCATTTTCCGCACGAGTACTTCGCCGCCGGCCTGGAGCGAATAGAGGTACACTCCGCTCGCGCAAGAGGTACCATCGAACGTGACGACATGCGTCCCCGCGCTCTGGTAGCCTTCGACAAGCGTGGCGACCTCGCGGCCCAGTACGTCGAACACCCTCAGCCTGACGGGCCCCGATCTCTCCAGCACGTAGTGAATTGCCGTGGTCGGGTTGAACGGGTTGGGATAGTTCTGTGAAAGCTCATAGGACGAAGGGGCGGCGGGAGCAACGGGTGTGATCCCCGTCGTAAGTGCCGTGCGGTACACATAACACTGCGTTTGGTAACTGCCCGGCGCCACATTCACCATTCCGTAGGGTGACACCGCCGAGTTTACTTCAACGAGAAACTGGATTGTACCCTGGTTCTGGCCCGGGAAGAGAACGTTCAGGGGGAGGGCGAGCTCGGTTCTCCCGGCGCTGTCGGCTTTCTTCATCCCCGCGGCGGATACCCAGGACCAATTGGACCCTCCGGATCCGTTGTACTTCCAGAACGAGGAATTCTCAACCATGAATTCAGCCCCGATGGAAGCGCTGTCGTTGTACACATAGCCCGTCTTCGCGTTCGCAGTGTCCCGGTCGACATCAAGGAATATGTGGTAGAAGTTTTTTGACGCATCAATACTTCCCGCAACCTGGTAGCTCATGTAGAGATTTGCAGAGTCGTTCGTTGCCCAGACGTTCGTAATTTGCGCCGTAGGGTCCGTCGAGGGATAATTCGGGGCCGGGCTCAGCGGGGAGAGGCCCTTCCAATCGCCGAATTTCCCGTCGATGGTGATCACTCCGCCGGTCCCACCCGGAGGGGGAGGAGGGACTCCGGTGACAACATAATTGCAGTAGTCTTCGAAATACGCGGGGAGCACGTCATAGGGGTTCGGGAGCGTTGCGTCCGTCACATACGTCCAGCCGACATTCGAGGAAGCTGCCCGCTGCACCCGGCTCACGAGCTGGCCCGCGGGCGTGTTGTACGCGATGATATAGAAATTATCCCTGCTGTATTTGTGGGCCCACAACGGGGGGGTCCAGGTATCGAAACCGACATTTGTTTCGAAAATGCAGATAACGTCCGTTACGCGCTGTCCGTTGTAGAACAGGTAACTTTCGATTGTGTTCGTTCCCGGATTTCCCACCACCAGTGACGCGGAATCCTTCGCCTTGACGTAGTTGTACAGCGAGAGATAATAGGGCTCCTGGCCGGGCACGTTGGACTGGCCATCGAAGAAGATCCCGTCGAGGGCCGGGTAAAATGCATACCACTGATCGATTTGAGACTTGACGGTGGCTGCCGGCACCGCACCATAATTGGTCCAGACATACCCGATCACCCTTCCGCTATCGGCGTGCATGGTGGCGATTGCGGAGGCATAGGAAGCGTCATATCTGGAACCGGGTCCGCTGTTCGGGTTGGCGATCGCATAGAGCCTGCCAGGCATTTTGGCGGCCTGGGCTTCGAGTCGACTCCAGTCGGAGCCCGGCGGGTCGAAATACGCCGGCACCATCACCCGCATCCCGAGCGTGTCAATACGCAGAGAGTCAGGACGTTCGACGCGAACACCATGCTTGCCGGCGGCCGTGACAACCGATGAGTACATCAATAGAAGGATTAGAAAGATGAACGAATCGAAACGGGGTTTTCCGCTCATCGCTGCACCCGGAATCTGTGGGACCTGTTTCGACTGCGTTAGTTAAGGGGAGGGGGATCCGGCTTCGCTCGTTCCATTCCATCGCGCAAACGGTGTCTGCGGGATTCCGGCAGATCACGACTGAGTTTGATAAATATTTTTGTTATTGTCAAGTAATTTCTAAATTATTTTATGAATTGTTTGGCGCGTGAGTGCGCGCCAGTCAAGTAATATGGACACTTGACACCAGATTGAAGATCCTGTATGTTGCCTCCGCTCAATCCAACCTCACATAGCAGAGATTCCCCCAGCCATGGCTCTGAACGCATGGATTCACCCGGTCGTGATCTGCTGCGTCCTATTCTCCGGTAGCAACGCTTGCGCGGACAAGCCCAGGCAGCCGAATGCCGCCCCGGAAACGGGAGAGCCCAGGATTGTCAACATCATCAATTTCATCCGACTTCTGGAACCACGATCGGCCGAGATCACCGAGGAGGTGCTCTACCAGACCGTCGTCGAGCAGATCAAGACCATGCGGGCGTGTAAGCTCAGGGGGACGTTTCTCCTGCAGTATGATGCCCTGATGGATCCACGATATCAGAAACTCCTGGCAACCGTGCCGCCCGACACGTTCGAGGTCGGTGCCTGGTGGGAGATCCCTCAGCCTCTCGTGGAACGGGCAGGAATGAAATGGAGGGGCCGGTTTCCATGGGACTGGTACGCTAACGTGGGCTTTTCCACAGGGTACACGCCTGATGAGCGCGAGAAGCTTGTTGATGTCTATATGGAGGACTTCAAGAAGATATTCGGACACTACCCGGCGTCCGTGGGATCATGGTTCATCGACGCGCACACACTGAATTATCTGTATGACAAATACCATATCACGGCCTCCTGCAACTGCAAGGACCAGTACGGGACTGATGGATATACGCTCTGGGGAGGATACTGGAGCGGGGCCTATTATCCGAGCAGGCTGAACTCCTACATGCCGGCTCAGAACGAGGAGAGTCAGGTTCCCGTGCCGGTCTTCCGGATGCTGGGGAGTGATCCCATACGGCAGTATGATCAGTCCCTCACACCCAACGGGCAGAGTGTGGTTACGCTGGAGCCGGTCTACCAGTTCGGCGGAGGGGATTCATCGTGGGTGCACTGGTATTTCCGGCAGTTCCTGGAATCCGTGTCACTTGGATTTAACTACGTGCAGACCGGACAGGAGAATTCCTTTACATGGGCTGCCATGGCCAAGGGGTTCAATATCCAGATGCCGTTGATCGCAATGTTAAGAGACGAGAACAAGATACGGGTTGAGACACTCGGAGAGTCGGGGAAATGGTTCCGGCAGCGGTACGCGGTTACCCCGGCCACATCTGTCACGGTGAAGAAGGATATGGACGGAAGCGACAGAAAGACGGCCTGGTTTAACAGCCGGTTTTACCGCGTGAACCTCCTGTGGGAACACGGCCGGCTGCGCGTCCGCGACATTCACCTTTTTGATGAGCGATTCTCTTCATTCTACACGCTCGGAAAGGCGACGTCGAATGACTGTGCATTCTTTGCGCTTCCGTTCATCGAAGGTCATCTCTGGAGCTCGAAGGCCGAAGCCGCTGGATTGGAGTTAAAGGCAATTGTTGGAGGGAAGGAAGTCCTCCTGGAGGGTGCAGATCCGGAATTCTCGGAACCGGAAACCGGCGTGTTGCGGGCGTCATGGCCGCTTAAGAATATCCGGGGAACGTTGGTGATTGAAATGAATGAGAAGTCCGTCAGGATGGAAATGCAAAGCCCGGACTCGGTCGGGTGGTTCGTGGAGCTGCGCGCTGCGAAAAATGCAGCGCTGCCATACACGAATATCAGCAAAACGAGGGTCGACTGCCGCTTTGAAGGGATGAACTACTTCGTCGGAACTGACAAAGGGAGGTTCGACGGGTCAGTTGGCGATGGTATTCTCAGGATCGTTCCAGAGGGAAGACGTCTTGTTTTGAATCTCGCGGAAAGGAAATGAGGGGAACCAGGGAATTCAAGCTACGCCCACTTGAGGTCCTGTATGAGATCTCGTATCAGAAGGCGGCTCAATGATGACAGATGACACAATTGGAGTCGGGCTGGCGGCATTCGGGATGTCGGGGCGTGTGTTCCACGCTCCCCTTTTGAAGAATAATCCCCATTTCCAGATACGGAGAGTCATGGAACGAACCAAGAACGAGGCAATCAAGTTTCTCTCCGGAATCCCCGTGTCCCGATCATTTGAGGAATTGCTGAGCGACCCGAGTGTCCAGGTCATCCTCGTAAATACGCCAGACAGTTCACATTACGATCTGGCAAAGAAGAGCCTCGAGGCCGGCAAACACGTCGTTGTCGAAAAGCCGTTCACGCAAACTTCCGCACAAGCGGAAGAATTGATCGCTTTGGCCGGGCGTGTCCGGAGAGTGCTCACAGTGTTCCAGAACAGGAGGTGGGACGGAGATTTCCTCACCATACAGAAAGTTTTACGTGAAGGTGTGCTCGGCCGGCTGGTTGACTACGAAGCACACTGGGACAGGTACCGCAACTTCATACAAGAGGGGACGTGGAAGGAACGGATCGATTCCGGCGCAGGGCTACTCCAGAACCTCGGTCCCCACCTGATTGATCAGGCACTTCTTCTCTTCGGCCTCCCCGAAGCCGTGACTGCACACCTCCGTGTCGTGCGGACAGGAGGCTCGGTGTCCGACTGGTATCAACTCCGGCTTCATTATCCAAACGTGGGCGTTGCGCTTTCCTCCAGTTACCTCGCCAGGGAGGCTTCCCCCCGGTTCGTTCTCCACGGAACGCTCGGGTCGTTCGTGAAACACGGGATAGACCCCCAGGAACAGGCTCTTGCCGCGGGCGGCGTACTGGGGTCAACAGGTTGGGGCGCGGAAACGGAAGCCTCATGGGGGATGCTCACTGCGGAAGGGACGTCGGAAAAGAGAAAGGTCGAGACACTCCCCGGAAACTATATGGCCTTCTACGACAATCTGTATGACTGCATCGCGCGCGGAGGCGAGATGGCGGTCAAACCCGAGGAAGCTGCGAATGTCATCAGAATCATCGAAGCGGCACAGAAGAGCGATGCGGAAGGAAGGACTGTACCCATTCCCCCCCAGTAAGTCCCCACGCCTCTATAGTAGTAGCTTCATTCAGATAGCAGAGGTTCCCGGGTATTAGACCAGAGGCTCGGTGTTCACAAGAGAACAAGCCTCCGGTCACTTCATCTCGTTTCCCTCCCGGGTTTCGAGCAGATCATCACTCGGGATAGAGGGAGCCCAGTAACGCTCAATATGCGCGACCATGAGACTGTCTGCCTGCGTGAGGCTGACATGCGGGGGCATCCGGTGGTTGTACAGTGCCTGCGTCAGATCGCGCGCAAGAACCACATTCATGCCCAAAAGTTTCTGCGCTCGTACGCCAAATGAACGGCCGAGAACGCAGAAATTGAGGTGCACGCCCATCAGGACAACATTGGTGATGCCACGCTGTCGAAGGAAGCTGTAGATCTCCTGCCCGTCATCCGAGATGCCGTCCCCGTCCATGATATTCAGCGTGGAAACCTGACGCGTCCAGGGCCGGCCCATTGTGCAACGGGGGGTATCGTCGCAACCCCCGTCGGAGTCATCTATCGGGTAGGGAGGCTCCCGCGTGGAGTCGGGGTTGATCCAGGCGGGGATGGGAAACGGGGGCCGAACCGGCGGCGCAGATTGGACCAGCCTGCGACCGGGGGCGTCGCGATAAAATGCCATCGTTTCGCTCGGGGCGTGTATGATCGTCACTCCCTCATTCCTGGCGGCGTCAAGAACCCTGTTCATCCTCGGGACCATTGCCAGCGCACGAGCGGTGGCGCCCTTACACCAGTTCTGATCCCACATGTCACAAATGATGATCGCCGTCCGGCGTGGCTCCCAATGTACAACGCGCTCAACTATGGTTGTATCGACCCTGCTGCGAATATGAAGTTCGAGGACATTTCCACCGGAGGCATATCCTGGGGATCCCAAATTCGACAGGATCAGTGCGCCACAGACAACGAGTAGGTAATAGAGTTTCATCGATTCTCGCTTTCGTCGTGATCAGGGTGATGCATCAGGGCACTTCAGCGGGCCATCAAGCCTGCTGAGTAATGGGCACTTGAACGTTGATCTGATTTGGCATGAGAATCTGCTCCTGGGGATGTTTGGCTTGAGGACAAGATACAGCTTCGAAGGCTACAGGTCAAAAAGATTATTTTGTGAAGCGGTCGTTTCTTCCCGGGGGAAACCCGGACGTCACCTCCTGCGTTCAACGGGAATGGCATTTGATTCTCCCGGATTCTTCACGGGAGCCCTCACGAGCACGGACAGTCTTCCACACGATGACGTACGCCGAACCCACCCCCGCTTTAGTGAAGAAAACCTGAAGAAGAACCTCACGCTTCTCCAGCCCATCGAAGAAATCGCACGAGAGAAAGGTTGCACTCCCGCGCAGCTTGCGCTCGCCTGGCTGCTGGCAGAGGGAAATGACATTGTCCCGTCAAGGAGCCTTTTTTTGCTCAGTCAATGGCGGTTTGCTCATCATTTCGCCCAGTTGTTGGATCAACTGACGGTTCATTTCACTTATAGAGGACTCCGAAAGTTGCCAGCCAAGGGGAATGGGGACACCCCTCTTGATCAAGTTGTAATGATCAAACTTGCCTCCTCGCTTGATGAGAGAATCACTAAGCGCTGCGATTGAATAACGACTATGCGCCACCCTCGTTGTCAAGAATGCTCTGATCGGTGCAAAAACCTGCAAGAATCCGTTGGTAGTTTCCGGACTAGAGTCGACTGTCACCTTTGAACTACTATCAATTGGTTCATTGGATATTACTATGACCGCAATCCTATATCGCGTTGTGTCAGCTAGTTTGTCTGCCAGCGCCGTGAGAATATCGTGCACCGTCTCCGCGCCGGAATTATCAAAATAACCACCATCGACGATGTGTCCCCAGGGCCGATTTCGTGAGTCAGAAAGCAACCCCGCGGGGCTTACAAACGCGAACCGAGCGCTCATCAGGACTGCAGTACTTAGTCGCGTATCCCTTTTCATAATCGCGTGAATATCAAGAGCGTCGTAAAAGAGTTGCGAACCGATTTTTACATTGCTCATGATCATCCGGTTTCCTCCCTCAACGCTCGTGCCGTTTAAGAACAAGGATGGAACGTCGTCCGGGTAGTCTTTCCACAAGTCGCAAAACGGCTTTTCAAACCGATCTGAATCCATTTGCGCAACGTTCATATATTTCTTCCATGCTGCACCCCAAGCATCCTCTAGAGCTACCGAGCGGTCGGCCCGTATTACATTGAAGCCTATCAACGGCTGAACAACCTCAGGGAAGAGCATGACTCCCAGCGTCGGGGCGAGGAAATCCTCAGAGAGGATCTTTTGAGCCTGTTCTCTTAAGTGACCACGCAAGGATGGCAGTCGGCGTTCTTCAGCTATCAGGGACGCAAACACCGCTTCACCGAGACTGCCCCCCGAAACACCGCTCAACGCGAACACATGCGCGGAGAAATCAGGGAGAGAATCTTCAAGAGCACACAAAACACTGGCAGTCCAATAGGCTGCTCTTATCCCACCTCCCTCCGCAGCCACGAGAACGACGGGATACGGTTTGTTCACATTTGTCCCATGATGATTTGACCAGGAATCGAACTTCTCAGCAAGGGTGCATAGCTCTGGTGGGCAATTCTCATCTAACGCGCGGATTGGATGGTAATCAATGAAATAACCCGAAATAAGGGCAACAGCTATTAGAAAAGAAAACACCGGGAGACGAGTCTTGTGACCAATATAGGTTAACCAGCTGCCAAAGGTGACCCAAGCACATCCTGCAAGTAGAACGATGGCCCCAGTATTCAGGAATTGTCCAAGGAAGAGATAACTGAAACGGAATCCTATAACCAGAATTATGGAAAGGACAGATAATGCACGGACAATCTCCTTTGTTGATCTCGGCAGGTCATTTGCCTTGATTAGATTGGGCTGAATAGGATCACTCAAGTTGAATAGCTTTCTTCGTATTGTGACAAACAGCAGGAATATGAATGCATTGAGCCCCCATATCACACTGTACATGCTCAAGTTACTTGCTTCTTTTACAGAGCCCAATTCCCTGAAAGGCTCTGCCGCAACAATGAGAGCAAATGAAACGATAACAAATACGCAATAACCCACAACCCGTGGAAGCCAAGTCGCATAAAATTTGAAGCGATCGTTGCGAGGCAATCCGAATAGATCGAAGTAGAGCAAGACACGAGCCCAGTACCAGCACGATGTTGCACATGCCCAGGTCGATATGAATACTGCGACAATGATTGAAACTCGTCCGTCCGCCATCTTGCGAAGGACTTCTTGTCCCTGGCCGACAAAAACAAATATGATCAACATGACAATCGCCACGACGACGCTAAATCTGCATATGAACACTACACTTAGAACTTCCTTTGTCCGCGACCATACCTGCTGCAGCAGTTTCAATAGTCGATTAATTCCTCTCATCGTCATATCACCACCTGTACTCAAATGAGGTTGCGCGACAATTCAGATTGGTATTGCACGATCGTTGGTTGGCCCCTTTTTTGCTCACCACATGATCTCACGCCGGCAACCGGGACCAACAGCGGCTTCACCTGGCAAATCGTTTGCCGGCACGGCTGCCACGAATTGATCCCCTCGCCCACCCATGTTACCCCCCTTTCTGAATAGGAGCCTCATTCCGCGTCGGTTCACGTCCCGGGACATTCTCCGCAACGAATTGTGAGGCGTTTTATCCCTCACGGGGGTGGGCATCACAAGATTTTACATCGGCGATGTCCGGCACCGGGAGGCGAGTAACCCGGTGGCTGTGCTGAGATCCAGGTCGGCCACGAGTAAGCCCTCCTGCCCGTAAGGCTGATAGCACTGGAGGGTGCCATCCGGGCGTGCGACTGCCGACGTGGTGCCGGACCCTTCGCTCGCGCAGTTCACCGACGCAAAATAGCACGTGTTCTCCGCCGCACGACACAGCATCGCTTTCTCGTGAAATGTGTTGGCCGGATCCGCGAATGTTACCGGGCGATAGCTCCCCGGCTCAGCAATGTGGGCGTGCGGGTGAAATACGACCTGAGCTCCATGGCGCACTGCCCACCGTACCGTTTCCGGGTACCTCCACCCCTCGTGGCAAATCACCACGCCAAACGTGATTGGGCCGGCCGAGAATACCCGGCGTTCAGACGCGAGCGCCGGGTATGTGGCCTCTTCCGACGGGTCGATCTGTCCCTTATCCTGCCACCCCGCCACCTTCCCATCCGGATTGAATACACAGGCGGTGATCTGCAAGCCGCGATCAGTCCTGCGTTCGGTTCCCAGGATAACCGTTATGCCGGCATTCCTTGCGGAATCTGCCACATTTGCCCACGCCTTTTCGAGGAACGCGGGATCCGGCGGTGGAATCGAACTGCCCGGCCACCGATATCCGGGAACGAAGCACTCCGGAAAACAGATTACCTGCGCGCCCTTTCGGCCCGCCTCTGCGACTGCCGATGTCGCCAGGTGTACGGACTCATTCGGTGTCGCTGGTATGCGGAGATTTGCAAGGGCTATACGGACAGTACTCATGCCTTCCCTTCGATTGGACAAAGGTAACTCTCTGGCACAGTATTCGGTCAAGCCCGCTCAGGAACACTGGAAAGAGGTGGATCCTAACCAGCCATATCAAACATCTTGTGAAACAGCTCCTTTGACATACATATCCGGTCTACTTCATTGTTCCGAAGCTTCTTTGCGTATGAGGAGAAAGCTTCAAGAGGTGTGAATGAGGATTCCCCGTGTGGACGGCTCAATCGAGCGAAATCACCGGATGAGTCGAGAAGAACGGCTCTGGTGACATCTTATTGTGGGGAGATTACGTGGTAAAGACCTACCCACTTCTTTGCCAAAACGTAAAACGGGACATAAAGTGCCCCTCGACCGTTATTTTGATAGGAGATGGAACAGCTTTACGTTCAGGAACAGAACTTCCTTCCCAGATTTCCTGCTGCGAAGTACGCCAGCCTTCTCCAGTTCTCTGAGGTACACCGCGGCTGTCTTCCGCTCTGCCACCCCCGCATCGACAAGCGTCTGTGCCTTCGTATAGGGCTGGTAAAACAGCAGCTCTATCAACTCTTTGGAATAGACCTTCGAGGGCAATTTCTTTTTGCCTGTTTCAACCGTCTGATCGATTAGATTCCGGATTGAGACTATCTTATCTCGGGTTTCGGTTGCTGTGTTCTCAATTGCGTCGAGCATGTAGAGTATCCATTTCTCCCATTCGCCTTTTGACGTGACCGCCCGCAGAAGAGTGTAGTAATCACTCTTGTTCCCAATGATGTATTTGCTCAAGTACAACACGGGCAGATCCAGGAGCCCTTTCTGAACGAGAAAAAGACTGTTTATGATTCTGCCTGTGCGACCATTTCCGTCATAGAACGGGTGGATTGCCTCAAACTGATAGTGAATTATCGCCAGTTTAATGAGCGTATCTGTCTCGTCGTTTCCATGGATATACTCTTCAAGATTCTTTAGTTTCTCGCGAATTACCCCCTCACCTAACGGGGGGGTATAGAGGACTTCGCCCGTCTTCGTGTTTTTTATCGCCGTACCGGGCAGCACCCGAATGCCTGCGCGGTTCCGTACGATCGTCTGCACCATCTTAATGAACAGATTTGTCGTCATGAGCCCGCGCTTCTTCAGCTCCTTGAATCCCTCCCAGAGAGCCTCCCGGTACTGGAGCACTTCTTTAGTCGCCGGATCGATTTTTGATGATTTTGCTGTAAATGCCTTAAAGAGCGCATCGTTTGTCGTAACGATGTTCTCAATTTCGGAGCTTGCCTTCGCTTCCCTTAGGACGAGAGAATTGACCAGAATCGATTGGTTGGGGATCGTCGCTCCCAGGCCCTTGAGCTCCGCCAGGGAGCGGCCCGCAGAAGCAACCTTCTTGAGCACGGCCTTGGTTTCAATCTCTACGCGCGGGGGAAGCGGCGGCAGATCGTTGTATGGGACTCTTGGGGCAAAGACCATTGACTCTCCCCGGTGATATTACAGTCGCCGCCCTTCTTTTCCAAATTCATCTCCAGACATCGGGAAAGGGGCATTTCAGAACGTGTCCACGACATGGACACGTTAAGGATACGTGTCCACAAAATCAACAATATTGGACACGTTGGAGAGATGCGTCCAAACCTTCCCCGCGACGAGAGAGAGGCATATATGGCCCTAACCAGGGGGCGGCCTTAATCAGAGTATTTTGCCCTCGCATAATAGCCCATTGGATCCAACGGTCATCAGGGTCGGCGGTTTTGTGGCTCAGCGTCGCCAACCGAAAATATTTAAACACTTTTTGCCAGCTCAATCGTTGCACCGCCAAACGTCAAAAAGGAGAATCAACATGAGATCATCTCAAACGTGGATTGATGAAGTGCTTTATATCCAGCAAACGCGAAAAGGCGGCAGCGGAATGATACCGTTACGAGTTCACCCGTGTTGCATTTCGATCCCCCCGTTGTTATCCTAATGCGACATGCAGGTAAGACGTGATGCTGACCCACCGGGAAACAGATCTTAACGAAACACTGAAGCCTGTTCATTTCTCATTCGGGGACAGTTGCTTAAACGCAGCGATTCGCTTATGAGCATGCCGGGAAGAAACGATCCCTGCCCCTGCGGGAGCGGGAAGAAGTACAAGAAATGCCACGGAGTGACCTCGGCCGTCACGGCTGATTCGGTCTATGACCGCATGCGCCGGCTCGATGCGGAAGCGGGCCGTCATATTATGAAATTCGCCGCCGAGCGATACGGGGACCGCAGCCTGGCTGCCGCGTGGAAGGAGCTCTTCGATGGCCGGGAGAGACCGATTTCGGAGGGTGACCCCGAATACATCTATTTCTGCGCCTGGTTACAATACGATTGGAAGCCGGAAGGCACGAGCCCGCTCGCTGAATGTTTTCTCTCGGACCGCAGGGCAACGAACATCGACGCGGGGCTGCGTCGCTTGATCGAGGCAACTCTTGCGGAACCGTATAGCTTCTATCAGATCATGGAGGTCGATCCGGGCGCCGGATTTAGAGCGCGAGACATCCTGCGTGAGCATGAAGTGAACATCACGGAAAGAACCGCGTCCGGACAGATCGAAAAGGGGTTGATCATATTCTGCCGCGTAGTGTCGCTTGACGGGATTTCGTTCCTGATGGGGACAGGCACGCAACCCCTCCGCGCGGTATTCCTCAGCGATCTGGTGGATGTGCGAAAGGAGCTGTTTCCAGCCGGGGGGCCCGGGGGGAATCCTGAAGCCTCGAAGACTCTCAGGGATTCGGAGGAATATCTCCGTGGGGTCTATTTCGGACTCACGAAAGCCCAGGATAAATCGAAAACCGACATCCGGAACGTCGACGGCGACCCCCTGGTACTTCACACACTGCGATATTCAATCCAGGCGTTTGAACAGGCGTTTAACCTCCTAAGAGATCTGGAACCAGGGGGGCCACACGGGCGAGGTGCGGACCAGATGGCCGAGAATGAAGTCACGGAAGACGGAGAAAACGTGCGGGCTCGCATTCACTGGCTGAAACGAAAAGGGAAGGGCTCGCAGGGACAATCGGTCATCGCAACGATTACGCTTACGGACAGGACGATGATAGTCGAGGTAAATTCCGAACGACGATCGAAAGTCGTACAGAAAGAGATGAAGAAACGCCTCGGGGATTCCGCCACGCTCATGCATATTGATGCTACACCCGCCGAAGGGATATTGAAGAAAGAGCTGAAATCCCCGGCTCAAAGAACGCCCGTACCCCTGTCGGAGGACCAACGGCGACTCAGAGAGTCACCTGAAGTTCAGGGTCTCCTCAAAGAAGCAACGGAAAAACATTGGAAATCCTGGCCTGACACTCCCATTCCTGCCCTTCGGGGTATGACGCCGAAGCAGGCCGCCAAGGACAAGCTTGGGCGCGAGCTTCTTGAATCGCTTCTACTGGAGTATGAGTCGAGCTCCGCGAATCAACCTGACGAGTTCCTGAAAGTCGATGTCGACCAGCTTCGCAGAAGCCTCGGGCTCGCACAAATACCTGCCGGACCACGGGAGGATCGCGCTCCCGCAAACCGTCGTGGAGGGCCTCGATCCCCCGACAACAGCGAGCACTCCCCCGCATCCGCAGGCCGGAGTACCAATTCGCCCAGAGGGCCCATGCCACCTGCAGTCCAGCGCTCCACGTGGCAGGAGCTTTATGCGGCCGCCCAGCGGGTCCAGGAGTTGAAACCCTGGGAGTTGCTTGACGATCTTGACGTCGTCGTTGTACGGGACCCGGACAGCGACCTGACCGGCCATGGAGTCTTCATGGGGAGCGGGGGTTCCCTTTTTGGCATTTGCGTGTATCGCGGGGCGGGCGGGTTCTACATGTACAAGGACCTGATCGACGGGAAGAGAAAAGGAATGAGTGAAGAGTATTTCGACGCGCTCGATTGTTTGAAGCTGGAATTCGGCTCACGCGAGGAATTAGAGCCCGAAGACTTCAGTGTGATCAGGAGCCTGGGGCTTTCATTCAGGGGACAACATTCCTGGCCGCAGTTCCGGAGCTTCGTTCCCGGCTACGCTCCCTGGTTTATCACGGAAACCGAGGCGAGGTTCCTGACTTTGTGCCTCGAGGCGGGATGTCATCACCACGACCGGGTTGATCGGGTGGAGATCGACGAGTCTTTCCGTAAGGGCGAGTACCTTGTGTATACACCGGTCGGTGACGCGCCCGGGTTTGAATCACACTGGGAGCGAATGCCGGAAAGGCCATCCGGTGGAGCCCCCAGGCCGGTGCTGGATCTCAAACGGTTAAATGCTCTGCGGTCTTTGACTCCGGCTGCCGGTGTTGCATGGGAAGCGGATGTCTTCCATATGCCCGTCGGGATACTCGACAGGGACCGTCCGTACCTGCCCCGCATGGCTGCGGCGTGCGAGGAGTCAAGCGGCTTTGTGCTCGAAACCGAGATGTTTCCTCCTGAACCGTCCACGCCCCAGCTTCTCGTCAATATCGTCTGCTCGGCCGCCGAGAAAAGTAGAATGCTCCCCGAAACGGTCTTCGTGAAGGGTACCAATGAGGAGGCAGCTCTGGCACCGCTCGCAAAGACGCTCGGATTCAGCGTAAACAGGCGCAAACGCCTCAAGGCGATCCAGCAATTCTATGCCGCGGCGATCAAGCAAATGTCAATGTGACCGGAATTCCGCCAGGGTCGGAGTCTGGAATGATATAGGCAGCGTCCAGAATTTCTGCGCCGGCCCGCGGCCATATTTCATCCCGGACGATGACCCTCATCGGAACCTCGCAACTTGTCGACTGTATATGCAGATCGGGAAGAGGCGTTTGGTTTCTTTCCGTTCGCTGAACACCACGACTTGAACTCTTCCAGGTCGAATTCAACGGGTACTACCTCGTTTCCCTCCGATCGCAACTCTCGAACCGCATTTTCGGCCCCTGCCTTCCATTCTTCGAATGTCTTGTCCATTGAGTCGCCATCGTCACAGTAGGATCTGACATCATCATATTGCTCCGGCTGATACCACGCGATCCCGATGTGGATCCCGGGTGTTGATTTCTGAGTGATAGTACTATCCGGTGCTATAGAATTGAAGGTATGTAGACCTGGTGATCAAAATTGGAGATTGCTCAGGCCGCGTACGGGCGCACAATACGCGTCGCTCCCGGTGAAGTTATTGGCTTTCTCCGCCAACAAGATATTCGTCGGCAACACATTCGCTGCGCACATTACATTGCCGCCGTTCCTCGAGGGGGGACACATTTTCCCACTCGCGCAGAGCATATGTCCCCTTCTTGATCGCGATGAGATCCTCACTCGACTTCAGCGCCAGGGACATTGAATACCTAGGAAAGTCACCAAATACTGAGAGCGCATCATTGACAATGTCACAAAACGACCTCGGTATCCCCCCTTCGGCGAGGAACTCCCTCGCCCGGGCACCAAGCCGCGCTTGAAACTCTTTTGATGCAAATCCTCCAGGTTTCCTCATCGACCCGATGATCGGCCAGAAGAATTCCCGGTACATTTCCTGCCGCCGGTCGAGTACCTGCTCCTGCGCCGCGTAATACTCATCATCGAACTGCGGGGGCGGAACCCCGTACGTCAACGCGGTGGAATTACAGTCACCCTCGAGCATCCATCGTATTTTACGGCTCCTTGACCAATGGCGGAGCCGGCGGATACTGTGTCTCAGGATTTGTCTGATTCTCTCCCGTGACAGATTGTACTGCGCCCCAATCTCCTCAAGCGTGAGCGGTTCACCGGTTGTGAGGCCAAAGTAGAGATCGACAAATTCCCGCTCCCGTTTCTCAAGCGTAGCAAGCTGCGAGTTGAGGTCTCGTTGTCCCGACGCTTGTAGAAACAGATCATCATATAGTCCAACCGAATTCGTCAGCTCCAGGTCAAATTGCTCCATCGAATGGCCCAGGAACGGAAAGTCCAGCGATTCTTGAACCTGTACGGCATCAATCTCCGAGCCATGAGCGCTTCTCCATTCCTCCACGTACAGACCGTAATTATCCCCGTTATAAGGTCTCCGGCGGTTAACGAAATTGAAAACAGCGAAGAGATTCACCGGTATCCGAATGGTGTTGCTGTCTCTGGCTATCGCATTTGTCAAGTGAGCATGTATCCGGAAGACGGCCACCGCCTTAAAGATGGCGTCGCTTTCAGTGTCGTAGGCCCCTGTCGCATCGATGAGGCCCTCCGTCCCTGCCTGGATCATGTCCCACACGGGAAGCGGCGCGCGGATTTCCCGCCACACCTCCTTGACCACCAGGTAGAGGCTGGAATTGATGATCCTCTCCTGTGACCTGAGATTGCCTGCGCGGAACTCGCGGAACAAGACCCTCTCTTCGTGTGCGCTCAGCCGTGGCTGGGCCACGACGAACTTGCCGTATGTCCTGAGTGATTCCCGTTCGTTCATTGCATTGTTGCTCCCCCTCTCGCTTCGCTCACGCAGTGTCGCGTGTACAGTGGAATTACGCAAGATTTGTGATCCCGCGCCCCGGGACCCTTCGATCAAACAGACTCCTGCTTTTCGCTCTTCCATGAATGCAACGGCCTCTAATCCCAGTGTGGACTAGAGGCCTCTTGTAATGAACTTTCAATCTGCAGAAAAAGTACTCAAACCAATATGAAAGAACAAGGGCCGGCCGAACATCGAATTCGCGGAAGAATCTGGCATTTGGCATGATTCAGACGATTCATCGTCCGGCTTAATGGGCGGCGCCGGATTGCAGGCGGGGGTGTGGATTCAAAGGATGTCTCGCCCCGGAGCGCCCGATGTCCGGAGAAGGTGGACATTTGGAGGACGAGCGCGCAGTAAGATCGGCGCGCAGTGCCCGACAATCACGCGGACCGGGGGTCGGATCAAGCGCATTCAGCGCTGAATCCTCGCACCGATTGACTTTGTCGTCGGACATCCCTATACTTGTGTTGATCGATACTAATCAATCCGTGTAAAGTAATCAATAATCATCATTCTTCATTTCTGCCAATGCAGACAAAGACCCTGGTGAATCGGCTCCCGGTCACAAAGGCACGCATCAATCTTGGCGCGCTCATCAGACGCGTCCACAACAACAAGGAGCAATTCATCCTCGAAAAGAACGGTATTCCTGTCGCCGCAATTCTGGATGTGGACGAATATGAGGACTACCTCGACACCAGGGATCCCGAGATCAAACGCCAGATCAGAGAAGGGCAAGTTGAGTACCGCCTGGGCAAGCTCACAGAGGACCTCGACACCTTCCTTGCCAGGCTCAAGGCAAAACCCAGGAAGCGATCGTCCCGGTGAGTCCTCCCCATGCCTGAAGTATTTCGCCTGCTCCCGTCGACACGCTTCAAGCGCGATTTCGAAGTAGTGTACAAACGAAATCCCGCCATCGCGAGACAGATCGATCCCGTGAAGATAATCCTGTCGCACGATCCCTACAACCGCAGCCGACTGTACGATATAAAGAAGCTCAAGGACGTCCGGCAGGGCGACGGTCAATACCGCATCCGCTCGGGAAAGTATCGCGTTCGATACGATATCATTGGTGATGATGTCGTTTTGTATTCGTTCAAGCATCGCAGGGAGGTGTATTGAATCCCTGTCGAGAATCGCGGGAACGGAGATACCCTCTGCTTGTGCCCCCTGTTCCGGTGCAGTCGGAGAGGCTGGCAATCTATCGTGGCCCGCCAATGTCGCGCAAGGAATGGCGCCTCGCACAATCCCGGCTGGCCTCCGCATGTTCGGACGACTCGACTACATAGTTACCCCCGGTGGACTTGTCCTCGGATAGCGGCCTGTTTCATTATATACACGCTGGCCGGACCCGTTTGGCGCCCCGCGGGGGAGACTACGGAAGGAGAGACTCGACCAAATTCCGCTGTGCGACTGTAAATCTATTAAGAAAATCCCGCCGGGCCAGAGAGAACTTTGGCATATCCCGCGCGACATGGAATTCAGCGGAAGGCTCGTTCCCCGTTTGCCTGCATGGCCGTCTCTCACAGCACATTCCGCTGATTCCCACGGGAAACCTCTGGAATGTGAGTTGAGCGTTGCCCATATTTGTGAGTGTTATCATGAGGTCAATCTATGGGACGCGCCATCAAGTTCGACGTAAGTCAGTTCATGAACGAATGGGGCGGGATCACCGAGGTTCCGGCTCCTGAACGGCCAACAGCAGCATTCCTCCGGGGTATCGTCCGCTGGGTGACACGGCTCGAGGCGACGGTTCCCATGCACACAAATGTCACCTGCAGGCACGTAAGCGGACCATCAAGTTGCGGGGGACAGATCGCGGCGCACATTATGCCGGGCGCGAAGAAGATCAGATACATCTGCGAGGAATGCGGAGAAATTGAAAGGATACTCGAATGGGATCTCACCCCATGGGACATGAGGGGATTGAACCGGCCGGGAATTTCGGATGGCGGCACGACGCCTGCACAGCGGGTCCAGAGGGCACCGGATCCGGTACCGCTTGTTCTCACCCCGTTGGGACCGATTGAGAAGAAGATACTCGAATATCTCCGCTTAAACCCCGATGCAGGCGATAACCTCGATGGCATATACACCGTTTGGCTGTCGGGTGAAGCGGGAAAACTGACCATTTCCGAAGTCCAGGAGGCGCTCGACAACCTCGAGAGAAACGGCCTGGTTTCTATCCTCCAGGATTCGTCGGGGAGGAAGCATTATTCCCGCTCGACCAGGCGCAACAACTAAGGAAACGAGGAGGTTTTCTATTTTTGAGGCGATGACAATCCAGTGAGAGGTCTCGTGAGCGCGGGGGAGCAATATCCCGACGGACGGCGCTTCCCTATAGGGCTTTCCCCCGGGGAGCGGAAAATGATCCTTCATCTCCGCACACTTGATAGCGAGATGAAGGAGCGGGTAAAACGTGCGCGGGTCCGGGGAAGTTCGGTTGCCGTATCCCTGAACGCATACGATGTGTTTGACCTCCTGGAGCTCATATCCGCCGAGGCACGCCGCGAGAAAAATCTGAATGCCCGCCGGCAAGTTGACAGTCTCCACAGGAAGCTGAAAAGTACTCTGGACTTCGCATGGCTCCCGGCGGAGTCGTGACACTCAGTCGACGTCAATAAGATCACGGATGGGAGGAGACTAGGTGGAACAGGTCGCGCGCAGACATCCCTCCAGGTCGGAACTGAGTCAAGGGATTGCTATTTGACGCGCCGAGACGAAATACTCGCTGAGATCGCCCGGGAACAGGATCGACTGAAGCAGCTTCGCACCAAATTGAAGCAAAGCAGCGACTCCCTCGAAGCGTTGCAAGCGGAGCTTGAGAACGCCCCGGCGGGCGTCTCTGCGATCGAGTTTTCGCCGGAGCAGCTCGACCCGAACTCACCTTCCCTTTCCAACACTGAAAAGGTAGAGATATTCCGGTCACTCTTCCGGGGGCGAGAGGATGTTTTCCCGAGACGCTGGGAGAACTCCCGAACCGGGAAGTCAGGGTACGCCCCGGCATGCAGTAATGACTGGAAGACCGGGATATGTGAGAAGATCGGGGCAAAAGATACTGCAAAGAGACCCGGCACCATCTGCGGCAATTGTCACCACCAGGCCTTCCTGCCGGTCACCGACGAGGAGGTGATCAGGCACCTGACCGGCAAACACGTCATGGGCGTGTACCCCCTCCTCCGTGATGAGACATGCTGGTTCCTGGCGGCCGACTTCGACAAAAAGTCCTGGGACGAAGACGTAACGGCATTCGCGAGAACCTGTAAGGCGAGCGGTGTGCAGGTGTCGATTGAGAGGTCACGCTCGGGGAACGGCGCCCACGCCTGGATTTTCTTTGACTCTCCGGTCCAGGCGTCAATTGCCCGTTCTATGGGCTGCTTTCTGATCACGCAAACCATGGCGCGCAGGCTCCAGGTTTCGATGGATTCATACGACCGATTCTTCCCCAATCAGGACACCATGCCGAAAGGGGGATTCGGCAACCTCATAGCCCTTCCTCTCCAGAAATCAGCCCGCGAACAGGGGAACTCGGTATTCGTCGATGTATCACTCGTTCGATATCCCGATCAGTGGGCTGCGCTGAAGGGATTCACCCGAATCGAACCTTCGCTTGCCCGGAGTATCGCAAAGGATGCGGACAATTCGGGCAGCCTGTTCGCACTCCGGAGCTCAGAGAGCGAAACAGATGGTGAGCATCCTCCGGTGAAGAAAATATCCATCGAACTGGACTCAGGAAGTGAACCGGTAGAACCGTTCCCCTCGACTGTTAACGCAGTATTCTCTCAAAACCTTGTCATCCAAAAGGCAGGGCTTCCCTCATCGCTCATACTAAAGATAAGGCAACTGGCGGCGTTCCAGAATCCGGAATTCTACAAAAGGCAGAACCTGCGGCTTTCCACAGCTCTCACGCCGCGCGTCATTTCCTGTTTTGAAGAATCAGACACTTCGATCGCGATTCCCCGGGGCTGTCGTGAGCAGGTCGAAGAGCTCTTCCGCCAGATCGGGTCGACTCTTAACCTCATCGATGAGCGCGCGGCGGGAACACCGCTGGACCTTACTTTCCGAGGCACGCTGACTTCTGTTCAGACTCAGGCCGCCGAGTCGCTCCTGAAACACGACATGGGTGTTCTCGTTGCCCCTCCAGGGTTCGGGAAGACAGTACTTGGGATAAACCTGATTGCCGCGCGGAGGACCAATACGCTGGTTCTCGTTCATCGCAAGGAGCTGTTGAACCTCTGGGTTGTTCAGATTGAGCATTATCTTGGGATTTCCCTGGACGCAATCGGTCAGATCGGCGCCGGTACACGAACTCCCACGGGAAACATCGACGTGGCCATGATCCAGAGTCTCGTGCACAAGGAAAACGTCGATAGCCTGGTTGCGGAGTACGGCCACATCGTGGCAGATGAGTGCCACCATTTACCCGCCGCGTCGTTCGAGCGGGTCATGGCGACTGCAAAAGCCCGGTATCTAACCGGGCTCACCGCGACCCTGCAAAGGCGGGACGGGCACCATCCGATCATCCAGATGCAACTCGGTCCGGTCAGATTCAAAGTGCATGCAAACAGCCAGGCCGCCCGCAATCCATTCAAGTATCGATTGATCGCCAGAGAAACCACTTTCAGGCCTCCCCATCACG
>Ga0182021_10000475_pt1 | contig 42643 bp, 59 predicted proteins | sample 612E3MmetaG_FD_120493 | JGI IMG/M metagenome (GOLD analysis project Ga0182021, IMG submission 120493) | Permafrost microbial communities from Stordalen Mire, Sweden - 612E3M metaG (Illumina Assembly) | ecosystem: Environmental > Terrestrial > Soil > Wetlands > Permafrost | place: Sweden... | reverse complement strand
GTTTAGTTCGAATGTCTAAAATTGTGCCAGATAATGCTCGCTTCAAAGTCGTATTAAAAGACCCAAATGATGAGGTCCTCAACACAGCCTACTCTGGAAGAGGAGAGTTTATCGTTACTGGTGATCGTCATCTTTTGTTGTTAGAAAAATTCAAGAAAATAAGAATCATAAACATAAACCAGATGCTCGATCGGTTGGCGATTGAGTGCTAGGAGTGTCTTTCCTGATAGTGACCCAAAAGGGCCTTGCTTTGCAACTTAAAGACCGTTAGAAGGTGGAGTTAGGGCAATTGGACATAGACTATTGAGACTTTGTTTGTCGTTATAGCTTTCTGCTTCTCTGATTTGGAAGAAGATTTAATGATACCCAGAATGTCCAGAAGGATATTACCAAGGACTCAGCGAATTCGGGAACTGCAAAACCAATCGACAAGTTGGCGACAAATGTTGTTACTGTTAAACCAAAAATAGCCATCAAAGCAGTGATTCCTAACGATGTGCTTACTTTTCCAAATTGGTTATTCTTTTCTCCCTGACCTATGCAGATTATCGCCACAGGAGCTAAGAGAAGATAACCTAAAGCCACCAATACGTGAATGATGTTGTAGTTTTCGGTGAATACTCCAACTAACGCTAAAGAAATACTACTCACTATGAGCAGTGAGACTCCTATCTTGAACCATCTGGTTTTGTCGAGATAGTTTCTCAATCCAAATACGAATAAGAGATTAAGCAGTCCTCCAACGATGAGAGCACTGTTGAATAACCAAGCTGTTTGACTTACACCTATGTCGCTTAAAGCGTTCTTGTTCCAACTAAACGAATTCTCAAGCACAGTTGATGCAAAAATCATGATGAGAGGCAAAGTTGAACCAATAATACCTGATATTCCAGCAAGACGAATTAGGTTTTGAGTTTGGTTACTCATCTTTTTTGAATTTACCCCTTAAGTTTTAAAGCGAATTCTTCTGCAAGTTTGAGGTCGTCTGAGTTTGGTCTGCCTTTCTTTGTGCCACCAATTATTTTAAAAGGACCCCAAGTGTTCAATCCAGCACAATTAAATTCCCCAGCAATCGAGTAGCCCTTGGATTTCAATTTCTCTCTGAGAATTGAATGATATTTAGGTGCATTTTTAGTATTCGAACAGGTGGAGAAGATGAATGCTTTTTTGTTAGAGACTTCTGGGAGTTCATCCACAAATTTTCGAAGAGTTCTGTGGTGTCTACTAGCGTATATTCCTGAACCAAAACCAATAAGGTCGTACCCTTGAAGTTCATCGGGTTTAATTTGTTCTGGAGATTTTATTAGTGCATTAAGTATTTTTGACATAACTTCAGCTATTTTCTGGGTGTTGTTATGATGATATGAAACTAATATTATCAAAGACTTCATGTGCTACTCAACCTGTCTTTTTCACTGTTTAGCTACTTCTTGTCCAATTACATATAGCTTCTAAGTCTCTTAAATCATAAACCCCAGCTTTTGATTCCTTGTAACCAGCTCCTTCGAGTTTTGGTTTGATTGATGAGAGATTTTTTGAAAAACCATGACATTTTGTTGATGTCATAACATCCACCAAAGAAGCCTAAAGCGACTGGATTCACCTTGTATTCAACGGACTTTTCTTCAAGATACTTTCGTTTAGCAGCATCCACTTTGGTCTTCTTATCCCTTCAGATAGAGGATTAGTTCCACCACAATATACCAATTTATAGGCGTACTTATCACAGAGTCAAACAGCCAAAGTGGTTTTCGCACCCCGCCACTAAACGTAACAATCATCAAAGAGCCTTTGATTAAGCCTATTTACTAAATTGAAACAGAAGCGTTAACAATTATCGTAGGAATTTCAAACTTATTCTTAGATAACATTGAAAATCTCCTGATAATTATTACCCAAATCCACAATCCTGAGATGAATGACCAAACCTGTTAAGTTTGTGGTTGTGGCTCGAAGCTTAGATCAACAGCTCAACATCTTTTATTAGTAAATGAGTCTATTATCTCCATGTCTTTCGGTTCGCAACACTAAATATTATAATTAATATTCCTTACGAAACGTGAGCCAATAGAGTTATATTAACTAAGCGACCATCTCACAGTGTAGGAGATTTTTTGAAATGACCACCGATGGAAACAAAGCCATTGTCATTCGATTCATCAAAGAGGTTTTGGGCGGCGGAAATATCGATCTTATCGACGAATTGCTTGCGCCGGATTATGTGAATCTGAGTATGGGCGTTACTAATCGTACTGGTTTTAAGGCTGTGATTTCCGGGTTGAAGACCTCTGCGCTGGCACGCGATTTTGAAATTGCGGATGTTGTAGCTGAAGGTGATTCGGTAGTATTTCGGGGTAATATGAACGTCACCCTTGCCAGCGGGAAAATGGCTTCTGCCCGAGTTATCACCTATTATCGTCTCATTGACGGTAAGATCGTGGAAGATGAACCGATAAGTACGCCGCCGTTGACCGAATTGTTAGCTGACATGATGCCGCCAAAGTCAGGCTCCTAATTAGATCTTCGTAAGTTAGGGACTTCGCGCGCTCTTACCATTGAAAATGGTAATTAACCTCATAAAAACAAGTGAAATCAGAGAAAGCCCGCGACTATGGTATGATGATCTAATGTTCAAAGACATGGTGGAAAGTCAGTACAAATTCGTGTCTAGTCGGGCGGGTCTGTATACATAAAAACCGTAGAAATACAAGAAGTGTAAGGCGGGTCCGACGGGACGCGCAGAGTTGTATAGGAGTAAGTACTAGTCTTTTTTTGTTTTTTAATTTCTTTTCGGCATTAGCGGACGCCCTAAACTTTAGGAGGGCTATTCCTTGAGCGCCACTTTTACTTATCTTCAGCAGCCGCTTAATCGCTATACCTTCAAGGCGCCAAAAACCAAAGCATGGGTTGAGGAGCACTGCAAGGGCAAGTATGTGCTAAATCTCTTTGCAGGTCCCACTCGTCTCAATGGCTGCATAGAAATAGCCAACGACATCGACCCTAACGTGCCGTCTACGCTTTTTTCGATGGATGCCCTGGACTGCGCCAAACGTCTAATCGAATTAGGCGAGTTATTCGATGTTGTTTTGCTTGACCCACCGTATAGTTACCGTAAAAGCATGGAGCTCTACAATGGGCACAAGAATAGCCGTTTTAAGCAGCTGCTCGATGTTCTGCCCGATATTTTGACGCCTCTCGGCTGGGTTATCACTTTTGGTTATCATAGTCGCGTTATGGGTGCTAGCCGTGGTTTTAGGATTCGTGAAATTTGTCTGATTAGCCATGGCGGGGCTCAGCATGATACGATCGCATCGGTTGAGGAGCGAATTCAAGTAACGAAAGGAGAAAACAAAGATGAGCAATAAAGTCAGTTTTGTTCTAAACCGCAATCCACCGTATCTGGATACAACGGTTCCTTATGAGCGGACTAAAGCGGAAATTGAGATTCTGCTAAAAAGCTACGGGATAAAGAACATTCGCTGGACCACTCTTGAAGGCCAGGATGATACTTTAGAGTTCATAATTGAAGCTGAAATGCAGGGAGTTAAGAAGCAATTAGGGGTCGCAGTTAAGCCCCCTCATATTGTAATCAAAAAGAAGCTTCATGGCAAACTCGTCGATACTGAGAACATTAACCAGGAGTACCGGCTGCTGTTTCATTGGATAAAAAGCAAGATTGAAGCGGTCGTTTGGGGTCTTAGCACAATCGAGAAAGAATTTCTCAGCGAAGTCTTGATGAAACTGCCCAATGGCCAGCAGTCAACAGTTGGCGATGTAGTGGTGAATTTGATGAGTAAAGATACGCTGCAGAGCTTGCCTTTCTATGGTTCCCGACAGAGCGAAGTTCCTCGCCGAGTAATTGACGCTGAAGTAATTTTGTCGTCTGAAGATAATTCGGGAGGTTCATAGTTTGGGTTATTTTCGTATGGGTGCTCGCAATATTCTTCAGCCTTTGCTTGAGCAAGCTGATTTAGAACAGCAGTCGTTGGGTGCTCCTGCAAAAAAGACGTTGCTTGAGATTGCAGAGTTGCTGGTTCGGTGGGCGCCTAACTTGTATAGCCGCTTCACTAGCCCAAGCTATTCTCATGAAGAGAAGATTGCCGCTAAGACATTACTAAAAAAGCATGGTTTGGAAAAGCTGGGGAATTTGAGTCCCCGATACAAGAAGGCCACCTTAGAGCTAATAGAGAAGTCAAAAGCTCAAGCGGATTAACTTTAGGAGCTGCGTTTTTTGGTTGAAGCATCTGATAACACCACCAACACCCCTACCAACAGGTGTTGCAACAGTTGGCACTCCTCAAAGCCAAAAGGTATAGAAGCACTAACATATCAGATTATCGATGCTTCAGAAGTTGAGCTAAAACCATGTGAGATAGCTCGAAAAATCCATGCTCCACGCAAGCCAACACCAGGCCAGTACTCGACTGTTCGCTTTTTCTGCTCCAAATTGTTGCAAAAGGGCTCGATCATTCAGCCTTACCCTGGAGCATACTGCAACAAAATCACCTACGGGGTGCGGTTCGTGCCACTCTCAGTGCACAACATTAGCTTGCGAAGTTTTGTCTGCCAAGATGTAAAGCATTGGGAAAAGGATGAGTTTGTCGGCGGAGTAAAGATTCATATTTGTTTTGGGTCTGAGCGCCGCAAAATCAGCGGGTACCTCGCCTGTGACGTCGGAGGCATGAGCCATGACGCATGTCTTTTGGCACTTAACCGTTGGTTTGACCTAGTCAACGACCACTTAGGATTTCAACTTAATGATTTGGAGATCCTTACTTTTGAGTGCAACAAAGACTATCATGGCATCCGCCTGGATGGTGTTCAATGCATAACCAAAATCGACCTCTATGGCATGGTTGAGCGGGTGTATCAAAAAGAGGAAGCCCTTGTGCGTAAGGAAAGCAAGGTTACAAAGTCCATGAGCGTAAACCGATTTGAACAAGCCATATCCAAGGGTTTTGCTGACACCGAAAGATCGCAGCATGCATTTGAACTAAGAGAGGAAGTTAAACGCAACACTGAGGCACTAAAGTACGCTAACAGTAGGCTTTTGCAGCTTGAACGGCTAAACGAGGCAATGTTTGGAGCTCTCACAAAGCTCAACGACGTATTAGGTAAGCTTGGAGATTTTGGCAGCCCTGTGCCTCTTGGGAAAGAGCAGGATTCTGAGGAGTATGTTCGTTGATAGTTATGGAGTTGATTGTGTGGGAAGTCATTAGAAAAAAAGAGCAAAGAAACGTCAAAAAGAATTACGGTTGGAATTGAAGAAATTGGGGGTTTACCCATGAGTGAGAAGAAAACGATCCTAAAGGTTCCCGATGCATACAAAGGACTTTTGGAAGATATTCGCTTGCTAAAATCGGACGACGCTAACCCTAATAAAATGACTAACAAGCAAAAAGAACAGGTTTGGAAGAGTCTGCAAAAGCACGGCTGGATCTACCCCGTAGTTACCGATTTGAAAGGGGTCTTTGGGGATGGGGAACAACGTGTTCAAGTTTGCAAGGATCATGGTGAGTTTTTTGCGCCGGTGCTTAGGCTTGCCCTCTCGGATCCTCAGAGGCGACTTCTGAGGCAAACCCTAAACAAGCTTAGAGGCAAGCACAACAGAGAGCTTGACGAAGCCGACTATAAGCGAATAATCGAGGCTGGTGAAAAAGAAGATTTACAGGCGCTGTTGACGGCGATTGGCGAGAAAATTCCTGAAGATTTAGGCGGACCTCATGAGGGCTCTATGTTGATTCCTGAAAGTTACGAGCTAGTAATCGAGTGCAAAGACGAGACCGATCAGAAAGCAAAATTTGACCAATTAACCGCTCAAGGGTATGCTGTGAGGGTGTTGAATCTCTAATGGACTTCGACTTCTTTAACACCTGGAATGAGCCTGATAGTTTCCGAGCCCAAAGCGTTGTAGGAAGCTTCACTCTAAATGATGTTAAGCTGCAGAAGCACTTCAAGGGATCTCTACCCATTGAAGATGATGATTGGCAAATAGGCATAATAGTTGGCCGCAGCGGTTCCGGCAAAAGCAGTATCGCAAAAAAACTGTTTCCCAAAGAGTACATCACAAGTTTTGAGTACCAGGGTAAATGCATCCTCGACGACTTTCCCCAAAACCTTAGCACATCAGAGATTACCCGTATGCTCTGCAGTGTCGGTTTTGCTTCTCCACCGGATTGGCTAAAAGCTTACAGTTGTCTTAGCCAGGGCGAGAAGATGAGAGTTGACGTCGCAAGGGCACTTTGTCTGCCTCAAAAGCGCATAGTCTTTGACGAATTTACTAGCGTCGTGGACCGTGAAGTTGCTAAAATCGGATCCTATGCCATCAGCAAAGCCGTCCGTGCCCAGAGCGGAAAACAATTCATCGCTGTCACTTGCCACTTTGACGTCATAGACTGGCTAGAAGTCGATTGGGTCTTTAACACTGATACGATGGAGTTTTTTAAAAAAAAAGAACCCACCCAACAATTGAGCTCCAGGTGCAGCGGTGCAACAACGCTATGTGGAAGAGTTTTCGGCAATATCATTATCTGAATGGGAAGCTTGGCGCCGGAGTGCGATGCTATGCCACCTTCTACAACCAGAAACCCGTTGCCTTCCTTGCCGTAGTCCACACAAGGATGAAGGCCAATTACTTCCGTGTTAGCCGACTCGTGGTTTTGCCCGATTATCAAGGCATAGGCTTAGGCAAACGGCTACTCAACTTCATTGCAGAGCTCTACACTTCCCAAATCAACCTACCATTCTATTTGGTTACTTCGAATCCTCAGCTTGTCCGAGGCAACTTGGGTAACTGGCGTGTGAAGCGTGTTGGGCATGGCACAGCCGGAAGCGAAGACACTAGAATCAACTCAGAACTCACCAAGAGTAACAGCAAACGACGCCTAAGCGTTACCCTACAGTACATACCTAAACAGAAATCTGGAGTTATATAATGCCAAAATTCTGCAAGGGCAAATGTGGACGAAAAATTTCCTACCAAAACAAAACCGGCTATTGCAAAGAATGCTTTGGCCGCTTCATTCTTAGCCCTAAGGGTGCTATTGCGAGTAGACGAAATATTTCAACACAAGAATAATCAGAACCCCCCCAACGAAATAAATTATTTTTTGGCAATCTTTAAATAATTGTAAACAATATTTTATTTACTGGATAGATTCTTCATGCGAGCAAGTTGCACCTTGGCGTCTCCACTCAGTCAAAAGCAGAAGACCATCTGGTCCTTGATAGGCAAAGGCTTATCAATTGTGTCAATTGCTGAAAAGCTAAACACCACAAGGCAATTCGTCAATCAGACCAAACTCGCGGCGGAAGCTAGGTTGTCCACAACTCTATTGGATGTAGCACAAGCAAACGACCTCCAAGTTACAAAACTTTACCCACAACAAGGCATCCTCTTAGGTTATCATCCAGCATTAAAACGCAAAGCAATTCTTACCTACAGCACAAACTATGGAATAAAAGTTTGGTACTGGCAAGAGAACCCTGAAGAAGTTACAAATGAAGAATTCCTTAAGCAAACACGCATGTATCTCCTAGACATAGCCAAAGAAAGAGGCTTAGAACTCAAAGAAGCGGAAAAAATTCATCCTGCCAAGTTAGCTCATCAAATATTCTCTGAGCTTATTCCGGAGTTAACAGCATGACTGTGAAAAAGTCTTTGGAAAGCAAAATTAGAGGTTGGTTGCCTCAAGAAGTAATAATTCCTAAGGTATCAGCAAGAGATGTCGCCCCACTGGGAAAATTAAAGAAACTGAGGTACAGGACTAATTTAGCTATTCTTAGTTTGCTGCTTGTATCTTCAGCTATTCCCATTCTAAGATTTCTATTTCTTACCAGATATTCACAGCTGTACCTTGATTCATTGCTTAAAGGAAGTGCATTCATAACTGTTAACTTACAAATGGGCTTCTTAGAAATTGTATCTAAGACACTTACGCTGGTACCTCTGAAAATAACCTTCCTTGAACTAACCATCTACATTGCATCAGTGGTCGTTTTCTGCTTAAGCTTGATACTGATGGCTAGGACATTGTATAAAGCAAAAACAAAGCGTGAAGTGCTACCAGAGATGAAAGCATGAATGTAAGACGAAGTTTAGAATCCCGTATTAGAGGTTGGCTTCCTAAAGAGCCTAACCTACCAACTCGAGACAGCCCAATTCAAAAAATGCCTAAGGAAAATATATCTGAACTTAACGAGGCAGAAAGGATGAGCATGAGTCTTCTTTCGGTTATTGGAGTCATATTAATGGGATTTTCAATTTACGTTTTTTTGGTTGACCCTCTAGCTTGGCGTTTAGCATGGGTCACGAATGTATCTTTTGTGCTTATCGGAGTAATTGCAATTGCTTTAATTATTTTTATTTGGGGAAGATCTCGAAGACAAATGAGTTGAAAAAATGCAGCTCAAAAGTGGGATTATTAATTTTATTCGAGGTTGGCTTCCCAAAGACCTTATTTTGCCCGCTCATGTTCTGACTAACGAAAAGAAAACAAGTAGAATACGAGTAGTTTTCCTAAACTTAGTAATAGGTCTTCTAGTAATCGTAGGTTTGCTCTCAGCTTTGATACTTATTGACTCATGGATAAAACTTGTACTTGTAGGCTCAATTTTGGTTGGCGGATTAATTTGGCGATTCACTCATGGAAACGTAAAGAAAGCCTTCAAGTTTTTCGTGGTTGCAATCCTTCTCTTTTCGATTAGTTTTAATGTAGTCGAATTTGATTTGATTAGGCATGCGGGTTATCCGTCTACTTACGCAGCAGCTCAGCCGGGTATCACAGTTTCAATGGCAAATATTCTAAATGCCTCTCTGATCAAGAATGTACAAGACATTGAAAACACCCCCACTTACAAGTTGCTGTCAGTCCAATTTGGGGTTACTACGGCTGAAACTATTAAGTTGGATACATCATTTCCGGGTGGATTAAACCAAGTTGATTTTTATGGGAAAAATTCAGATGCATATTTTCAATTTAGCTCCATTTCGGGTAATACTTACCACGCAAATGTTGGCAGTTCTCGCACCACCTACACCACTCGATTCCATCCTCAAGCACAGTCAGCTAAGGACTCATTTGCCCAGATTGACGCATTAGGACTTCAATGGTTTTATGATCGAGCGTTATATATAGCTCAAAATAAGACGGGTAACATTCCAAAAATCGATGCATTGTCGTTTACTATGACATTTGAAGACCAAGGCTACATTGGCTTAGACAGAATCCACGTCGACTATGAAGGCATAACTGTGCAATTAACCGGTTGGCTAAACGGACAAAGTACTTTAATCGCAGATTTTGAACCAAACGGAACCTTAATTTACATGTCACAACCCCAATAACCAAATCTTTTCGGGTCAAGAACTATTTTAAAAAAAAAGATTTTTTTTCATTGTTATTAATTGTCTCCGAAAAAATTCTCTGAAGCAATGTTGCGATGCATTTTTGTGTGCAATTGCTTAAAGGCAAGCGCTTCTTAATGTAATTATTCGAGTTAACCTCTTGCAAGCAAGCGTTTAATTCTCCTCGCCTCCTAGCTGGAGCGTGAACGGTTTGCAGAGGTTTCTACCATTGTTCATCTTTTGTTAGGGTGTGTTTATGCCTCATAAAAGGAGTTTGCAGGGAAAAATCACTCAGCGGCAGCGAGAGCAAGATCACAAGGCGATAGAGGTTCAGAGTAAGGCGGCTTGGCGATATATTAGGGAGACTGAGTTTCGTGATCGCTTGATCGGTGAGACTGTTTGTCGAACTGACATTAATACGATTACCGATGAGTTGGCAAAGCTTTTTGGTCAGCCTGAATCTGAAGCTGTTCCTAACGTTGAGCAAGGCTTAGTTCTTGCTGGACCTTTAAAGGAGTTAATTTTTGATGCCTGAAGAGTTATACCCCGATTATAGCCTATGCCCCAGTTGCCCCGAAATCAAACGCAAGATTGACCGCATAGATCTGGCTCTTTTGGGAGAGGACGGAACTGGCTTGAACGGTGGCATTGTTAATGCTATAACGGATTTGCAAAAGAAGAGCAAGGTTTCGGCGAGTTGGGCAAGTTTTGCAAAACCCATCGCGATTGGCGCGGTCACGTCGATTGTTACTTTTTTATTAACTTACGCTTTAGCTCATTAATTTAAAAGAGGGATTCGTTTGGAACCTGAAGAGTTTATCGGACAAATCAAGAAGACATTTAGCCGTGCATGTGCTCTGCCTGATTGGATGCAGCAGATTCTCTTAGAAGACATAAACGCTGCCATAGAAAACCGCATCCGCACAATGGAACTGATCATTCAAGCTAAACCTAAAGCTACAGAGAGCTTGAAACCTGAACAATAACACAATCCAAGGAAGAGCTTAAAATTGGCAAAAAGATCCACTTTTGAACAGTCCTTAGCTATCTTGGAAGTTGTGCGAACGCCAAAGATTCTAACGCATATTATGTATAAAACTAACGTTAACTGCAATGTACTCAAGCTGATCCTTGAAGACTTGGAGAAGAAGGGTCTAATCAAAACAGTTGAGATGCGGAGAGGAATTTCGCGGAAGCATTATTTGATTTCTCAGAAGGGCTTAGACGTGCTTTGCTCTGTTAGAAAGGCATCGGAGCTCCTGAAGGCTTAGAGGGATAATTGTTTGTCTATTTCGATGGAAGAGGCTTTGGGAATCCAGAAGACTGAACCCAAAGTTGAGGCTGTCCTGGAAGAGGAAGAGCTGGAGAGAGAATATTCTGCTGCTGAGCTTAAGAGAATTCGTCGTGACAAGATTATTCTTGAGGAAACGGCTAACAAGGGTGCGACTATTCCTGAAATTTACGAGATTTTACGAGAAAAGGGGCATCCTGCATGCCAAAAAACTATCTGGACAGTTCAGCACAGTGACCGCGCCACCAAGCTTAGGGAAGAGCTGGAGCGTGCGCAGTTTCGTGATATTGCGTTGCTGCGTGCTTATGCCCTGCAGGACAGAGATTTGAAGGCGTTGGCTGCAGCGATTGCAGCGCGAGAACAGAGGATAAAGAATTTGACGCCTAACAGCCAGCCCAATGTGAATGTGGATGTTAAAGTTGATAACAAGATTGACGTGGGCAAAGAAATTGAAGAGATCATAAAATTTAGTCGTGAAGAAGATGCAGGCAAGTGAAAGCCGATGTTTTGGGGTATACTCTTAAAGATGGGCAGCTAAAGATTGTCGGCTCCGTATTAGATCCAAATGTTAAGCGGCTTATCGTTAGCGCCGTGACGCAGTATGGCAAAACGAGGGCGGTTGCCATTGGTGTTTTGCTCTATATCTTGGTGAACCCGAATAAGCGGATCTTGTTCATCGCGCCAACCATCGATCAAACCAATATTATCCGCAATTATGTGTCAGAGCATATTGCAGCAAGTCATCAGCTTGCTTCTTTGGTAAACAAGCCTAGGCGCAGTAACCCTGAAGACTTAAAGAATGAGATGAGCAAGAAGCGTCTTACACTCAAAAATGGCTGCGAAATCATTACATTAACAGCTCATGGCGCCGGTGAAGAGCCTGGTAAGCAGCTTATGGGGTTCGGCGGCGACGTCATCGTCGTGGACGAAGCCTGCTTAATTCTTGATGAGGTTTATCGTAAGCGTATTAAGCGTATGTTGGGCAGTAACCCAAACAGCAAGCTTATCATTTTAGTTAATCCGTGGCATCGGCGCAATTTTGCTTTTAGAGCTTGGCGAAACCCCAAGTTTAAGAAGATCCACATTGATTGGCGACAAGCCGTGTCAGAGGGGCGTGTTACTGAAGAATTTATTGAGGATATGCGCCAGGAGCTTTCAGAGTATGAGTTTAAGGTGCTCTATGAGAGCGAGTTCGCAGATGATTCTGAGGATTCACTGATTCGTTGGGATTGGATTCAACGTGCTCTTGTTAAGAAAGTTGAGTTTTCAGGTCCTGTGCAGACGGTTTGGGGTTTAGATGTTGCTGAACAAGGCAAAGACCTAACAGTTCTTACACAAGCCGAGACCGATGGCGTCCATTATGCTGTGATTGGGCAGCAACATATCCAGGAGCGGGAAACAATGCCAACTGCTAATCGTGTGGCTGCTATTGTTCCAAAAGATGAAGCCCTTCATATTGATAGTATTGGTGTTGGTGCTGGCGTGCATAGCCGACTCTCAGAAATGGGACACAGAGCAATTTCGATTAGAGTTAGCATGTCCCCATCATGTGAAGAAGATCGTTATCCTAACGAGAAGTCCCAGCGGTTTTGGAAGCTCCGCTCAATCTTTGAGCAGGACCTAATCAGCATACCAAACAATCCCCATTTGATAAGTCAATTGTCGCAGATCCGATACGAGTTTACGTCGGCTGGCAAAATCCGTATAGTTGTTCCGGAGGGCAAGAGCCCAGATTTTGCGGATAGTTTGATGTTAACGCTCCTGGATTCAAGAAAGCGGCCTAAGGCGGCTAATGCATCATGAAGACACCAAAAATCTTGGCAGATAAAAACAGGGTTGAGAGTAAGGATCGCTTTGCTGATTTTGACCCGGAGTTTAAGGACCTGCAAAAACAGGGCGCGATTAGGGTTTTAAGTACTGCATCGGATCGGTAGAACAGTTTGAGCGAGAAAAAATCTTCTTGGAAGGGTTTGTCGCATTACGCTAAGGTGCTAGTCTACGGTAGCGCAGCGAGTTCTCCTAAGATAGGCAAAGGCGACTTCGGAACCTCCAATACCCCAACAGACAGCGACAATTATGCAAGCATGGATAAAGATTACCGTTGGTTCCGCCAAGATGAGCTCGTTCGCAGATGTACAATTATTAATGCTTGTTTCACTGCTTTGGCTGCAGGGTTTGAGACTGTTCTTGAACCTACCAAGCCCATAGCCGATGGAAACCAAAAGAAAGCCTTCTTAGAAAAATATCAGTACGTTAAGGATTATGTCGACGCAATCAACAAAGCAGTAAATTTCGATCAGGTTCTCTTTGTAGCCCAAATTAAACGAAGCATCTTTGGGAAATGCGGGTTTGAAATCGTCTTTAAAACCGACGGCAAAACCCCAGCATACCTCATTAGTCTTCAGAGCCCAAAGTTAACTCCCAAGAAAAACAAGGATTGGGAATTAATTGGCTTCAAATACACTGGCATCAAAGAAGGCTATGACGTCAACGAAGTTTTGTATTTTGTCAATACTCAGCTCGAGAACGATTTCTTGGGTTTGAGCGATGTTGAACCGATCCGATCAACCTGCAAAGCCCGCAATTACTTGCTCGACAAAGATTTCCCCGAGATTACCCGCCGACTCTGGGCACCCTACACATTGCTTGAAGCAGATACAGCCGATATGGCTGACGATGATGAGACCGCTTTTCTAAAGGATCTGGCAAAGATCGCTGAGGCGGGCAAGAGCACTGCGATAAACAAGTCTGTCACAGCCCAAGTAGTTGAGTTCCGCATTAATTTAGGAGGGCTTGTACAGTTGATGGATAAGCTAGAGGAAGGAGTTATCCGAGCATATGGTACACCGCGTTTTCTGATTAACAAAACTCCCGAGAATAGAGCAACTGCATATGTTGAGTTTGAAGCCTACGTTGAGGGCGTTATCAAGCCTAATCAGCGTTACTTCAAGCGGGCTCTTGAGTGTGATATGTGGTATGATCGGCTAGCACGGCTTGCCATGGAAGAGAAGGGTGAGAAAATCGCTGCAGGGGTTGCTCTTCCGGTTAAGGTTAAGCAAAATTTCAAGCCAGTTAAGGCCTCTGACATCTACGCAATGGCGGCAGCGGTTGCAAGTCTGTATGGTAACGGTAGCGGCGTTTTAGCTGAGTTCCCAGAGATTGCTTTTGAGATGATGAATTGGGACCAAGAGTTGCTTAAGGCAAAAGAAAAGTCCCCACAGCCCGGCAAAACGTCAGTTGTTAAGGGCGAAGATAAGGAGGGCAAATATGAGGAGTACATTATCCGTCGCCGATTGCCTCCAGCTCATAAGCATAGTTGATGCTGTAGAGGTCCTTGAAGCTTTCAAGCGAATCCCCGACGAATTCAGGGGATACACCTTTTTTGGCTCTGATGATCGCTGGCTCTACATTAAATCTGGCAATCCGAAGCTTTGCGAGAATTGTTTGGGCTATGATGGTGAGGTCTTCTACGGAGATAGCCTTCGCTCCGAGTTTCCTTATCTTCGAATTATTGATGAGAACACGATTAACCCCAATGTCCATCCACATTGTGAGTGCCTTCTGATTCGGGTTATAGCGTAACAGATTTCACAGTAACAGAGGTAAAATTATTTGTCTAAACAGCATGACCATGAGCTAGTCTTCATTGCGGGTTTGCATCGGCTCGATGCTGCCAACAAGAAGGCAGTGTTCTACTTAATGAATACAAGCCGGAATCGTAATCGGTGGGGAGTCACGCAAAAAGCACTCGATGAGGCTTTGCCGTCGCTACTAAAGAAGCCCCTGGGCATGGGAAAAGACTACAAGCAGGGGCATTTTCCCGATGAGGAAAGTATCAATGTTGGGTTGTTCTCGGCTTTTGAAAATAAAGGCAACTATGCATTGGGCACCGTCGACATAACAGATGATAAAGTCTTAGCGATGCTTGAAGCTGGCGAGTTAGGACCGATTAGCTCTGTTATCCTTCCCTATTATGATACTTGCAGCGTTTGCCGTGAAGTTTTAGATGCTAACTGGGAAAATCACCTTTGCATAGCCGAAAATAAGGCATTCTCAGAAGTGCAATCATTCGAGTTTCACCGGTTTGATTTTGTGGATGTGCCAGCGTATCCGCAAGCGGGCTTCATGAATTTTGCCTCCAAGCGAGAGGATAAGTTAGTGCCTCTTACGCTTCTGGCGAGCGTCTACAACAATTCACGGTCTCCAATCTTACAGGAGCAAAATAAAGTGTCCGAAAAACAAGAAAAAGAAAATGAAAAAATAGCGGCACTTGAGCAGAGGGCAACCAAAGCCGAAGCTGACCTCAAAAAAGCACAAGACGACGCATCAACAAAAGCGACCAAAGTCAATGAGCTCAGTGCAGAACTCAAAGCAATCAAAGATGAAAAGCACGCTAGCCTGGCAGAACAAGCCTACCGTGCACGTGTCGAAGCTGGCATCGCAGGCGAAGAGAAAACAGATAGAGAAATGCTTGCTGCATTAGACGACAAGAACCTCAAGCTTTTCACTGTTGAGGCTCAGAAAATCGCTAAAGTTGTTTCTACTCAAGGGCATCAATCCCCCAAAAACAAGTATCAAGCGGGTGAGGAAGATGAGCTTGCAGCTGCAGTCGCAGCCAAAAGAGCTGAGCTTGGCTTGCCCGAAATAAAAAGACAGGAGAAAAAATAAATGACTTTAGGAGATTATGGACTCAAATCCGCTCTGTTAGTCGTTGAAAAAATGACGATGAAGAGCAACACTGACGCAGTAAAGGGCAAACTCTACGCTGACGACGGTGCAGGATTAGTTCTCGCAACCGCTGCCCTAGCTGCAGTGGCAAAGGTTGTTATGGCAAACGAAGATCACGACTACAGCGAAGAAACAGACCACGACATCAGCGTAACCGTAGTAGGTTTGGTTGAATGCGCAAAAGTCGCAGGCTCCGGCTTAGCACGCAAAGGCGACAAAATCATGATTTCCGCAACGGCAGGAGAATGCACCAAATTCGTCAAAGGCACAGTCTCTCAAGCTAACACTTTTGCTACCGCGACCGATCAAGCAGCCATAGACGCTAACTTGGGCAGAATTGGAACAGCCTATGAAACCTCTGTCGACGCAGATGCCACACAGAAGATGTGGTTAGGAGTCTTCTAGTATGTCTCATCCAATCAGGGTGTTTAAATCCGCTGTAGACGGCAAATTCTACAAAGCAAACTACAATGAACGAGGAAGAAATGCAAGTTTAACTGCGGGCGGAATCGTTTCCCCAAGCGATGTTGAAGCAGTTGAAGCCGTAACAATCTTGGAACAAGTTTTAGGCTACGCATGGCCCAATTACAATCTGCGCTCAATCTGCCGCACTATCCAGATGGATAACCTGCAGGAGCGCATAGACATAGCAACCAAATCAACCGGTCAACGCAAAGTAAAACCGATGCAGGAAGCCGAAATAAGCAAAGACGCATTCGCACCAATCAACTTTGATCTCTGGAAGAACGTTGTTCATGTTGCAGTTGCCGATGAGGCAGGCATGAAATCAGCGCATAACATCCTGCAGCTCCAAACTGAAGCCGCTGGCAGAGATCTAGGTCGCATGGAAAATCTCGACATCAAAGACATCGCCGAAGCCTGCACCGAAAAAACATCCAGCACCCCATACGTGGATTGGGCAGCAAAATCAAGCGGCATAAGCACAAACGACCCATTCGACGCTATCATCCCCGCTATTGATTACATCCAGGGAAAAGGTTGGCCCGTTGACTTTATGGCATTGCATCAAACGATCTACAGCAAATTCATCCGCAACACACATGTTAGAGAACTAGTTCATGCGGGCATTGCGAGTTTGGGTCCAAACGGTGGCGCTTTCACATTGCCAGGTTACCCAACCGTTAAGGTTGTTACTGACTATGCATTGACAGAAACTCCGGATAGCACTCATGGCCCAATCATTGGCAGTTCAGTTGCTCCAGGCTTGGTTTTCGGTGAAGGTCCAACGATGGCAGCGCAGTACAGAGACGAAGCCAAAGGTTTCGACGGCTACATTATCCGCAAATGGCAAGAGCCCAAAGTAGTCATTCAAGACGCTATCACCAAAATCTGCACCTAACCCTCTTTTCTTTTTTTTGTTCGAATAATATTTTGGAGTAATTCATTTTGGCAGACCCAGTATATGGTAATTTGGCTGTTGTGCAGGTAATGGCAGCTGTAACTGTTACTGAAGGCGTGTCTCCTGCGGATGCTGAGTTAACCATGTACTTGGAGAAGGCCTGCGATTTCATTAGCGACTCCCTCAAGGGCATTGCTGCTTTGCCGTTGGATCCTGTGCCTGCAGTTGTGGATACGATTGCAGAGTTCTACGCTTCGGGGCTTTATCTTGCCCGAAACAATCTTGCTGACGGACAAACGCAGCATCCCAACGTGATCCTGGCTGAAAAGAAGCTGGCTGAGTATAAGGCAAGTCTTCGCCGAGGCTACAAGCTATTTAGTAATTCTGAAGAGGAGTAAGGCACCGTGTCTGTTCGAGTTAGGGTGGATTCCACTAAGCTTGAAAGTCTAGTCAGTGGGGTGGCTGCTAGGCAGGGGCTTGTTTTTGGCGAGTGGCAGCGGCAGGGATCCGTCGAGACTGAGAGTGTGTTGAGGGCTAATACGCCTGTTCGCACAGGGTTTCTGCGCGATAGTATTGTTAAGCAGTTGACGCCTTCGGGCTTCACAGTTTATCCTACAGCATCCTATGCATCAGCAGTAGAGCATGGGACTGGTCCACACACGATTTTTCCTTCACATACCAAAGTCCTTTGCTTTAGAATCGGAGCGCTTGGTTGGGCGTTTGGGGAAGGCGCAATCTTTGCTCGGCGAGTTGAGCATCCCGGGTTTACTGGTCGCTTCTTCATACGCAAAAGCCGCGATGAGTTGCGTGTTAAGCTGCGGGATTTGTATTTGATGCTTTGGAGTCGAATGCAAAACGAGTAACGGAATATTAGCAATAAAAGAGGCTGTTAAGAGTGTTCTTGAAGATGCTTCTTTAGCTCAGGTTTCTAAATGGCTCTCAGCTGAGCCTTCGCCTTCTGCTTATCCTGGACTATGTTTTGGATGGGTTGAGTGGAGCGGCGGTCCAATATTGCAGGCGAATTTTGACCGCAAAAAAGCAGTTGATGAATTCTTCATAGTTATAATTACTAAGAATGCTGATGCTGATCAGGCGGAAAGTGATGGGCTGTCATTAGCCGAGAAGGCTGAAGCTTTGTTCTCTGCTGATCGAAAGTTGGGTGGCGCCGTAACTGATAGCTTGGTTACGTTGCGTGAGAAGCAAAAAGTGTTCGACGGCAAGTTCAGCATTAATGCTGTGCGTTTGACGCTGCAGACTTGGCGTTGGTTAACTAATTAGCAAGCACCCTATGTACCGCCATGGTCTCTGGCTTGTAATAATACTGTTCTTTTAGCGGAACAGGCTGTTCTCTAGGGAGAGCTAATAGACAGTTGCATAATTTACTAATACGTGTAGAAACATGAGAAAAAAATTAGCGTTGTTATTTGTTCTTATTGTCTTGGCAGGTTTACTCACAACATATACCTCAAATGTTAAAGCACAAAATACAAACATTTACATCTCATCTGACGGTTCTGTTGTTGGAACAAATAACATTCTACGCAACGAAGACCTCTATGTTCTAACTGGCAACATTTCAGGTAGCTTAGCAGTTCAAAAAAGCAATATCACAATTGATGGTGCAGGCTTCACACTTCAAGGGCATGGAGGTACAGGAATAGACTTGACAAACAACCTTACCCAATATCCATCAACAAATGAGATTCGGAACGTTACGGTTAAGAATTTGAGAATCATGAATTTCAATTTCAGCATAAACGCTCATAGTAGCAGCGGAAACACTTTCTATAATGACTACATAGGCAGCACCACAAATGACACAAAAAGCGAAATTGCCCTTTACTGGAACAGCGGGGGGAACAACATCACACACTGTACCATTATGGGAACAATTGGGATAGAACTGTCGAGCGGCAATTCTATAACTGAAAACAATCTCTTCGGTGGCATTTTATTACAGGCAGTAGGAAACGAAACATTCGATAGAAATTTTTGGAGTGATTACTTGACAAGATATCCGAATGCTACGGAAATAGATTCATCAGGAATCGGCAATACTCCATACAAGATTAACGTATACGCAAACTCTGAAGTGACTGGCACACTTCAAGATAACCACCCATTAATGAAACCCATCTCAATTCCAAATTTTGGCATTCCTCAATTAGGTCCATCCCCAACTATCAATCCATCACCTTCAGTTCCAGAATTTCCCTTATTGGCAATTCCGTTATTATTTACAATAATGCTGGCAGCTGCAGGTTTTTTGGTTTACCGCAAAAAACACAAAACGACTTAGTTAAGAAACATTTGACATTTTCCTGCGATGTGGGATGTACCCCTATCTATAATCTCGACTGTTCTTAGTAGAGAATTCTAATACGACCGCTTTGTTTGTTCACTGTAGTCACTATAGTAACTGCCTTTTTGGCATTACAACTAAAAATTTAGAAATTTTGGAGGTAAAAAATTATGTCTATTCCAGTCCCTGTTGTTGGTAGAGATGCTCGTTTGATAAAATCCAGTGTCGCCATTGGTTTTGGCAAAAGCATTAAAGTGTCCGCGGATGCTGAAGAAATAAAAGTCTATAGCATGGATTCTTTGCAGCCTGCTATCACTGCCGCTGGCAAACAGAGTTTTAAGTGGTCCTGCGATCGCCTTTTCACTGATAAAACCTATTTGGCGCTCCTGATGGCTGGCACCAAGTTTGATTTGGTGTTTGCTCCCGAAGGTGATGTTGAAGGCGATACGATCGAGACTTGGAAGAACTGCAGTATTTTGCATTGTGAGCGTTCAGCCGGCGAAGATGACGGTGTTCTGGAAAGCATTAGTGGTTCTGCTGAAACTGTAGAGTTCCCAGCGCCGTCGTAGGAGGAATTGTTGTTGTCTGAAAAGAATATGAGTTCTGCTGCGGCTGCCAAGCTGCCTGAGAATGAGGCTAAAATAACTGAGTTCAAGAAGCGTGCTGAAGCTGAAGATGCCCGAAAAGAAGCAGTTGCTAAGCTATTTGACCCTGTTGCCTTGCTGCAGCGAGCGGGCCAGATTCATGAAACTCAACATCCAACTTTGGGCTTGATTCGTTATGGTGAATTGGTGATCGCTGACTCAGAAATCATCAACAAATGCAAAAACAAAGCAGACCGCAACGCCATGAGCATTTACCTGATGCTGAAAAAAGCTTACCCTAACCTACCCGATTATACCCCTGAGACTGTTAGCGATTTTAACTGTTCTTTTCCGATGCTTGAAGCTTCAGAGCTGATAAAGTTCCTAAATGAGCAGCCGGGTTTTTTGTTAACCAAATCGTCAACTGGATCAAGCTCAGTTCAGACGCCGAAAACATCGGTTTAGTGCTCTCTACTTTTCCCCAATTTAACTTCAGTAGTTTGCGGGAGCTCACGATTTTTCAGTTTAATTATTTGGTCGCTTGGGCAAGACTTCATCAGGTTAAGGTGAGGCAGATTGGCTGATTCTGATATAGAAATCAATCTAGATCTAATCGATAATGCAAGTAGCCAGTTAGCGGAAGCTTCATCAAACATTTCCAATAGTTTAGATGAGCTTTCAAATTCAAGTAATCAATTGGCTTCTGCCGCTGAATCGACTGTGCCTCCTTTATCTGATAGTGAGCAGGCTCAGATGCGGTTGGCTTCTGCAGCAGTGGAGTTAAAGGATTCACAAGTAACTTTGGCATCTGCCACTGAAAACCTGAATGCCGCTATTCGAAAGAATGGATCGGATAGCGAAGAGGCGGCTGTGGCTCTTCGAGATTTTACAACTGCCCAGGAGAACGTTAAGGATATCCAAAATGAGCTTAATTCGATTACCAAGCAGAGTTCAGGTTCTCTAAAGGGATTTGCTCTGGGTGCTTCTGGAGCTGCAACTGCAGGCTTTAGTCTCTATAGTAGTTTTGACCGGATTGAGAAAGCGGAAGTTGCGGTTGATAGGGCTAATCTGCAGGTGCGTACTTCCACTAAGGGAGTTGAGGATGCCCAGCGTAACCTCAATGATGCTGTCCTTGAGCATGGGACTAATAGTGCTGAAGCTAAAGCTGCGTCAGAGCAGCTAAGCATTGCCCAGGATCGTCTTGAGGTAGCCAATGAGCGGGCTCGGCAGTCGCAGGATAACGTCAATCAAGCAATGATGGCTAGTGCGATACAGGTTATTCCTTCCGCCATCACCATGGTTGATAGTTTGGGAAGGGCTTGGAAGAATTTCCCCGACATGACAGGAGTTCTAAAAACTCTTGGCACCAATGTTTCTGATGTTGGCAGTAAAGCTACGCTTGCCGCTATTGGGGTTGGTTCTTTTGTCGGAGGCTTCACGTTGGGCTACACTGTCATTAAGCAGTTTGGTGAAGCTCTTGGTCCTGTAGGCAGGGCTTTGATGGTTGTCGTGCCTGCAATTATTGCGGCTGCTGAAGCAGTTTGGATGCTCCAGGAAGGCATCACTCTTGGCGTTGCCACAGTTGCTTTGGCGGCTGCGGGTATCGCTGTTGGCGCCATGGTTGCAAACCTTGAAAGTTATGGTAATGTCGCTGGTTTAGCGTCTGGCGGTGTGGTTGATCATCCAATGCTTGCCATGATCGGTGAAGGCGGCGAAAAAGAAATCGTTATGCCCCTTAGCCAATATGAGGCACAGCGCACAGAAGTTGCCCAAACAAAGGAGGTTACAGGTGGCTATCCACAGAACGTGACTTACATCAGCTTTGAGCAGCATATTCACGGTGACATTGTCAGCCCTGCAGATGAAGACAGAGTTGCCCAAAAAGCGGTTGATAGACTCGATGAGGAACTGTATCGCAGGAGAAACAGTTAATGGCATTCATCATCGGAACGGTAACGCTCCCTGAAACGCCTGAGCGTATGAGTGTCCAGAAATCAGCCAACAAGCAAACTGAGACAAAATCAGGCGATTATCCCCTTGCAATGGTTGACGGCTTTAATGGATCCATAACATTATCGGGGAAGCTTGAGGGTAACTGGTTGACTAATTTTGAAGCAATCCTGTCGCCGCTGCTAAATGCTGTTGGAACAGCTGTTTCCTGTACAATAGGCGGTGGACTTGATGACACATATTTGCTTGATGATTTCAAGTTTGATCCAGAAAACCCCTCTGTTACACCCTACACTATCAAGTTGACTTCAGTTAGCGCAGTTTACGCATTGACGTGAGATTATGGCAAGATGGACAATCGAATACTATGATGAAACTGCTGAAGACTTCGTTGAGTTTACAGGGTACAATCTCAATGAGATTTATGAGGAGCTTAGCGAGAACGGCGAGCCGCATCTATATTTCTACCTATTTAACACAGTTGACAACCGTGCACTGTTGCAGCAGGATCTTCTAATTAACGCATACTATGACAACGTGCTACAGTTCACAGGGATTCTGCAGGGTGGAGACATTGAAGATCGCCCTGGTAAAATCAAAATGGTTGTCTACGATGACTTCATTATAACACTTGACCAAGCCTCATCATTTACCGGTGCTTATGAAAAACCAGCTAAAGACATCATAGACACGATCTTATCGGGCACTGGCTATAGCGCCCATTCAAGCACACCGACCACTATCATACCCGTTGTTTTCTACCATGCGAACCGGCTTGATGCTATAAAGTTCATGCAGAAAGCGCTCGCATGTGACGTTTGGCACAGTGGAACAACCGTCTATTTTGGCGCCAAAGGTGCAGGAGTAACCAACAACCCAGTAACTATAGCGCTAAGTAAACGGGGGATAGATAGATCCAAGGGGCAATTTACAAAAGTTGAGATAAGAGGCACCGACGTCACTGGATTTCACATTTTAGGAGTTGCCGGCTCCGGCACAAAGGTCTGGAAAGGCAACGAAGACCAAATGACCGACGAAGCAACGCTCAATGCTATCGCAGCTAAGAAACTTGCAGAGTTGGCCACAGATTCAAGCGGTATGCCCGTTAGCGTTTTAATGACTGAAGGCAAGGACTACTCGCTTGGCGAATCAGTTGCAGTGTCGGATGCCCGTTACTTGCTTGATGGCACTTATCGCATCATGCAGATGACTAAAACGAAATTCAAGTGCAACATGCAACTTGATCGGGCACGCAAAACAATGGCTGCTACAGTCAATGAACTGAAAGGTTGGGAAAAGAAGGGCATTTACACTCCTGGCAGTGAGGCATGGGTTATCAACCTGCAGGGATTAGTTGCGCTTTTCCACTTAAACGAAGGTGAAGGTGCGGTTGCAAAGAACCGTGCGCCCACTGATACGCCAATAGATGGCACAATCACTGACGGTGCTTGGCAAGATGGCCCTATAACCAAAATATTAACGCTCAACGGGTCAAGCGCTAACATCAGCCTTGGAGCTGCAAGCCAGGCTGGAATCAACCTGACAAATAAACTAAGTTTTGGCGGTTGGTTTTCACCCTCAGCTAATGACTCAACGAAGCGGTTTGTTTGCCATAAAGATGGCCAATTTGCCCTGTATTATCATGTTAACACAGGGGTTCTTGGATGCGATATCGTCACTGGTACTGGCACCCACAGTTATAGTTCAGATGCTGGTTTGATCAAGGTTGGCGGACGCATTTTCGCCATGGTAACTTATGATCAAACGAAAGCGCGAATGTACTATAACGGCTGGCTCCACAAAGAATGGTCACTAACCGGTGCACCATCATCGTCAGCAAACACTGTTTACCTTGGCGTCTTCTTGAAAGGCGTTTTAGCTGAGGTTATGCTCTGGTCCAGGGCGCTTATAGATCAGGAGGTGCTTGAGCTCTACTTTTTTCCCCTGTTCCGAGTTGTAGGCAGCGCCGGCGGTATAGTTGAGAGCCCAACAAACGATGTCGTCAAATTCAAAGTCATAAGCATGGGGTGGACGGGACCAACATGACCTTCAACGATGGCGAAGACTATCCAACCGTAATCAAGGATGCCGTTATCAAAATTTACAGTGACGAAACCCTTGTTGAAACGCTTGTTTCGGACATTTACGGCGAAGCCGAAACTCATCTAGCAAATGCGGGTACATATCGAGTCACGATTGAGCATCCAAGCCGAGAAATAATAGATATGGAAATTATTGCATCAGAAGCAAATTACCATCTATTCTTCCAGCTTGCCAATGAACCACGAAGGCAAGCACGGACAACAGCCATTGAAAGCATGGTGCTGACTGCAAAGGGTGAAATAAAAACTCCAGACGGCAACGAAACCCTAACTCTTACACCTACTGTTGGAAATGACACACTTGTTGAAGAAAACATGAGTTTAGATGAGCCTGAAGTTACAATCGCGGCAACAACTTGGCTTCTGATGGTTAAAAAAGTCTTTGATGACGAGAATTACACTCAAGGAACCATTGATCCAGATGAAGGCAACAACCAAATAGCCACAAACAACCGCTCATGCACAGCTCGAACCAAACAATACTGCCTATACAGCCACATGTACGCTGACGGCATTCTTGAACAAAACAACCAATCAACAACCATGGAGCAACCTGACACAGCTCACGTATTTGATTTTAAAGCTGTCCCATTTGGAACCATTCATCTGCTAATCGTTTTTTACCGTTCAGCTTGGGAAATCGCAGCTTCTGGAACAACTGAAGATGGAACGCAGGAAGTCCTTGACGGCCAGTCACACACTTTCGTTAACAATATTGGTTCCCGTCCAGTTGATCATTATCACTATGACCAAAACGGCAACATAGTTGGAACCCATTACAAGCGTTATCAATGGTATCTTGATGGCGCTCCGGTTGGGGGCGATCAGGGCTCCTACAATGTACCTGATCAAGTGAGGGGAACCTCGCATACTATAGCAGCAACTTGGGGTGGACCGCAATAATGCCTGAATTAGAAGGTGCATTGGTTGAAGTCATTCAGTATGAGGAGATTGTTGAAAGCGGAAATACCGATGCCAATGGCGAAATTGAATTTACCCTCCCTATTGGCACGTATTTTGTGCGCGTTTCAAAGAATAGGTACATTACGCACACGTATTTTATGGAGTGCTTAGTTGCAAAAGAGTGTCGAGTTCTAAACCTGCCTATCGAGCCTGTTTGGATTCAAGGCCTACAGTTCATCGAAGTCATGACCGAAATGCCTGCTGTTTCGAAGACGCCAGGTGTTGTGGAAACAATGGCTCTATCACCGAGGGTGTCGCTTTTCACCGAAGATCCAGTGTTCTCGCTTTCAATGTCAGCTGTAGCTGCTAAGAGTCCAACAACGTGGCGCCTTCAAGTGGTTGAGTCATCTGCGTCTGATGGGGGATTAGCGGTTCCTGCTGACGCAATAAGTCCTGCCGTTGGAAACATTGACAGCGGTTCAGGCGTGACTGTTGCTCACATAGCGACAACAAAGCAGTTCCTTCTGTTCTATTATTCATTTCTTGAAGGCACAGGCACCGTCAACAGCAATACATCAACAACAAATGAAGCCGTTGGAACAACTCACAGCTACACAGTACCTGCTCAAACTCTTGGCTCAAGAAAACTGCTCCGTTCTTATTTCAGAAAAGCGTGGGAAGCAGTTGTTTCCGTTGATGGGGCAGGAACAACTAACAAAACTGGCACCTATGAGGTGCTGGAAGGAAACACTTTTTCGGTAACGGCAACCGCCAATGTCGGCCATCTATTCTTGTACTGGACATTAAACGGCAACCCCGTTTCAAACGCCACAACCTTCACGTTTCCAGCACAAGAACCAGCATGCTCGCATCAAATAGTTGGTCATTTCCTCTAATCACGGTCACATAATAGGGAGGTGGTAGAAATCACAAAAATAGAACAAGAAATAATCGACCAAGTGCTCAAAGGTGAACACTGGAAAGAAAACCTATCAGGGCTAAAATGGACACCAACACTCAAAGACAAAATCATGGCCATGCACTTACATGAGGTAAGGCTTTGGCGTGTGGAAGATGATCTGCCAAAACTTAAGGCGGCAAAGACATTAGAGCAAATAGTTGAGTACCAAAAACAAAGCCTTTCACGAATGCTTGACACTTCATGTGTCGCAGCTCTTAGAAGCGAAAAAGACCATAGGATCAAGGAAATCAGTTTCAACGTACCCGACGATATGTTCCTAAACAACTTTGGCACCAAACTAGCTGCATTAATTCACGGCAACCAAGGCGGATTAAACGGCTACGTAGTCTACGACGAAACCAACGCAGCAAGAACCAATGACAACAACTATGGACCTACTTGGTACTGCGGAAACACATCCACCTATTGGACTATCCAATTCGGCTCCGGAACAACGGCAGCCCAACGAAACAACTATGCGATCCAAACAGCCTTCGCAACTTCGCCTGAGAGCACAAAGTTCCAATGTGGACCAGGAGCATATGCAGCAGGAGTTATCAGCTTTGGAAATCTTATAACAGCTGGCGGTTCAGGAACAATCAATGAAATCGGTTTGTTCAACTTATGCGCCTGGTACAGCGGATGGGGCAGTCACACAATGATGACCCATGACATTCTCAGCTCAGGCGTCGCCTTCGTCGCAGGAAACCCACTAGTCGGAACATTCGCCATAAACATATAGGCGCATTTGTTATGCGCTTACATGCTTTTCTTCTCACATTTTTGCTTTGTTTCTTAATGTTAAGCCCTCAAGTACGAAGGCAATACTGGAAAATGCTGTAACTGCAACTAAAAGTAGGAATGAGGGCTCGATTAATTCGCTATTTGCCATTCTTGCTCCTAAGACACCTAATTCTATGATGAGAAGCCCTACTAAAAAGAAGCCGTACAAGATGAATCGGGGGAATAGACTCTTACCCAGCCAAACACGTCCTTTAAAACCCACTTTTTCGATGGCACGATATCTTCCATACGCGTCTTTGTCTGCTAACCCCAGATCTGCAAGTTTTTGGAGTATGCGGTGAGCGACTGCAGGGCTGCTAAGGTTGTTAGAACGCATGATATCTCTTGGACCGATATATTCACCCTTTTTAACTAGGTAAAGATACACTTGAAACGTGTCGGCTTTAATTTCTTCCTCAATCGACAATCCTTAAACACCTCAAGTAAAGCTGACACTTGAGTGCCCAATGCTTATTCCTTGATCGTCAAAATCGAAATAGGTGCCGTTCCCAAATGTCGATCCATAAACATACTCATCTTGACCGATAGTTTTCAAGGGCAAACTATTTTCGCTGATTACCGTGCTTCCACCGCCTCTGCCTTCTGTAACCATTAGACCAACTGTTGCAATAAAATCGAATCTGCCAAACTTTAATGAATCTGTGCCTGAGAGTGGACCCGTTTGACTAAATGCCACTTGTCTTGAACTATGAGCGGACCAATAATAATCGTTGCTGGTTCCGAAGTCTCGATGATAATCAACTATTGATGACAGTATCCTTACTTCCGAGAGTCGCAGCGGCGTATCTGAGGGATTGGTTATGTTTAAAATGACCACGTAAGATACTAAGCTCGAAGAACCAACTCCTGATCCAGCGCTAACGTTATAGATCTTGAAGTAGGCATGAATTAAATTTGCTTCAATAGGAACAGTTTGTCTGGGAGTTGGAAAATCGCTTTGGAGAACTCTTAATCCAACGATAAGCCCTAGAATGAATACCACACAAACTAACACTACTAATACTTTGTTTGCCACTGGCCATTCCTCAAAAAGACTCCGCTAATTCGGCATTTTACGTTTGCGGTGGAACAATTTGTTCCAAACTTGGAACAGAGGGTTTTCAATCCAAGGTTGGCTTAAAAAATTTTAGACCCGCAGGAAGGTTACAACCAACTAGGATGGGTATACACCAAAGCGTGGGAAAATGTCTATTTGCTCAACTTAATGGTTTTTCGATGCCTTCTATAAAGCAGTAAACCTACACTTATTCCGAAAACTACTGAGACGATAGAAACAACAGCTATGAAGGGAAATGACGAAGAAGGCTGTGGTTTTTCTACGAACTTTTCATTTGAAAATGTAACTGTGGCATTGTTATGGAAGTTATCATGGGTATTAGCATAAATGGTCAATGTATGGTTACCGAAAGGAATCTGTTGAAACGTTGCGATAATTGAAGCGTTTAATGAGTTTACATAATTCGTCTGAATACCAAAAAGCTGGTGAATACCGTCTTGCCAATCCGCTTGGTAATAGACACTATCAATTGTCCAAAAATACGAAGCCACATTTACTGTTAATGTAAAGTTGCTTGTTTGGAATACGGTTTGGTTTTCTGGCGTTATGATTTCAACAATTGGTGAAATATGTGCTTCACGGATTGTAGGCGGTTGAATAATTGGTGAATTTGTATGCCATTGAGTAAACGAAACAATGGGTTCTATTTGGCTTTTGACTGTTAAAAATGAAGCCATGCTTGAAAGGCAAAGAATACAAAGAATTGTTACGGATAGTAGCTTAGCTTTCTTCATGTTTATCATTGACCATTATAATGGAGTAAGATATTACTCTCCCCAAAGAACAGCCTGTTCCGCTAAAAGAACAGTCAAGGTTTCTTGAATAGCTACTTCTTAGTCCAGATTTCTGACTAAGCTGCTTTTGTGTTTCTTGAAGTAGACCAACAAACCAGCAATCACCGATAACACGACTAAAAGGAGCGCAGCGCCAACAATCATGGTTGGGAGAGGCTCTGTTTTGGGTGGTTCTGCACCAGTATTAATTGTTGGAAGCTGTGTTGTGGTAAGTGTTGGAGTTTGTGTGCATAAAGGATTTGAACCTAATGGAACTGCAACTGGGTTCATTAAGGGATGATTATCTTGATAGACTATGGGTGTTCTTGTTTCAACTATAGCATACACATATGGTTGGTTACCTATTCCTGAATTATCAATTTCTGTAGCATTTGGGTATTTTGTCAAATAGTCACTCCAATAGTTTCTGTCAGCAATTCCACCATTGCTTAACCACACCAAAATGTTTCCTGTAATATTATTCTCAGTCATTGTAGCGTTTCCTCCGTAATCAAATGAAATTGCTCCAACAGTGCAGAAAGTTATGTTATTGTTGATGCAGTTTCCCAAAAATTGGATTGAAGGTATGTAATCATTATAGAAAGTGTTATTTCCGCCGCCATTAGTGCCTATTCCGTCACTTTCAATATACAAATTCTCAATCGTAACGTTGAATATTGTAGAGCGCGTTGGGTTCTGCCCTATTCCATTTGATAGGTCTATTCCTCCTTGGTTAACCGAATACCCTGCGCCGTCTATGACTATCCCGCTTTTCTGGACTTGTAGGTTGCCTGAGATATTTGCTGTTAAAGTATAGATGTTTCCGCTTCGAACAATGGAGGTTGCTCCCGAGGGTGAGCCATCGGAACTAATTACTATATTACTGGTTGATTGTGCATTGATAAGTGGAACGCTACCTGCAACCATGGATATAAGAAAGGCAAGGCTGATTGTTATAACAGCCCAATGCTTGTTCATGCCATCATCTTCCCATTTGTTTTTAAACGCACTTAACGATATAAATGCATTCGTCAAGGTTTCTTAACTTAGACTGCACTAAAGAGTAGAACACTCGAACTAAGGGATAGAATTAAGAGTCTTAACGCTTTATTTACCGATAAATAGGAGCTAAGAGGGGCGCTATTGAATGAAAAGAGCAAGACCATTTTCGGCAGTTGCAATGCTTCTAGTAGCTTTTTTTATAACAAATATATTTGCAGCTAGCAATGTAGGTAATGTAAACGCGCAAGAAAGTCAGCCGTTCCATGTTGGCGTAACCTTCGGCGGAGACAACAGCGCCGATGCCAAAATACTGATTGACAAAGTTAAGAACTACACTAACCTCTTTGTGGTGGCGTCGGGTCCGCTCCAGAGCAACATAGATGAATTGACGAAAACATGCGATTATGCTGTCCAGTCAGGATTAGACATCATCGTTTATTTCGGTTCATACGAGACGAATAGAGATAAAACCTCTGCCTTCATTGATACTGCAAAGGAATGCTGGGGCAATCACTTCTTGGGCTTATACTATGGGGATGAGCCGAGTGGAAAAGCGCTCGATGGCTTCATGCGCTTGGATAACGTGCCCAATGTAGGTAATGTATCGGTAAACCGCAATGACATCACCGTCAGCCAAACCTCTGACTCCATTATGACGAGCAAAACATTCTATTATAGTTCCGACTTTTCAGGCCAAATTAATGTACAGCATGCTGACTTGGCAGCAGGCAATTATACGATGATTAACTATTTTCCGAATGGAACCATCACTCTCGCCAAAAACAATGATTATTTTATTTACTTGACAAATGGAACCACGCTCAAGCAAGTAAGCGAGCCATTAAGTCCCCCAACTATAAGTGACGACGGCGGAATTCATTCGCCCGTTAGCACTCACCTAACATGGGGGTTTACCCAGCATTATGTACAGGTAACGGATAAGGGCAACATCTCCCAGTTTGAACCCTACCAGCAACTTTGGGATTCACGCCCCTTCCAAACGATGGATGACTTATCAGCAGTAGCCGCGTCTTATGTAAAAACTCAACAAGAGACAACAAACTGGATAGCGAATCGAAGTGACGTTAACCTCTTCACCTCCGATTATCTTCTCTACTCGTGGGACTATCAAATCGGCTATGACACAGTCTTCGCAGAATTAGGCTGGAACAACACGGTTGCCCAGGAAATCGGTCTTGTTAGAGGAGCAGCAAACCTGCAAGGTAAGAGTTGGGGCACGATAATCGATTGGAAGTACATGCAGTGGCCATACCTGCCCAGCGGCGACGAAATGTACGACCAAATGCTCACGTCCTATGAGTGTGGGGCTAACTACGTTGTAGTTTTCAACTACGCCGAAAGCTTGACCGATCCTTACGGAACGTTGCAGGATGAACATTTTCAGGCTCTCCAACGTTTCTGGAATGACGTGGTAAATAACGCGAGCGTTGTGCATGGGGGCATTGAAGCGGAAGCCGCTTTGGTTTTACCATCAGATTACGGATGGGGCATGAGACATACAAACGACACGATTTGGGGATTGTGGAAACCAAACGATACTTCACAGCAAATCTGGAGCCAAGTACAAATCAGACTTGCCCAATACGGCTCAAAACTAGACATAGTCTATAATGACTCAACCCACCCCGTCACTGGAAAGTACAGCCAAATATACTATTGGAACCAATCAACCACACCCTTTGCAACTCCACTTATAATCGGACTATTAGTTGCAGCCGCAATCATAGCCGCAGTCACAATCATTGTCATTAGAGCAAAAAGGAGACAACAGCAACCTTTAGTGATAACTGGACCTTAGGGTTTTATGATAGTTGCCTGCGACTTGATTTATTACAAATTGCCTCGTCGCCAAGTTTTTACTGTTTCATAGCAAAGGAAAAAGGCAAGTATCCCTGTTATAATTAAGGAAAAAACATATTCCCGATAGAAGACGTCAGGTTTAATGACGATCAATTCTACAACTAAAGCTGCGATTGCAAATACAGCGTAGAAGAAATATCTTGGAATTAGGAACCGGTTGATTTTGACGCTGTTTTCTAAGAGGAATTTGCTGACGGTGAAGCCGCCAGGTTCCCGTTTTAGGAGGCCAGCGTCTTCCAATTTAGAGAGATGGTACACTGCTACTGAGGAGCTGCTTAAATTTAGTGCTCTTTGGAGTTCTCGCGTTCCTACAGGCTTGTTGCTTTTGAGCAGGAAACGGTAAACTTCAAGAGATTTTCCCCTTAGCACTTCTTTGGACTCATCAGTAGCCAACTATTTCACACCCTAAAGAAATTACTTCATGGAATTTAAGAGCTATCCTTAAAAATCAGTTAAAGAACTGTTCGAAAATTAGAACACCCTCAACAAAATATAGCATTAAATAACAGACTACACGTTTTTAATAGAGAAAACAGAGGTAAGGCTTGAGGTTATGAGTCTGCAAAAAAAGAAAATGCTACTGGCACCCATTCTTGCCATAGCACTAGCCTTCTTACTGGCAGGAGCCGTAAGCTTTTTGCCCCAAAACGCTTCGTCGGGGCAGCCATCGCCTCAGCCTACTTCATTTTCTGGTAGTACGATGCCGCCATTACCAACGACAGCACCTGTGTCGCAGGGTGTATCAAACGGTAATATTGTTCCAATTCTCTTTATAGTCGCCGCTATAGTGGTAGGAATAGTTGCTGCTCTTTTATTATTTTCAGAAAAAAATCTCAAGAAAGAAATTAATGGATAGCTGCTTTCTGCACTGGTGTACTAAAATAAGAACAGTTTGTTCTAAGGCATCGCATTAAGTACCGCTCCACTCTTGACTTATACAGCCACATAGAGGAGTATTGAGCGCAAATGAACCATAAGCTTCCATTGACAGCCATAACTTTTTGTGTAATCGCTATTATTTCATTTAATTCTTTTCCTGTGAGGGGAGACGGCAACCAGTTTTTTTCAACACCAATAGCATTTACCCCAGCAACACAATTCCCGATACCATCCACAAACGGCAGCATCAGCTTTGTGCAGACAGGGTACTATGAAAACGCAACTCTTGTAAACGATACCTGGGTTTTTAACCAGCTGCAGCTTGACTCGCAACAAACTGACTTGCTCTCAAACAGCCCGACTTCTGCAAATTTAAATGTAACTACACAAGACAGCAACATCACCTTAACTAGTTTTGAACGGCTTCTGACTCCTGATTGTAGCGACGCCAACAATACTGGTTCATGGTTAACTTCAGGCTGGCTAAACTACACAGTTTCAGGGGTTGGGAGACAAATTATGCAAATGCAATTTGAGGTATTAAATTGGGAATCGCCGTACAATCCGAAATTGTGGGTAGGAACGTCAACTTGGCCCATTGGCGTTCAAGTTTACCTTGACGGCAAAGAAGCACCCTACAATACCAGTTGGACAACTCTCAGTGATGATAACAGAATCATTCCTTATGGGGTAGGCGTAATAGTTAACGGTGCAGCCTCAAATGTTAGCATCAGTTATACTTGGGGCCCCGTGCCAGCGCCTGTGAATCAGTCATCGGCAGATTCGAATTTACAAACTACCACAGATTCATTCCCGGGTTCTTGGATGCCCTATTTACTGTTAATTGCCCTAGCAAGCGGCGTCATAGTTCCAGCAGCTTTGTACACCAATAGACATCGGTTGAAATCAATGCTAAGCGAAAGAACAAAGCGTAAAAAAACTTGGAGACTTAAAGAACATGCTGAAACTAATTAAGTATTCAATCGTCACAAACATTGTTCTTAGTTTGTTTTTCATTTATTCTAACTACTCAATTTGGAATGCGGTGAATGGCACTGACACAATTCTAATAACTAGTCATTGGGGTCCAATAGGAATTAGTGCTCCACACTACGCATACTTCAACGGTAGCCTTTCGGCTGTTCAAGCTATTTTTTGGTATTTGAATACGCCTTTTTGGTTATTCTGGGGATTATTGATAGTGAACCTATATTTCATGTTAAAACTGCAAAGAGCTGTAAAAGGATTAAAAAAATAACAACAATTGGATTAACTGCAACTTTATTTATTACTATATTCGTTGCAAACTTTCCTCGCTCAAGCGATCCAATCCAATGCAACCTCAACGCCTGGCGCATAGAGTATTCAAACTCTAACGTAACATTGCCTTTGTTGACTAATACTGCCCTGGAGCTTTTGAGCATTTTTGTTTTGCTGTTGTTTTTAGATTTTGTTTATTGGTAGAATCTTCTTTTATGGGTAAGCTTTGCTACTGATCTCTTACCGCATGCGAGCGGTTATCGTATCCGAACAGGCAAAACAAGTACTCAAGCCACAGATAATATTTCACCAGGAAACCTGCTATTTCCAAAGCAGTTCAATAGATGAAATTTCAAAATGATTTTTTCCTATTAATGCTTCTTGGAGGTGATTTGTTTGGTTGATGAGATAGAGGTATCTGAGAATAAGGAAGCGCTGATCGTTTTGGCTGGCACAGTTGCGGGCGCTGCTACTACGTTTGTTGCTTCTTTGCCAATCCCGCTGGAGATTAAAGCTCCGGCGACTGCGTTAGCTACGACTGTGACGGGGGCGATTCTGCTTTACTGGAAGAGCAAAGTCAACAAGCAGTAAGCATCCTTTTTCTTTTTTTAACGCACGCCAAAGGTATTTCCTTTTTCACCGACCCCTCTCCCCTGCCTTCAACATACGCTTTTACAGCAGCTTTTTAAGGCATTTACAGCATACGCATCGCCCACTATATGTCGAAGTGAGAAGTGAAAGTCAATGAAAGAGCTTCAAGTGTCAGACGAACTTTACATAAAATTGCGTGATTTAGCTGCCCGTATTTCGGTAATAGAGGGCAAAGAAATAACGATTGCAGATGTCATAAGACTTGTTACCGTGCCTCTGAAAGCTGTCGGCGATGCGGAGGAGCGGAGGCCTGAAAATTTTCAGAAGTACCAGAAGATAGCGGAGGAAAACAAGGAGCTTGCACAAGAGACTCTTGAAATGTTGTTATCGGGTTTAATACGCGACTACAACGATTTCCTTGACAGCAAACAGAACCCCCAAGACCCAAACCAGCCAAACATCTGAACAATTTTTAGCCAATTATTTTTTTAGCTTCGCGGTAGCTCTTGCTTCTTCTTCATCAGCTTTTCTTTCGTCTTCCTCAATTTCTTTTAGCAAGTCTTCGTCTTCAACTTGGCAAGTGTTCTCCTCATCCACTTCAACGGCTCGGTCTTGGATGCGATGTTTAGCTATTGCAATCGCTTCTTCTTTGGTGTCTACATCCACAATTTCGGAACAATATTCAATTATATAGTAATTCTTTTTTGGTTTGGACATAGGTTAGTCTCCTTTATGCTGAGCTTTCACCATCTTATTATGTCTAACGGGAAGCCTAACAGCATATGGCGCCATGAAAGATCAGTACTTCACCTACACCGTCTACGTAATCGCTACTCAGTCTCGTAGGACTCTTTTTCTTCTTTTCATTCCTCTCTTTTTTAGGCATTTAATTATTGTCTTAGCGAAAACTATTTGCTAGTTGAAGGGCAGTAAAATCTTTGTGAGAGGAAGCTTGAAGGTTCAAGTACTGAGCAAATGTCTAAGCTTAAAGAAGCATTTCTCCGAAGCAATCATCCAAGGTTAAAAAGAGAATTCGCAGTTAGCCGATGCCAACCATTCGGAAAAACAAGCGACTACGTTCTCCTTATTCAGAAAGCAGATCCAGCAAAGCTTACGAGTCTGATAAAGCTCGTCGGGTTGATTCTACAAACGAAAGTTTATCTATTCTGGTCTTTATACTCAAAAAAGAAGAAAGCGATGTTATTTTTCGCTACCTAATGCTCCGAGAACTAAAGCAAGCAATCCAAGTCCTACAATTACACCAACGGCGGAAGAGGCTGAGTTTCCGCGAACATAATTAATTCCCTTCATTATTTTCTCGAGTAGGAGTTCGGGCGGATCGTTTTTGGAGAAAGGAATCCATTCGGAGGTGCTTTGAATTTTGACTCCCTCTTCTTTAAGAAGAATCATTGGTTTGTTGATTTGTTTCGCATAATTAGTTTCAAACAAAACCCATTCAGAGTTAACACCTTCCTCAGTCAACAGGGCAATAAAGATGCTGCAATCTCGGATTAATGCTTCAAATTTCTGTTTAAGTTCTGCTCCTGGAGTCTGTTTATCTTCGCCTATTATCACGCTTACGCCATGGTTATCCAATTGACTCTCAAGCTGTCTAACTAGCGTTAAGTCCGTAGTGCTATGACTAAGGAAAATCCGAATATTCTTAATAGGTTCTTTTACATGAAAAACAATTGGTTCTGTCCATTGGGTTTGTAATGATTGATATTCGTTAGCTGGTAAGTACTGCGTTTCAACTCCGAAGGTGAGACTGTATTCTCCCAATGCAATGTTTTCTGGAACTGATAATCGAATGTTGAAGAAGCGTTTTTGTCCGGGTTTTATGAGGTCTTTAACATTTTGTGCTATCCACTCATCTTTAGCCATCCATTCAGCCCAAATACCTGCTTTGTATAGGTACATGTCTTTGTCTGAGGTGTTTTCGAATTGAAAAGATATGGCCAAAGTCTGCTTTGGAATGGCTCTGGGTTCGGCAGGGTAAATGTTGTCTATTTTCCATCCTGCTTTTGTAGTCTGCATTAAATGTGCCTTGATCTCTTGGTTGACTTTGTAAACTGTAGATTTCTTAAATCCTTCATCTATTAGTTGAGAAGGTGTATAACCTTGCAAAAGGCGACGTGCTATATCATCTTCAATACTCATTTTTTCAAGCCTCTTATCCTTCTTTACTTCGCAATCCTAATAAATTTTGTGGACAATAAAGTGGAGTCTATTGACGTGTCTATTTAATAAGTAATGTTAATCATTTTTCGGGTAGCATAATTTACTTCGGAAAAAATAAGTTCGATTAATAAAATTTGGATACTTATTTTAGTTTAGGAAATAATTCACTTTTTCAAAAGTTAACCAAAGGGAACTTAACTATGGAATTCACATCTTGGTTTGCTTAATCGTTATATATACTCACATAGTATTCTGTGACGATGACATTACTAACTTTAATAATTTTATTTCAAGGATTAGACAAGAGCAAAGAGTTAGTACTGGAGCATCGCTCGCTGCCTCATTTGTACAATGAATTAAAACAATTTAAGATTGAAAGGATGGTGAGCCTTAAAATTTGAAATGCCAAACAAAGTTGTTGGACGACAACGATTTGATTATAACGGCAAGTAAGAATGGCTCGTCTTTTCATGACCCAGCTTTTGCAAAAAATAAGACCCTTCCTGTTCACCGATGGGTTCCGTGGATCGCTGGGTTTTCATCAGAGTTTGTAAATCAAGCCATTAAGAAATATGTTACAAAAAGAAGCACTGTGCTTGATCCATTTTCAGGGGTAGGAACAACCCTTGTTGAGTGTGTTGCCACCTGCAATGATGCAATTGGGTTTGAAATAAATCCTTACGCATATTTGGCGTCAGAGGTCAAATCTTCAGCGCTCGAAATTGATGAGAAGAAATTGAAACAATACATAAGCAAGTACATTACTTTCTATAATGCCAAGTTGGCTTCGAAGGAGCATTCCATCAGTAAGCCACCCGAAGGATTTGCCACTAGGTCTGAATTTTATAGTCCAAAAGTAATGCGCAAAGTTTTGATATTACTCGATTACATTGACTCAATCGCAGATAATTGTTTACGAGATGTATTCAGGCTTGCTTTTGCTTCAACGATGGTAAAATACTCCAACTATTCATACGAACCCAGTCTTGGACGAAGGGTAAGTTCAGGTAAAGAAGAAATAACAGATTTTGCAGTTGGCGAAGAAGTATACTCAAAACTGAAGGAAATATATGAGGATATTTTACTAATAAAATCAAAATCGTTACCTGTGAAGTCAACTGTCAAGGTATTCAACGATAGCTTCTTCAATTACAGCAAATATATTTCCGAAGATAGCATCGACCTTTTAATTACTTCACCACCCTATTTGAACAATTATCACTATAACCGCAATACAAGACCCCAACTTTATTGGCTGGGTTTTGTAAAAGAACCCAAAGATATGAAGAAGCTTGAGCTCGCTAATTTTGGAACATTCTGGCAAACATGCCGACAAAAGGACTGCATAAATCTGTCGTTTAATCTATCAAACACTGACATAGAAGAAAAACTTGAAAAATTAAGAGGTCTTAACTGTGAAAAAGGTGTTTATGGCGGCAACGGTTGGGCTAATTATGCCGCCTCTTATTTTAACGATTGTTACAAATTCCTTGAGGGTGCAAAGACAGTTTTGCGCTCAGATGCAAGAGCTTTGGTAGTTCTTGGTAATAGTATTTTGCAAGGGATTCACATACCCACGGATGTCTACTTTGGAAAAATAGCCGAATCAATTGATCTTGAAGTCGTTGAAATCCATGTGCCTCGAGCAACAAGAATGGGTAACAGTATTATAAAATCTGATGTACGTGTTGGAAAAGCGAAATCCCATGACAAATTATACGAGTCAATCGTGGAATTAAGGAAACGGTAAGGAAAAATATTTAGCTATTTTTTCTTTGATTCTTTCAAGGTTAGGCGGTGAACCGGAAAGTTTCTTTGCCCATGAACGACCACAATGCAGCACATCCCATTCTGAGATAGCTTGGTTGTATCTACCTTTGCCAGGGTCGTGATTTCCAAAACCATCAATGACGCTATTCCACAATGGTCGATATTTTCTTATCAGCGTAGATTCTAAAGTTCCTATTAGATCTGTTTCCTCGTCATTTAGGATTACAAATCGATACTTAAAGTCCTTAATGTCCAGGTCTTGACAGGATTGAATGCTCCTTTCGTGTTGTCTTAGCCGTCCTGACAGAGAAACAGTCTCATTAATGCTTAGATTGCTTCGTGCCGCTCTCCACCCGAATGGGACAGCTTTACCAATGTAGATTGGCCTCTTAAACTCCAAGGCGTTATCTTCCAAAAATTTTTTGTAAAGAGGATAGTTCCCTTTATAATATATGCCATAGACACCGGTTCCATTGAATGATGTTGTAATTGGATATCCCAAAACTGGTGTCCCCTCAAAAAAGGTAACTGCAGATTGGACAACACTTCTGTATTGAGGAGACCTGAAAGTATGCTTGCTGTAATCTATCATATACAATAGCTTCCAGTTTTACCCTAGCAGAATTGAATGGATTACCTGCTTTGGTAATATGTATTTCAATCATTGCTTCATGTTTGAATTTAAGGGTATCTAGTTTAGAGAAACAACGAACATTTGAACGCCTGTGAAACGTCTTGTTGTTTAATGAAATTGATCTTAAACAAAGACTTTAGAGGTGAAGTCCTTATGTTTGTTAGGTTTCAGGTTTGTATTTTTGCGGTTTCTATGTAGCTCTTGCTTTTTTGTAGTAGGTTGAAGCGAAGATTGTAAGTTAATCAATTATACCATACCCTCCAATGATTCCGAGGTAGTTTGTTCATTTGTTTTATATTGTACAAGGTCTGATGCTGGTGTCCTGAGGGGTTTTCGATGATGAAGGGTTGTTTAGGTTGTTTGGAGGCTTAGCGGGTATGGGTAAGACTGTTGAGTCTTTCAGGATTGCTTTGGAGGGAGAGATTAGTCGGTGGAGCGACTTTGAGAGGGCTTTGCGTAAGCCGGATCGAGAGGCTTTTGATGATCTTATGAATGTCTATAGGAGTTATTCTTCAGAGAGCAGCAATGCGACTAACCCCATAGTTTTTGAGCCTATGGTTATGTCTGTTCTGCTGGGTCAACAGAAAAGGTTGCTCAAGCTTGAACAAGAACTAAAGTTTTCGGAAACACTGAACATGCGTCATCTATAGACCAAGCTAATAAAGAACCTTAACTGTAAGTGGTAAAAATGATGAAAAAACAAGCGACACTATTTCCACAAGATGCAGTTAGAATTCTCTCTGAGCTGAACTTAGTAGAAGCCCAAAGAACAGCAACTGAAGTAAAATCAGCTGTGGAGGCACAATGTGAGCTTATTGAAGTTGCAGGGAGCATAAGGCGTAGTCCATGATATTGATTTTGTTGTGATAGCAAAAAGCGATGCTGAATGGCAAAAGATAAATGAAAAACTTAGGCTCCTAAAAGCTAAGCCCAACTGCTCGGGAAATAGTGTCATTAAAGCTTTTGTGCCATGCTAAGGTGGGCTTTTCCATGTTGATTTATACCGTGCGAAACCATCTACCTTTGGAATTCACTTGCTTGTTCGTACAGGCTCAGCTGAACATAATATGTGGCTTGCTGGGCATGCGTTTTCTAAATGTATGCGGCTCAAGTACAGTGAAGGCCTAATCAAAGAAAGCGTGGCAATCGCCGGAGAAACAGAGCAAGGGGTATTTGACGCTTTATGTCTGCCCTATACGTTGCCCACACAACGGGAGAAAGCTGAAAACAAACCAGTTTGGACGCCGACTGAGAAACTGTAACGTGACAACTTAAAGAAAGTCTTAGATTATCTCAATAGCTCTGCGCTTTCCTCATCGACTTTTGCTCTTTTTGAATTCGTCGTATTTGTACAATACATCGCTTATCTGGCTGCGTATGAATTGCTCCGGACTATGGAATGGTGTTCCCATTTCCTTTAGGGCTTCTTCGAGTTCGTTATATTGCTCACGAGAAACTTCAATGCATTCATTGTCGGTTTTCAATCGTTCAAGCCGGTAGCGTATAGCATCTCTGACAAAGTCCTCTTTGTTGGTGAATCCTGTATCTTTGTTTTCTTCAATAAAGGACTCCACTCTGGCAATGACTTCAGACGGAAGAATAACTGACTGCACTAGGAGAGCGTTTATGGCGTCCTGGTATGTTTGCATTTTATTAGTCTCAGCGGTGAGCTCGCCTAGAAGACCGGTTAGTTTGCTGTGGATGTCGTCTGAGATTTTTATCGCTTTCATAAAGTATTTCTCCTGTTAACAGAAGTATGATTAGTAGGATTAGATTTATAAGGTTTCTCATTGTAACGGAGTTAACTAAGTTAACTATAAGGGAATTGTGAGAAATGAAAGCAAAAGTCGCATTCACCATCGATCAAGTGGTCCTAAAAGAAATAGACGCTTTAAGGGACCTAGCAACGCGAAGTGCCTTCGCCAATGAAATCCTCAAACAAGGACTCAAAGCATACAAGGCAACGCATAAGCGACCCAAGGCGCCATTTCCAGCCGAGAACTTTGATACGGCTGAGGAAACAGCGTTAGCAAGGGAGAGACCATGATGGAGCGACATAAGGTTTGCCCTTTAGCCGCAGCCCACCCTCAACAGGAAAACAGCGATTGCATAGGTGAAGCGTGCGCATGCCATGTAAAAATTCAAAAGCCCCACTTAATCCAAACAGGTAACAGAAGTTTTGTTGATCCAGTAAATTATTATCGCTATGATGGATGCGGACTGGTGGCACACATTCCCTGGGAACTTGTCAACTGCGAAAACGACTCTAAAATCAAACAAGTAAATTAGCCAGATGCAAAACTGCAGGAAGAAAGAGGTGGAAAATTCATGGCTATTCTCGCAACGGATTCTATAAAGAGCACCAATCAAGCCAGTGCAAGTTTTGGCGAGTCGGCTACTGCAAATGCCGCTGGCGATAGCTCCCAAATCCTAAAAGCTGTTTACGTCCGGTACCGAGATCATGTATTCTTTAAAAACGTTAATACACCTGCCGCAGAAGCGATCATCCGGGAAGCATTAGGCTGGGTTAAAGAGGAGAACGATGAAGTTCTGCTCATCGAATGCGACAGGCCTCTTCCAGAGTGCCGTAGTGGGTTTAATGGCATCGTTGTTATCAAGAGCTGTATTGTCTCTATGGTGTCCTTGGATTTTGAGCATGTTTTAAATTGTCCAGACACTTTACTAAAGAATCGAGTATGCGCTCCTAGCCAAAGAAGCGAAAAACTCACCCCTAAAAACAAACGGAAGGGGCCAAATTGATAGAGAGAAAGACGCAAAATATAGCAACCGCCATAGAGCGAAAACGTAACCTCACCGCTGATGATCTAAAAAAGCTCAACCTGCCACTGCAATTCCAAGGTCACTTCGTCATTATCGAGAAAAGCCTCAACAACATCCGCCTGCAAAATCCTCTCAGCATAGATCTAAGCAAAATCTTAGCGACCGGAGAAATAGGACTCGCCGACTACATCATACGCAGCTGCCTCAACAAATACCCCAATATTATCCCCTACATCTTTGAACACCAAACCATGGTTAAGATGTCGCGGCACTTTCTACGTCACTGCAGCGGCTCCCATGAGAGCTGTCCCACATACGCACTCCGATTCAAAAAATATGCAGACTGGCTCGGATACAACCCAGACCTAATCATCCAAGACGTCAAACCCGTCGGCGCAATCCCGGATCTCATAAAAGTACAAAACCACTGCGGATTCTTAAGTGACTACTTAGCTAACCTCCAAGACAGCGACCTAAAGCCAGGCGCAGTCTGCAATTACATCAAAGCCGTCAAAACCTTCTACCGCACCAACGGCGTAAAAAAAATCGAACTAGACGAACCCTTAAGCCGAAAAATATCTCACAAAGACAGAGCACCCAAACCCGAAGAACTTACAACAATGTTAGATAAAGCAGCTACACGAGAAAGCTTTGTCATCGCAGGCATAGCAACAGGAGGCTTTCGAGAAGGTACTTTTTCCAAACTAAAATACCGCCACGTCAAAGAAGACCTAGAAGCCGGACGAATACCTATACATATCCACATAGAAGCCAACATTACCAAGGGCAAATACCACGATTATGACACATTCCTAAACGCTGAGGCAAGCTACCTTCTAAAATTATACGTAGACGAAAGAAGACAAGGAACCCAAGGAATGCCGCCTGAAATGATTACTGAAGAATCGCCGTTGATCAGAAACAGCCATGTCGCAAACAAAGTCTTAGGCGTCAGCGAGAAAACGATCCGCCAAATCGTCCATGATTCCGCTGTCGAAGCAAAGGTCGCTAAAAAACTACCCAACAGCTGGATGTATAGCGTTAGAACGCACAGCTTAAGAAAATTCTTCAGAACACAGTTAAGCGCAGCAAAAATCGACGACGAAATTATCAAGTACATGATGGGAAAAACCATTGACACCTACGAAGATGTCCAGAGCTTAGGCATTGAGACCCTCAGAAATCTATATGTCGCCGCTGGATTAGCAATTAGACCCAAAACTAAGGTGAACCGAATCGAGCAACTCAAAGAGATCATACGTTCCTGGGGAGAAAACCCGGAACAGATACTTTCCAAAGATGTCTTAGTCCGCAGCAACCAAACGGTCCAAACAGACGAGCAGATCCAGAGTCATCAGCTATCGGTTCTTGCGACTGAACTTAAGCAGATTATCCGGAAAGAGGTTACAGAAAAATGATTCACAAAAACAGTACTTACTCCGATATAATTTGGCGGGTCCGACGGGAATTGAACCCGCGACCCTCGGATTAAGAGTCCGATGC
>Ga0182021_10000474_pt1 | contig 42702 bp, 26 predicted proteins | sample 612E3MmetaG_FD_120493 | JGI IMG/M metagenome (GOLD analysis project Ga0182021, IMG submission 120493) | Permafrost microbial communities from Stordalen Mire, Sweden - 612E3M metaG (Illumina Assembly) | ecosystem: Environmental > Terrestrial > Soil > Wetlands > Permafrost | place: Sweden... | reverse complement strand
CGCCGCCCCCCGCCACGGTGGTGATGACGCCGTTCGAAACCTTGCGGACGCGAGCGTTGCCAGTGTCGACGATGTACAGGTTGCCCGCGGAGTCCACGGCGAGGCCGTTGGGATAACCACCGTCGCCAAAGTTCAACTGGGCGCTGGTAGCCGGTCCGTTGTCGCCGCTGAAACCATGCGTCCCGTTCCCCGCCACGGTGGTGATCACCCCGTTAGAGACTTTGCGGATGCGGTAGTTGAACTGGTCGACGATGTACAGGTTGCCGGCGGAGTCCACCGCGATGCCGGAAGGGCCGCTCAACTGGGCGCTGGTGGCCGGGCCATTGTCTCCGCTGAACCCACGCGTCCCGTTCCCCGCCACGGGGGTCAGGATACCGGTTGTCGCGTCCAATCGCAGAACCGTATTCTGCGTGGCAAAGAATATGTTGCCCGCAGAATCAGCCGCGACAGATGCGGCGTAGACTAGGCTGGCCGACGTTCCGGGAATGTTAGCCGGGGGCCCGCCGGCAACCGTCGATATGGTGTAGGTCTGACCCCATGCGGAACCGCATAGGATCGTGATGAGAAGAACAACGCTTCGCATTCGCATTATTGCACCGTCACGGTGATACCGTTCTGACTCGTGTTTCCGCCGGCTGAGACCGCAATCGCCAGCGTGCCCGACGCCGCATTGGCCGGGATCCGCACATTGAGCTGCATCAGCCCCGCTACGAAGCCCGGCGCTTCCCCGGCGTACGTGTAGTTCGCCGGCTGGCCGTCGATCAATACCTGGATGGGCTGCGCCGGCGCCGGCGTCACCTGCGGAGGCGGCAAGGTCGCGGTGGTGATCTTGCCCGTGACGCCCGGCGGGCTGGTCTGCCCTTCGCCCGTCATGTACACCTGCACGACGCTGCCCTTGGCCGCCGCGTGGCCCGGCCCGTTCAGGCTGTTATCCTGATTCAGAATCGCTCCCGGCCCACTGCCAGAGGCGTTCTGCGCGAACAGTCCCGGGGCTGCGGCCGCCAGGCTCAACGGGTACGCATTGGAAGTCTGCCCCGCGTACTCGATCCACACCGAGGGGTTGGCGATGGACGCCATCTCATACGGCACCACCGCCGACACCTGCGTGCCGCTGGCGTAGATCACGGGCGCGGGCGTGCCGTTGAACAGCACCCGCACGTCGCCGATAGAGGTCGCCAGCCTGCCGGTGGCCGGGTCCGTTGTGGCGCGCGCCGCCGTGGCCGGTCCAATGCCGGCTCCAAAGACAGTAACCAGCTCGCCCGGCGAGATCGGCCCGATCTCATAGCTCGCCGCGTTCACCATGCTCGTGATGGTGGGCCCCTGAGCCGAAGCCGTGGCCGGTGTCAGAACACGGATGCGGCTGTTATCGGTGTCGGCGATGTAAACGTTGCCGGCGGAGTCCACTGCCACACCATACGAGCGGGTCAACTGGGCGCTGGTGGCCGGCCCGTTGTCGCCGGTGAACCCATAGGTCCCGTTTCCCGCGATGGTGGCGATCACCCCGTTCGACACCTTGCGGATGCGGCTGTTACCGGTGTCGGCGATGTACAGGTTGCCGGCGGAATCCACGGCCACCCCGTAGGGGTTGCGCAATTGGGCGCTGGTGGCCGGTCCGTTGTCGCCGCCGAAGCTGTATTCTCCGGTTCCCGCCACGGTGGTGATGATCCCGTTCGAGACTTTGCGGATGCGGCTGTTACCCGAGTCTGCGATGTAGAGGTTTCCGGCGGAGTCCACGGCGACTGCGGTGGGGCTGAACAGCGAGGCACTGGTGGCCGGGCTGTTGTCTCCGCTGCTGGGCTCGTGCATCCCAGTGCCCGCCACGTCGGTGACGACCCCGTTCGAGACCTTGCGCACGAGCTGATTGTAGGTGTCGGCGATGTAAAGGCCACCGGCACCGTCCACGGCTACCCCGGATGGGCCATACAACCAATCGATGGTGGGGGGGCCGACCCAGGCCGATCCGCCCCCTACGGCGGTGGTGATCACTCCGTTCGCGACCTTGCGGATACTGTTGCTGTCGCGGTCGGCAATGTAGAGGTTGCCGACGGAATCCGCGGCGACGCCCGTGGGATAGGTCAACTGAGCGTTGGTGGCTGGGCCGATGGGGCCCTGCAATTGCGTCCCGGTTCCCGCCACGGTGGTGACCACTCCCTTCGCGACCTTACGGACAGAGAAGTTCTGAGTGTCGGCGATGTAAACGTTGCCGGTGGAATCCACCGCGACGCCTTGCGGCCAGAACAACTGGGCGCCTGTTGCCAGGCCGCCGTCGCCGCCGAAGCTGGACCACCCGGTTCCCGCGACGGTGGCGATCGCTCCGTTCGACACTTTGCGGATGCGGTAGTTTCCCGAGTCGGCGATGTAGAGGCCGCCGGCAGCGTCCATGGCGAGGCCCGTGGGCCCTTGCAACTGGGCGGCGATGGCCGGGGCATTGTCGCCGCTGAAGCCCGGCGTCCCGTTTCCCGCCACGGTGGTGATTACCCCGCCCGAAACTTTGCGGATGCGGTTGTTATAAGAATCGGCGATGTAGAGGTTGCCGGCGGAGTCCACGGCGATGCCTTGGGGATTGTGCAACTGGGCGCTGGCGGCCGGGCCGTTGTCGCCGCTCGAACCGGGCGTCCCATTCCCCGCCACGGTGGTGATGACCCCGTTCGAGACCTTGCGGACAAGGTTGATAGTAGTGTCGGAGATGTAAACGTTGCCGGCGGAATCCACGGCGACCGCGATGGGAAAGTTGAACTGGGCGCTGGTAGCCGGGCCGCCGTCGCCCAAACCAGACTCGCCCCCGCCCGCCACCGTGGTGAGCACCCCGCCCGAGACTTTCCGGATGCGGGAGTTACCGGGGAGGCCGCCGCTATCGACGAAGTAGAGGCTACCGTTCGAGTCCACGGCGATCCCGAGGGGGCTGAACAACGCGGCGCTTCCGGCCGGGACATTGTCGCCGCTGAAGCCGGACGCGCCGTTTCCCGCCACGGTGGTGATTACCCCGCCCGAGACCTTGCGGATGCGGTAGTTTCCCGAGTCGGCTATGTAAAGGTTGCTGGCGGAATCCACCGCCACCCCACGAGGGGTGTTCAACGAGGCGCTGGTGGCCGGGCCGTTGTCTCCACTGAAAGCCTGGTCCCCGTTGCCGGCCACCAGGGTCACCAGACCGGTTGCGGCGTCCAATCGCAGGACGCTGTTCCGATCGACGAAGAACACGTTGCCCGCGCGGTCGGCCGCAATAGATCCAGGTGCGCTGTGGCCCAAACTGGCCGACGTTCCTGGCATGTTGACCGGCAGCCCGCCGCCGGCGAATGTGGAAATCGTGTAGGTTTGACCCCATGCGGAACCGCATAGGATTGTGGTGAGAAGAACAACGCTTCGCATTCGCATTATTGCACCGACACTGTGATGCCGTTCTGACTCGTGTTTCCGCCGGCTGAGACCGCAATCGCCAGCGGGCCCGATGCCGCATTGGCCGGGATCCGCACATTGAGCTGCATCAGCCCCGCTACGAAACCCGGCGCTTCCCCGGCGTACGTGTAGTTCGCCGGCTGGCCGTCGATCGATACCTGGATGGGTTGCGCCGGCGCCGGCGTCACCTGCGGAGGCGGCAAGGTCGCGGTGGTAATCCTGCCCGTTACTCCCTGCGGGGTGGTCTGCCCTTCGCCCGTCATGTACACCTGCACGATGCTGCCCTTGGCCGCCGCGTGGCCCGGTCCGTTCAGACTGTTGTCCTGGTTCAGAATCGCCCCCGGCCCGCTACCCGACGCGTTTTGCGCGAACAGCCCCGGGGCCGCGGTTCCGATGCTCAACTGGTAGGCGTTGGAAGTTCGTTCGGCGAAGTCGATCCACACCGAAGGGTTGGCAAGCGACACCATCTCGTACGGCACCACCGCCGACACTTGCGTGCCGCTGGCGTAAATCATCGGAGCGGGGATGCCATTGAACAGCACTTGCAGGCCGCCGATGGAGGTGAACAGCTTGCCGGTGGCCGGGTCCGCCGAGGCATAGGCCGGAGTGGCTGGCCCGATGCCCGTTCCAAAGATGGTGACCAACTCGCCTGGGGAAACCGGTCCGCCGATGTAACTGGCCGCGTTCACCACGGCTTTGATGGGAGCGAGCGGCGCGGCCGTCGCGGCTGGCTGGGCGACGGTGACTGACACGCCCGCAACCATGATGGTGGCGCTGAGGGGCGCGCCGGAGTTGTTGGGAAAAACCGCGAGAGCCATGGAGGCGGAAGCGGGGCCGGAGGATGCTCCTGAAGACGCCATCCAACCGGGCAAGCCGGAGACTGCCCAGGTACAGGAAGGGGCGGTTTGGATGGTGACGGTCACGATGCCTCCCGAGGCTGGGGCCTGCAACGTGGTTGGCGAGACCGAGTACGTGCAAGGAGAGCCGGTTGGCGTCAGAACACGGACGCGGTAGTTGCTGGTGTCGGCGACATAGACGTTGCCGGCGGAATCCGCGGCGACTCCATCGGGATAGGCCAACTGGGCGCTGGTGGCCGGGCCATGGTCGCCGCTGAAGCCTGGCGTCCCGTTACCCGCTACGGTGGTAATGGTCCCGTTCGAGACCTTGCGGACGCGACTGTTACCAAAGTCGGCGATGTACAGGTTGCCCGCGGAGTCCACGGCAACGCCTTCGGGATCGTTCAACTGGGCGCTTACGGCCGGCCCGTTGTCGCCGCTGAAGCCTGGCGTCCCGGTGCCCGTCACGGTCGAGATCACCCCGCCCGAGACCTTGCGGACGCGGCTGCTATTGAACTCGGCGATGTAGAGGCTCCCGGCGGAATCCACGGCAATGCCGCTGGGTCGGGCCAACGAGGCGCCCGTGGCCGGCCCGTTGTCGCCACCGCCGAAACCCGGCGCCCCATTGCCCGCCACGGTCGAGATCACCCCGCCCGATACCTTGCGGATACGGAAGTTATAAGAGTCGGAGATGTACAGGTTGCCGGCAGCGTCCACGGCGACGCCTCCGGGATAGTTCAACTGGGCGCTGGTGGCCGGGCCGTTGTCGCCGCTGTAGCCCAGTGTCCCGATGCCCGCCACGGTCGAGATCACCCCGCCCGACACCTTGCGGATGCGGTGGTTACCGGTGTCGGCGATGTAGAGGTTGCCGGCGGAATCTACGGCGACGCCTCCGGGATAGTTCAACTGGGCGCCGGTGGCCGGGCCGTTGTCGCCGCTGTAGCCAAACGTCCCGACGCCCGCCACGGTCGAGATCACTCCGTTCGAGACCTTGCGGATGCGGGCGGAGTCGGCGATGTAGAGGTTGCCGGCAGAATCCCAGGCGACCCCGTTGGGACTGGCCAACTGGGCGCTGGTGGCCGGGCCGTTATCGCCGCTGACACTATTTCCCACCACGGCGTTTTGCTCCGCGAAGAACAGGTTGCCCGCCGGATCGGCCGCGATGTATCGTGGCGCGTCGTAGCCCAGGTTGGCGGACGTGCCGGGGATGTTGACCGGCAGACCGCCGCCGGCAAATGTGGATATGGTGTAGTTCTGCCCCCAAGCGGAGCTGGACAATAACGTGGCTAGAAGAAGCAAGGAACGCGTTCGCATGGTTGCAGAAACTCGATGTGCGGACGCGGGCTTCTTATAGCTTAGCACCACCCGGCCGCGCCGGCTGGCGCGGCCGCTGCCGCGTCCTAACGCACCGAGCGGTCGAAGACTCTGTGCGCTTCGTAGGTGGAAGACAGCCCTCGGCAAACCGGGCGCGCACAAACCGTGAGATCCTGAATTCGGGAGACTCGTGGCCTCCTGCCTTCTATAGAAAGACGATGAAATTCATGAACAACCAACGGAAGATGAACATGAGCCGGCGATCGTTGCTGGGGCAAGCCGCCGCCGCCAGCGCGCTAGGCGCGATTTTCAAGATGACCGAAGGGCCGGTTGCGGCTCAACAGGCCGGTCGCGGCGGCGGGGGCGGGGGCCGCGGCATGTCGAACGTCCACTACGGATCGATCAACAAGTACTCGGCGCCCAGCGACCTCAGGATCACCGACATGCGCGTGGTGACCATCGCCTCCAACTTCGACTACACCATCGTCCGCCTCGACACCAACCAGGACGTCTACGGCCTGGGTGAGATCCGCGATGGCGCGAGCAGACAGACGGTGTTGAATTTCAAGAACCAGTTGATTGGCAGGAACCCGCTCGACATCTCCGGCATCCTCGCCAGTATACGGGGCGGTGCCGGTCACGGCCGTACCGGCGGCGCAGGCTACAGCGGCATCGACATCTGCCTGCATGACATCGTCGGCAAGGTCTTCGGCGTGCCGGTCTGGCGCCTGTTGGGCGACAAGAAGCGCGACAGCGCCCGCGTCTACTGCGACACCACCGAGAGCCCCGATCCCAAGATCTACGGCGAGCGCATGGCGGCGCGGAAGAAGCTGGGATTTACCGCCTTCAAGATGGACATCACCACCAACTGCGTCAGCGACAATGGGAAGCGCCCCGAGACCATAAACGAGTGGGGGTCGATGACCGACAAGGGACTGGGGTGGGCGTGCGAAATGCTTCAGGCGGTGCGCGACCAGGTCGGTTGGCGAGCCCCGCTCTCCGTGGATGCCTCCAGTGGTTTTGCCAGACAGCCGGGCGGACCGCCGTATATGCCTGTTCCGGACGCCATTCGGATGGCCAGGGCTTACGAGAAATACGATTTGGCCTGGCTGGAGGACCTCTTCAGCGTCTCGGGATGGTTCCGGGTGGAGGAATTCAAGGAGGTCAGGGATCACACCACCACCAAGCTCGCCACCGGCGAAGACATCTTCGGCCTGGAGGAGGGCTTCAAGGCGCTGATCGATGCCAAGGCAATCCATGTGTGCCACATCGAAGCCGGAACCGCCGGAGGGTGCCGCGAAACCAAACGGATCGCCGACTATGCCTACGAGCGGGGCCTCGACACGGCTATCCACATGGCTGGATCTCCCGTGGGATCGCTGGCCTGCGCGCACACCGCCGTGACGCTGAACAGCTTCCTCGCCCAGGAATGCCACGCCGTGGACTTCCTCGACTGGTGGCAGAAGCTCGTTACCAAGCCGGTCATCGTGAACGGCTACATTCCGGTGCCGGACACGCCGGGCCTCGGACTGGAGCTGAACGAAGCAGTCGTAAAGGAACATCTCCGCTATGCCGGCTACTTCGAGCCGAATCCGGAGGCGCAACCGAACCCGAAACGGCTGGTCGAGGGATGGCCGCACTTCGACAAAGACGGGAAGTGGACTACGGAACGAACATTCGACTACTAGTACCACGACCGTCCGATTTGTTCCTCAACGCCTCGGGCCGGGCATGCCCGGCCCCTACACCGCGGCCTTGTAGGGGAGAGGCACGCCTCGCCCTCGTGCCGCATGCTCCCTCGCGGCATGGGAAGATATCAACTTCGGGAGCGCCGCTACCCCCGCCGGGCCGTTAGGAAGTGTCATGAAACCGCTCTCTGAGAAGCTGTGAAAAAATCAAAAAGCGTCAAAAACCGGAAATTCGGGCCGATGGGAGCTGAGACTGGAAGGGAGATTATGACTAGACTAGCGGTTTTCTTGACCGTATCAAGTTGCCTCTTTGCCGTGGATCCGAACTTTCTGCGGCGGCAGGTTGCGGACGTCAAGCCGCAACCCGACGACCTGACCGCGGCCAGCGCCAAAGCGGCTTCCTACAAGCCGCTTTTCGGTGCTGGCGACCAGGATGTGGATCAACTCAAGGGCGTGGCCCGCTATGGCGAACTGACTGTCGCGGCCGGCGGGACCAGCGCGATAGTGAGTTACCCGGCCGAAGAGCAGATCTACTTCGTCGAGCAAGGCAGCGCGACGCTGCTATATGGCGATGACAAGGCGCCCATCAAGACGAATGACTTCATGTATCTTCCCATCGGGGTGAAACACGGCGTGGCGAATTTGTCGGCCGCGCCGGTGCGGGTGATCGTGATGGGATACAGGATTCCCGCCGACGTGAAGGTGCAGCCTACACCCAAGCTCATGCTGGCCAATGCGGACGACGTGCAGCTTCAGATCCTGGGTCAGCATGGCCCCACCTCGCAGTTCAAGCTGATGATGGGCACCACTTCCAGCCAGCGCGACAAGCTCGCCTCGGCCTACCTCATGAATAGCCTGTTCATCATGGACTTCGCGCCGGGCGGAACCAACATTCCACACAACCACCCAACCGAGGAGGAGATCTACCTTCTGCTGAGAGGGTCGGGCGAAATGGTGGCGGGACTCGACGCGAACGGTAAAGAGGTGCGCCACCCGGTCACCGAAGGCGCCGCCTTCTTCTTCCAGCCGGGGACGCAGGTCGGCTACTACAGTAACGCGAAGGAAGGCCAGCCGCACGACTTGATGCTGGCCGTGCGGTCGCGGGCCCCGGGCATGAGCATGCCCGGCCGGGGCGCCCCGGCAAACCCGCCCGGCCGGCAACCGTAGGGCACGCCAGGAGCGGCCAAATGGGCTAGACTTTGTAGTCCCACTCCTTGCGGTAGGGCGTGTCCACGTAGCGGTTGGCCACTTCGTCGTTGGTGAACTTCCCGGCCTTCGCGTCCCACATGAGCACCTTGGAACTTCGCCAGTAGCGCGGAAGGTCCGCGCCGCCGGGCTCATAGACGCCGGGGTGCGCGCCTCCGGTGGTGCTCCACACGTCCGCGGAGTCCGACCGGCCATTACGCCCCCAACCCGTCGTGCCGCGCTCCCCGGGCGTGCTGTACCGTCGCAGCGTGGCCGTTCCGAGCAGCGCGAATTCCGTGAAATCGCAGGCGGTCTCGATGGGCATAATCGACTTCTTGCCGGCTTTGCACGCCTGTATCCACTCGGTGTAGTGATCCGCTCTCTCGCACCGCGGCAAGTGTGGTTCGGGCTGCTTGAAGTCCTTGAAACGGCCCTCTGGCAAGAGCCAGCCGCCGGGAAGCCCTTGAAACTTCTGGCCCGGCCGGGGTCCGTTGTGGTCCGGCAGCGAAGAACTTCCGCCATAAAACGCGGAAACCTGCACCCCCTTTTCGCCAACGAACATCATGCCCCTGCCCGGCATCCCCGTCTCCGGGCGCATGGCCAGCGGCCGCGGCGGCTGCAACCCGCCATCGTAGAAGTAGGCCATCATCTCCGGGTGTTTGCCGCGGGCCGGAAAGTGCCACTGCACGTAGTTGGCGATGCTGGCGCACTCGCTGTTCTCGACGGTGCCGTCCGGCGAGAACGCCTGGCAGGCGTCGGCCGCCACCCAGTCCGGTGCGCCCATCTCCAGTTCCTGATGAAACACGTGCAGCGCGTGGCAGGCCACGTCGCCCAGGTTGCCGGTGCCGAAGTCCCACCAGGGACGCCAATTGCCGTAGTGATACATCTTATGGTACGGGCGCGCCGGAGACGGGCCGCACCACTGGTCCCAGTTCATCCCCGCGGGGGGCGTCTGGACTTCCTTTGGTCTGGACAACCCGCTGGGGCTGTGAGTGCCGGTCCAGAAGTGCGCTTCCCGTATCGGGCCGATGGCCCCGCTCAGCAACAACTCCGTGGTGGCCCGCGCATAGGAGGCGCACGAATCCTGAAGGCTCGCCTTGGTGGTGACCTTGGAGGCCAGCGCCGCCGCCTTGACCCTTCTCGCCTCGGCGATGCTGTGCGTCATCGGCTTGGCGCAGTAGATGTGCTTGTTCATGGCCAGGCCCGCCAGCACCAGGTGGGAGTGCCAGTGGTCCGGAGTGGCCACAATCAGCGCGTCGAAGTTCTTCTGCTCTTTGTCGAACATCTGCCGAAAGTCGCTGTAGACCCTGGCTCTGGGATAGAGCTTGAACACCGGCGCGGAGTACTCAATATCCAGGTCGCACAGCGCGACAATTTCTTCGCTCTTGCAGCCGGTCAGATAGTCCGCGCCGATGCCGCCGACGCCCACGGCGGCGATCCTGAGCTTGTCGCTGGGCGCCTGGAAGCCAGCGCCTCCCAACACATGGCGCGCGACGACGAGCGGTGCCAGACCGGCGGCAACAGCGGCGCGCCGGGAAACTGCGCCTTTGGTCGATTCGTTGGTATCCATGAGACCTTCATTCTAGCGGTCTGCGGCAAGCAGAGTAACGAGTATGCACTTGGCTGTGGGGCAGCCAATCGTGGCTGCAGCCGGCTTTCAGCCGGCGACCGCGGCTGCGAAGACTCGCGCACGACGCGAAAAAGCCGTCTAAAAGGCGGCTGCGGGCAGGATTGCCCGCCCCACAAAATAGGCAAAACTTCGGCCGCACTGCACTAGCCGGAATTGCCTTTGGCGACGGTCTAAACTGGGTGTATGGGCTTGAGACTGGCCGCGTTCCTCCTGGCGCTCGTTCCGCTGGCGCTCCGGGCGCAAAGCACGTGCAACAATACCCCCGCCTACTCCCCTTGCGAGCTGGTCTTCGAACTCGGCGAAAAGGACGCCGCCACGCATCCCCATCCCTACCTCACCGTCGATCTCACGGTGGAGTTTCGCTCGCCCCGCCACCGCACCTACGCGCTCCCCGGATACTGGGATGGCGGCCGCCGCATGGTGGTCCGCTTCGCTCCCACCGAGGCCGGCGATTGGGACTACCGCGTCATCGGCAACCTCGCAGAATGGAACGACAAGACTGGCACGTTCACCGCCGCCGCCTCCCCAGCGCCCGGATTCATCCGCGCGGCCAACATGCATCATTGGGCCTACACCGAACGGGATTCGGCGGGGCTCGACCGGCCGCATCTGTGGATGGGCACGACCGAGACGCGCTTCGCCTTCCTGGACGACGCCGCGTTTCGCGCCGTGGCGGACGCGCGCGCCGCGCAGAAGTTCAATCACCTGCGCGGCGTGGTGATGGCGGAGGGCCAGGATGCCGCTTTCCAGTCGCCCGATTCGCCGGACCTGGCGCAGTTTCAGCGCCTGGACCAGCGCGTCCGCTATTTGAATGATAAGGGCATCGCGGCGGATCTCGTTCTGGCCGGCGGGCCGGGCTTCCTCGCCAAGGTCTTTCCCAACTGGGAACAGCGCCGCCGCTTCATCCGCTATCTGGTGGGCCGCTACGCCGCCATGAACGTCACCTGGCAGGGGGTCGACCGTTATGAAGACTACCCCGAGGGCCGGGCGCTGCTCAAGGAGATCGGCGCGCTGTTGAAGCAGTTCGATCCCTACCAGCACCCGCGCACCACCGGCGCCGGCGTTACCTCGGCACCGCTGCTCGACGACGGCTGGATGGATTTCGCCGTGCACGCCACCTCCGACGACAACGTGGGCGCCATCGAGCGCCAGCTCTTCGCGGTTCCCTTCGTCAACGTGGATTTCGGGCCCGAGGACAGCGACACCGCGGCTTTCCGCCGGCGCTTGTGGAACGCCGCCATGGACGGCCAGTACGTCACGTATGCGGGTAGCGGCCCCGGCGCCAAACAGATGACCGTGTGGTTCGATTTCATGTCCGACACACGCTATTGGGAATTGGAGCCGTACTTCGACGTGGATGGCGGCCGGGCCGTGGCCCTGGAAGATACCGAGTACGTGGTTTACGTGGCCCAGCCCGGCCCGGTCGAGTTGGTGGTTGAGAAACACGGCTACGATGTCTACTGGGTGAACCCCATCGATGGCGAGGTGGTGAAGTCGAAGAAGAAGTTCAGCGGCGACCACTTCACCGGCGAACCGCCCGACAAGTCGCACGATTGGATCCTGCATGTGGTGCGCGAAGGCCGCCTGGCGGGCATGAACAAGTCGTACAAGTTCGAGTCGCGCGAGATCGTGCTCCAGGAAATCGAGTCCAACAGCCCCAAGGTGCCGTTTGCCATCGAGCAGCCCTCCGGCGATATCCGGGCGACCCTGCCGCCGCCATACGCCGCCAAGATGACGCATGAAACGCGCGCCACCCGGTCGATGATGTGGCTGTGGACCGGCGAGGTGGCCGCCGATGGTCGGGGCTACCGCGTGATCGGCACCGGGCAGAAGGGCACGCTGGGGCCGCTGGCGGGCCTGGCGAAGAATTTTCCCGCGATCATGCACCTGCGGCTTTACGGCATGAATGCCAACGGGAAGGTTTACACCAGGGATGCGGCCCTCGGACTCAACCCGTGAATCCCCTGATTCTGGCGGTCGATACCACCCACGAATCCGGCAGCCTGGCGCTCTGGCGCGGCCAGGATCTGGTCGAGGAAATACTGCTGCACGCGCCCGGCGGCTTTGCCCACGTGATCTATGAGCACCTGGCACAACTGCTCGCCCGGCACGGTGTGAAGCCCGCCATGGTGGATTGCTTTGCCGCGGCCTCCGGACCCGGTTCCTTCACCGGCGTGCGCGTGGGGCTGGCGTGTGTCAAGGGCCTGGCGGACGCCCTGGGCAAGCCGGCGGTGGCGGTTTCCAATCTCCAGGCGCTGGCCACTTTCGGTAGCGCTGCGTTGCGCGCCGTGGTGCTGGACGCGCGCCGCGGCGAGGTCTACGGCGCCGTGTACGACCCTGCCGGCCGGCTGGCCGCGCCGGAGGTGGTGGCCAAGTTTCCGGCGTGGTTGGCGACGCTGCCGGAAGGTGACATGGAGTTCGTCTCGACCGATTTCACGCCCTTCCGCGCCGCGCTGGCCGGAACCCGCTTCGAACGCTCCCCCGTCGCCACCGCTCCGCCCGCGCTGGCCGCCGCCATCGCACGCATCGCGCTGGCGCGCTTCCGCGACGGCCAAGCTTCGGACCCGGCGGCGCTCGATGCCAACTACGTGCGCCGCTCGGACGCGGAACTGTTCTGGAAAGAGTAGCGCGTCTCCTACTGCGTCACCTTCACCACGAAGTAAGTGATCTCTTTGCCCGGATCGAGATTCATCTGGTGAGCCGTCTTAGCGGGGATGGTGACGATGTCGCCCGCGCCAACCTTGACGTCGGTTCCACCACTGATCGAGGTGCCGGTCATCTCAGTCGCCGAGCGGTTCTTTCCATCTACCAGGGTGCCACCAACGGTGATGGTGGCTTCGCCGCTCTGGATTACGAAGATATCGGCCTGTGTCACGTGGAATTCCGGTCCACCCGAGCCTTCGCGATGCGATACCGAGAAGGCATAGTTGCCGACACTGGTCAATGGCTGGCTGGCGGTCTTGTTTGCGCCTTGGCCTATCTTGGCGCTAAGCGATGCCGTAAACGCCTTCAAATCCGCGTTCTTCCAGAGGCTAAACCCTTCCGGGCCTCCCGCGGGTGCGGCCAACCCGGCGAAGAGCATGGCAGTCGAAATCAGTCTCATTTTCATGGAAATCTCCCTGCGTGCTACGGGGTGATTATCGCACAGCGAGGGTGAAGGGCGCGCTGCTGGAACCATCCACCGAAACCACCAGTGGTACCTGAGCGCCCGCCAACGATTGCGTGAGGAGGATCTGAATCTGGAACTGGCCGTTGGAAGCCGGTGCCACGCCCATTATCTGCATGGAGATACCGGAAACCGTCACCTGCAAGCGGCTGAGGTTGCCGGGCACGGCCGGATCGAGGCCCGCTACCAGCACGTTCAGAACGTCGCCCGCGCCGGCCGGGTGGCTGGCATCGAGTGACACCCCCGACCCGCTCGTCACGCCGGTGACGGTGGGCGGCGAATTGCCGATCTGCACAAGCACCGGAAAGGCGCTGGTTAGGCCGTTGTTCAGGTTCAGCGTGGCTAGGCCGGTTGGAAAACCGGCGGGAATCACGAAATTGATCTGGGTCGCGGAGGCGAACTGGACCTGCATGGGCACGTTGTTCAGCGTCACTTGAGCGGAGGTGGGCGACATCGCCAGGTTCGACCCGTAGATAGCTACGAATCCACCGGGGTAGACCGTTTGCTGAGTGGGCACCGCGTTGACGATAGGCAGCCCGAAGGAAGGCAGGTTCGGATTGGCCGCTTGCGTCTGGAACGCGAACGGCTGCGAAACTACCTGGAATCCCGATATGACACTGAACTCGGAGGCGCCCGGCGCCGCGTTGGGCGCTACCACCACGTTGGCCTGCAAGTGAGTCGGGCTCAGCACCCAAACGCGGTTCACGGCGATATCTTCCGTTCCAAATCCGACGGTCACCTGGCCGTCCACGAAGTTGGCGTTCTGCGCGGTGATATCCACCATCGAGGAAACACCCGCCGGCAGGGCCGTCCTGTCCAACGCGACCTGCGGTGTGCCGGCTATGGGGTAGGTGTAAGTGGGCGGATTCTGCGATTGCAGGAATGTCGAGTTCTGCCCGTCGTCATTAAACACGGTGATGTGGGATACCTGGCCGCTGGAACCCGTTGGCGGCGTCACCGCGATGGAACCCTGAGCGTCTGTCCCGCTGAACGGCGTTAGTGTGGTGGCTGGTATGCCATCGAAGAAAACGCGGCTGTCGGAGCCGAGACCGCTGCCTGTTACAGTGACGCTGCCATCGGCATTCGGTGCCACCGAAGCGACCACCGGCGCACCCTTCTGCACCATGGTGATGGCGTCCGGCAGCACGTACATGTCGTTGCCGAGATTGAAGACCACGTGCCGCGGGCCGGCTCCCGCAAACGGTGGCATGCCAAAGTACAGAGCCAACACCTGTTTCGAGCCGCCGGTGGGGATGTATGGCCTGACATATTGACCGCTCGCTGTCGCAAAGCCGCCCAGGATGGTGACCGATTGCGGCGTCGGTGTGTTCCCGTAATATGTCTCCGCCCTGACGAGGAAGGCTCCCTGCGTCGTGTTTATGTAAGCCGGCGTGACGATGACCGCGCTGGCGCCGGGGTTGTAAACGGCAGAGCGGCTGACCGGATCCAGATAGCTGTAAGTGATGACGTCGTACATCGGCACCGCCGCGCGCGTCTGCACCGAGAAATTCTGACCCGTAATCGCCGTGCCGCCGCTCACTGAGAACGGAGTGGCCTGCCCAGGATCGAGCGTTCCCGGATAGAAGACCGTTCCAAATGGGCCGCTGGCCTGGATCTGCAGGCCATTGGCGTCCACCGGTAGCCGAAGGCCCGAGCCGTCCACGGGAACGGCGTCCGGAGGGAGCGGGTGAACATACAGCAGGTAATTATGGGGAGGCAGGCCGTTGATCTGGTACGATCCATCCGGGTTGGTCAGCGCGCTGACCGCCGGCCCATCCGGGCTGATGGCAACCACCGAGGCCAGATTCACACCTTGGCCGTTCAACGTCACCCGGCCCGAGATGGAACCGAAGTTCTGAGTCCAGTTGGTCTTGCCATACAGCGTCGAGAGGGCCGCGATGTCGTCGGCGTCCAGAGGCCGCGCGCGCGTGGTATTCCGGATGAGGCCCTGCGACATGGCGCTGGCCGTCCAGGTGTGCTGCAACCCTAGCGCGTGTCCAACTTCGTGAACGGCAGTGGTGTAGAACTGCTCCAGGTAGCTCGCTCCCGCTCCCTTGGTGGTGTTGTTCGACAGCATCACCGTCCCGCGGACGATGGTAGTGCTTCCCACTGTCACCGTGGGCGCCCCCTGCCCAAGCAAGCCCGGAGGCAGATCGAGGAAGAGCACATCGCCGCCCGATGTATTCGAGGTTTGGCCCAGGGTTTCCGTGCCGCCGAACGCCACTCGCAAATCCGAGCTTTCCACCGAATTCCACGCCCCCAGCGCGGCTTTGACCTCGCCCAAAATCGAACCGAAACTGTCATTGGCGGCAAACACCACCGGACCAGAGTCGCTCACGAAGAACGTCACGGTCTTGTTGGGCAGAGCGGCGAGGTCGAATTTTTCCTGAACCGGCGTGTTCGGAGCGTTTCGGAAGTAGTGGACGTAGTGATAATACGCTTCCGCGGGCGTGCCCAACAGGGCCGCCGCTACCGCCATTGCCGCTAACCGCCCGATGCGCCCCGTGTCCCGCATTACTTGCTTACCCCCTGGCCGGCTTGGAGCGTGCTCGCAACCCGCGATCGCAAGTCGCTCATCCGCATCGCGAGCACCGCGTCCTTCACCGGTTGTGCGGTTTTCGGATCGAGCATCAATTCGCGCGTGGCCGCGCGCGTCGCCATGGGATCGGCGGATGTACCCGGCGCGACCGCGAAAAGCCCCTGTGTCAACCCCATAATCTGGGTCAGCCCCGCGCGGCTGGTCCACAAGAAGAACACGAACTCGTCGCCTTTATGCAGCGTGGGCGACCCCGAGAAACTCTGGCTGAGGTTGTCGACCACTCCCCCCGCCACCACCAGTTCCACGGAACTCTGACGGGATCCCTTCAGACTCTCGCTCACCTGCACCTTGTAGTGCGTGTAGATGACCGTACCGGTGCGCGCCGCCCACGAGTCCACCACCGTGCCCCGGACGATAGCGGTCGATTGACCGATCATGTCGTCCAGGGTCAACTGCTCCAGGGTGGCACAGAGGAGCGGCCGAATCCCGATGACGAACAGCAAGGCAAGCCAGACGTGGCGCTTCACGACGTGGAAAGATGCACTTCTCATGCCAACTAAACCTATTGATTTTGCAGGACTTATTTATGTGTGTGGCCCCATGGGTGTGTTCCCCCGACACGGTGTTGGGGCACCCTGTCTCAATTGGCCCCACCTGCCATACCAGGTCTCACCCTCTGCCAGCTCTGACAATCAGCATGGGCACCTGCAGGTTGTGACGCACCGGGTTGATGGTGGTTCCGAAAATCAGGTCTTTCAAGCCGCCGTGGCCGTGCGCGCCCATGATCACCAGATCGGGCCGGATTTCGCCGGCGTACCGCACAATCTCCTTTTTGGGCGAGGCCGAGTGCGTGATCGCCGTTTCGACCGTAATTCCTTGATCCCGAAGGCCTTGCGCGATGCGGTCCAGGTACTCCTCGCCCGCCTCCACCTCCGCGGTGGAGGAGTCCCGCCCATAGATCTGGCTGGTGACGCCCTCTTCCACGTGGAGTAGAAACAACTTGGCGCCGTGCAGCTTGGCCATGGCCGCGGCATGGCCCACCGCCAGCCGGTCCAGGTGGCTGTGGTCTAAGGGCACCAGAATACGTTGGTACACCGGCGCGGCAGCCGCTTCGGCGCCTGCGGTCTCCGGCAGAACGATGGGCGCTCTGCCGAACTTGCGCGTCCTCCGGCTGATCAGGGGTTCCATGGCGACCCACAACAAAAGTAGCAGGAGAACCGCCGCTGTGGGAATGGTTGCCAGCCAGACCATCGTCCGCCAGGCGCCCGCCCCACCCAGCCAGTCCGCAACGGTTAGCCAGGCAAGGCGCAGGTTCAAACCCACAATTACGGCGGCCGTGGACCAAGCCAGCACCCGGACCCACAGGGAGTTGGCGAACAATCCCATGCGCGCGCGGTCGTTCGTGAAATGGATCAGCGGGATCACCGCGAACGGCAATTGCATGCTCAGGATCACCTGGCTCAGAATCAGCAGGCCGAAGGTAGACTGGTCGCCGGCCAGGTAGATGGTCAAGGCCGCCGGCACAATGGCCAGCGTACGGGTCACCAGGCGCCGCAGCCAAGGCCTCATGCGAAAGTTGAGGAAACCCTCCATAACTACTTGACCCGCCATGGTTCCCGTCAACGTCGATGACTGCCCTGAGCAGAGTAGAGCCACGGCAAACATGACCCCCGCAAGGCTGGTCCCCAGCAGCGGTGCCAACAGCACGTGGGCCTGCTGGATCTGGGTCACCACGATGCCGCGCTTGAAGAACACGGCTGCGGCCAGCACCAGGATGGCGCAATTGACGAACATGGCGCCGTTCAGCGCCACCGCCGAATCGATCAGATTGTACCGGCAGGCGGACCGTTTGGCGGTCTCCGAGTGGGCGATATGCCGCGTCTGCACCAGGGCGGAGTGCAGGTAGAGGTTGTGCGGCATCACGGTGGCCCCCAGGATCCCGATGGCCACGTACAGGCTGTCGCGATTGAGCCGTGGAACCAACCCCGTGAAGATCTCGGCCACCGACGGCTTGGCCCAGACGATTTCGATGCAGAAGCAACCCGCCATAACCGTGATGAGGGCCAGCACAAACGCTTCGATGGTGCGGATGCCGAAGCTCTGGAACCACAGCACCAGCAGGGTATCGGCGGCTGTGACCAGGACGCCCACCAGCAGCGGAATGTGGAACAGCAGGTTGAGGGCGATAGCCGCGCCCAGCACTTCCGCCAGGTCGCAGGCCGCCACGGCGACTTCGCACAACCCCCACAGCGCCAGATTCACCAGTCGCGGATAGGTTTCTCGGCACGCCTGCGCCAGGTCGCGCCCGCTCACAATCCCCAGCCGCGCGCTCAAGGTCTGGAGCAGGATGGCCATGGCGTTGGACATCACCAGCACCCAGATCAGTTGGTAGCCGAACCGCGCGCCGCCTTCCAGATCCGTGGCCCAATTGCCCGGGTCCATGTAGCCCACGCTGATCAAATAGGCTGGGCCGGCAAATGCGAACATGCGCCGCCAAAAAGACACCTGGGAGGTTCCCACGCTGGCGTGCACCTCAGCCAGAGAACGCGCGTCCTGCCTTTGATGTCCGGAGGGGGCCATGGATTTACTACAGTTAAGCAAGCGGGGCCGGACCTGTCAACCTGCTACCATGAAGTTGTCCCTATGTGCCTGGCCGTTCCCGGAAAGATCACCGAGTTGCATGACGAGGCTGGCGTCCCCATGGCGCGCGTGGACTTCGCCGGCATCAGCCGTGAGGTTTGCATGGCGTATCTTCCGGAGGCCCGTCCCGGCGAGTACGTGGTGGTGCACGTAGGGTTCGCCATCAGCCAGGTGGATGAAGAGGAAGCCGCCCGCACCTTGGCGGACTTACGGCAACTAGGGGCGCTTGCCGAACTGGAATCGGGCCCGGCGACCGCTCCTTGAAAAGCGTCGGTTTCTGCGCGAATCGTGCGGCAGGATGCGCCGGTTTTCAAACCGGCGCTGGGCGGGTTACCGATCCGCCGGACCCAGAGGGCACCCCCGACTCCTCGGGTCGCTCCGCTTTGCGGAGTGAGCTTCTAGACACCGTCGCGCTCTCGGAAACGGCGGGCCGCGGCGGATCGTCCGTTGTAAGCCATCACGCCCTGTGATACCTTCAGATTCGGACGGAAACGTCTCGAAAGCGAGGGCATGACGGATGAACCGCAGCAGACGCATCTTCTGTATTCTCGTAACTACGCTTGCCGCACTGGTTGGTTGCTCCAGCCAGCCATCGGCCCAGGTGTCCAAGAAGGCCGAGACCGCCCCACACAGAATCCAGGGAAAGGCCCAGGTCCTGGTGGAATCGGGCGGGGCCGGGGATGCCGCTCTGAACGCGGGTGGATCTTCGGTGTACATCTGGGAAGGCGCCACTCGCTACCGCCTGTTCTTGAGGACCCCGGTTGAGATCGTGCACGGGGGCGAGTACTTTGCCGAAGGAGTCTTCGCGCAAAAGGCCATTGAAGAGATCGGCGATCCCGACCAGGGCAAGAACGGCTATCCGCTCCAATCAAGCTGCGAGCGGGTTGTGAGGATGGCCTGGACCAACCTGGCCTTTGATGCAGCCGACACGCAGGCCGCGGTCTTGCGCGCTCGCGTGAAACGGTATCCCGCCAGGCCCGTCTTCCTGGTTACCCGCATTGGTCCCGTTACATCCAAGGAGGGCGCCGCCGCTTCCGCGGAACCCGGGAAAGACGCCGCGGCCGACGAGAAGAAGGTCCCCGAAGTCTCCGTGGCGGCGGATAAGCAACGCGCTCTTCTGGTGGCCGGTTCGCCCGTTCAACCCGCACCCCTGTGGGAACCCGCGGGCGGAACGGTTCGCTGCAAAGTCGTCATCGACCCGGAAGGGAAGATCTCCGAACTGGAAAGCGGCGCGCAACTCTGTGAGACCGTGCCGTGGTCTCAGTTTCGCTATCGGCCCACGGTCCAGGGCGGCCACCCCGTCCAGGTGAAGACCGAGGTTGAAGTGCGCTTCGAACCGCGAAAGTAAAACGCCATCGCGATGCCCGATCGGTCGGCTCGCTCGGACCTGATTTCCGCCAGGTCCGCCGCGGGTTGCTCATGAGGCCCTCGCCGGCTGCGCCGTCGGCACGCCGTGGATCTTCGGGGTCGCGGCCTGGATAGTATGGATTGGCGAACGCAACCGGGTGCGCGGAGAGATGCTGCGGTTCGTGCGTCTTCGCCGGGACTGGCAGGTCACCGAATTGCGACGGCGGGATTGAGCGGCCTAAATGACGGAACCCATTCAGCGCATCAGAGGGGATGAGGTTGGGTTCTATTTCGCCATTGAGCCCGGACTGGAAGAGGATCGGGTGTGGTGCGCAACCGTGTTGCCACTGCTGGATGGGCTTCCCGCGAACAGTATTGACATCTGGCAGTACTGCGTGACCGAGATGGTCAACAACGCCATCGACCATTCCGAGGGTTCCAGTTGATCGTGGTGGTGCGAAGGCGACCTTCGAGCACCCGGATTCAGGTGTTCGATGACGGCATCGGGATATTTAGGAAGATCAAGGCAGCATTCAGCCTGGAAGAAGAGACCCAGGCGATCCTGGAACTATCGAAGGGTAAGCTAACGACGGATCCCGATCGGCATAGCGGGCAAGGCATCTTCTTCACGTCCCGAATGATGGATGAATTCTCAATCCTCTCGCGCGGAGCGTACTTTTCACGCCAGGCTACACGACGCGTTGATTGGATTCTGCCTGCCGACGACCCTGATGTCAGTACAATGGTAACCATGGAGCTGGACAACAACACGGAACGAACACTGAAGGACGTGTTCGACCAGTACTCGTCCGGCGAGAATTACGACTTCTCGAAAACGGTCGTTCCGCTAAGGCTGGCGAAGTTTGGCGAGGAGAAACTGATCTCACGCTCGCAGGCCAACAGGGCACTCGCGAGGGTTGAACGGTTCAAGGCCGTCGTTTTCGATTTCGCGGGTATTGAGATGATCGGTCAGGCTTTCGCGGACGAGATCTTCAGAGTCTGGGCCAGAGCGCACGAGGACGTTGCGTGTACGGTGATCTATGCGAGCCCGGCCGTGCGGAAGACGATCGCTGCCGTTGGCCCGGCGGCAAACGTGAACTACTGATCTCCGCCCGTTTACTCCCACGCGCGGCGCAAGAGCGCCGCCTCACATCTCGCGCCGGTCCGCGGTGGCCACCTGCGTGTCCGGCAGCGGCGTACATCCACGGCTCGTGAAGTTCTCCACGTTCTTCAGCACCATGGTCGGAACGCCCGTGGCCTTTTGCGCCTTCACGTGCTGGAAGTCGACGCCGTTTACGTGGTCCAGGACGAAAGCCGGCCGCTTGTCTTCCTGCATGAATCCAACCTGCACGTTGTTCAGCTCGATGCCCTTGGCGTGGCGGATAAAGAATCCGTAGGCGGGCAGCATGCCGAACATGGAGGGTTCGGGATACTCCTTCTCCCGTTCCGGTGTGTCGAACGCTTCGCGCGGCGGCACGCCCCCGGAAGCGCGGAAGAAGAACGTGTTCACCAGGTCCGCCGGCTGCTTGGCAACTTGCTCCAGGTTCAATCCGCCCCGATACAGGATGCGGATGTCGTTGAGCTTGACATCTTCCACGTCGTGGTCGGGAATGCCGCTGATGATGGAACCATAGCGCGGGTCGGCGTCGTACGCCACCACGTTGCTGATGGTCACGCGGCGTATCGAGCCGATGGGCGTGCCTTCCGGCGCCCGCATGCGGCTGCCCAGCCGCAGGAAGATGGGGGCGTTCGAAACATCCCGCATGGTGATGTTCGAGATGGCCACGTCTTCGATGTGCGCGCCGTCCACCGATTCCAGGGCCAGGCCCCGCGAGCGGTCGAACACCACGTTGGAAATCGTGATGTTCTTGAAATCGCCTTCGCTTTCCGTGCCGATCTTGACGCGGCCGGTGGGGCCATCGCGGTCCGGCGCCTGCTTGACGGTCCGCTTGTATGTGCCATCCAGCAGCGAGCCGATATCGTATCCGCTCACCAGGCAATTGGTGATGGTCAGATTCTCAACGGGGCGCGCGGCCCCCAGGGCATGGCTGGTCTTCAGGACGATGGCGTCGTCGTTGGGCGAGTTGACGCTGGTGTTCGAGATGCGCACGTTGCGGCAGGCGTCGATATCGATTCCGTCGCGGTTGGTGTCGATCTTGAGGTTGTCCATGGTCAGGTTGTCGACACCCGTGACCAGAATCCCGAAGTGCCCGCCGGTCAGAACCGAGAAATCGCGCAGCGTCACGTTGTGGCACAGCTTGAAGGCGATGGTCTTGTCCCCGCCGCCCCCGCGCTCCCTTCCCAGCGCCTTGCCGGTGATCAGACCTTCTCCCACGATGGAGACATTCTCCAGCCCATCGCCCCATATGAGACTGTTGTGCCAGTGGCTGTGGCCGAAATCCTGGAACTTGTCCCACTGGTTCGGCTCGGCGGCATCGTAGGCCGTCGCGTCGGTCGATGCTTCGATGACGGTCCCATGCTCGAGCTGCAGGGTTATATTGCTGCGCAGGCGAATCGACCCCGTGACGTAGGTCCCGGCGGGGAGGTACACGGTTCCGCCGCCCGCCGCCGCGGCCGCGTCGATGGCCTTGTTAATCGCGTCCCGATCCAGCGTCTTGCCGTCCGCCTTGGCGCCGAATGTCTTGACGTCGAAGGTTGCGGCGCGTGCGCCTACTGAAAGCGCCACAGCGGCGCAGCAAACCAGAAATGCCCTTGACATTCCGTCTCCTTTGGTAGAGCGACTGCCCCTTTTTATAACACCATTGCGGGTTTTGCGCCTACATCTCGCGGCGTTCGGCCTTCGAAACCTGCGTGTCCGGCCGCGGTGTACAACCACGGGTCGTGAAGTTCTCGACGCTCTTCAGCACAATCGTCGACACGCCCGTGGCTTTCTGCGCTTTCACGTGCTGAAACTCGACTCCGTTTACTTGATCCAGGACGAACGCCGGCCTCCGGTCCTCCTCCATGAATCCAACCTCCACGTTGTTCAGCTCGACGCCTTTGGCGTGGCGGATGAAGAACCCATAGGCCGGCAGCATGCCGAACATCGAAGGTTCGGGATAGTGCTTCTCCAACTCCGGCGTATCGAAAGGCTCGCGCGGCGGCACGACGCCCGACGGAGCCTTGAAGAAGAAGTTGTTCACCAGGTCCTTCGGCTGCTTCGCCACTTGATCCAAAGTCAGGCCGCCGTGATACAGGATGCGGATGTTGCTGAGCTTGATATCCTCCACGTCGTGTCTGGGGATGCCGCTGATGATGGAACCAAAGCGGGGTTCGGCGTCGTACACCGTCACGTTACTGATGCTCACGCGGCGCAGAGAGCCGATGGGCGTGCCCTCCGGCGCCCGCATACGGCTGCCCAGCCGGATGAAAATCGGGGCGGTCGACACATCCCTCATGGTGATGTTCGATACCGTGATGTCTTCCACGTGCGAGCCGTCCACGCTCTCGATGGCCAAGCCGCGGCAGTGCTCGAACACCACATTGGAAATGGCGATGTTCTTGAAATCGCCTTCGCTCTCCGTGCCGATTTTGATGCGGCCGGTGGGGCGATCGCGGTCCTGCGCCTGCTTGAAGTTGCGCGTGTACGTGCCGTTCAACAGCGAGCCGACATCGTAGCCGCTCACGAATACATTGGTGATGGTCACGTTCTCGACCGCGCGCGCGAACCCCAGGCCGTGGCTCGCCTTCATGACCATGCCGTCGTCGTTGGGCGAGTTGACGCTGGTGTTTGAGATGCGCACGTTGCGGCAAGCGTCGATATCCATTCCGTCGTAGTTGGTATCGAGCTTGATGTTGTCGACGGTCAGGTTATCGACCCCCGTGAACAGGATCGCGAAGTGCCCGCCGTTGAGGATCGAGAAGTCGCGCAGCGTGACGTTGCGGCAGAGCTTCAACGCGATGGCTTTGTTGGCAAAGGCGCCGGCCTCCCTTCCCATAAGCGCCTTGCCGGTGATCAGGCCGCCGCCCACGATGGCCACATTCTCGAGCCCATCGCCCCAGATGAGACTGTTGTGCCAGTGGCTGTGGCCGAAGTCCTGGAAATCGCCGGCTGCCTGGTTTGGCTCGGCGGCATCGTAGGCGGTCTTGTCGGTCGATGCTTCGATGACGGTCCCATGCTCGAACTGCAAGGTGATATTGCTGCGCAGGCGAATGGAACCGGTGACGTAGGTCCCGGCCGGGAAGTACACGGTTCCGCCTCCCGCCGCCTCGGCCGCGTCGATGGCCTTGTTGATGGCGGCGCGGTCGGGCGTCTTGCCATCCGCCTTGGCGCCGAACGCCTTCACATCAAACGTGGCGGCGCGTGCGCCCAGTGAAAGCGCCAGAGCGGTGCAGCAAACCAGAAAAGCCTTCGACATTCCGTCTCCTTATAGGTAGTGCAACTGGCCCTTCTTATAACATCATTACGGGTTGCGGAGCGACGGCGAGTGCCGCCCACCTGCACGTTCGGAGTTAGGCTGGCGTTCTGATCCCATCCCGCTCTTCACCGCCGCCAAGTGGGACCCGGGCCGGTGGGCCGAGCTGTTCCGCAAGGCTGGAGCGAAGTACGTCATTCCCACCGCCGAGCAGCATGACGGTTTCACCCTGTGGCACAGCGCCCCGACCAAATGTAGGGCTATTTCCCTTTGGGCCACAAGACGCCCTGGTCTTTGGTGGCGACCGGGGCGATCCCCTTGTAGATGAACTTCTGCACGCGCTGCCCGCGGTAGGTTTCCGTCGTGAAAATGTTGCCCTTCGAATCCGTGGCGATGCTGTGTACTCCGTAGAATTGCCCGGGCTGGCGTCCACCGTCGCCGAAGCTGGTCAGAACCTCGAGCGACTGGCGGTCCAGAATATGAACCTGGTTGTTCTCCCCGTCGGCGACATACATGTACTTCTGCCGCGCGTCCGGCGAGAACGCGATGTCGAACGCCGACCCGGAACCCAAGGTCTCCTTTTCGATGAAGACTTCCTTCACGAAAGTGCCATCCGGTTTGAAAATCTGAATCCGGTCGTTCCCGCGGTCGCAGACATATAGCAGGCCGTCGTTCGACAGGATCACGCAGTGCACCGGGTTGCGGAACTGCTGGGGTGGGGGATCGCCCGGCTTGTAGGGGACGATGGTGTCGTCGGGCTTATGGCCATAGGCGCCCCAATGCCGCTTGTACTTGCCGGTATCCGCGTCGAACACGATCACGCGATGGTTGCCGTACCCGTCGGCCACGTAGACTTCATTCGCTTTGGGGTCGACAAAAGTCTTGGCCGGCAGGCGCAGGTTCTCTGTGTCGTCGCTGCCTTTGCTCTGAAGGGGCTTTCCGATCTGCATCAGGAATTTCCCCTCGTGTGTGAATTTGAGCAGCATGTCGTCGTGCGGGGGAGTGAGTTGATCGGCGCCGCCAATCCAGACATTGCCCTTGTAATCGACGGTGATTCCGTGGTTCCGCTCCGGCCAGTCGTAGCCGGCGCCGGGGCCGCCCCAATGTCCCACCAGATTGCCGGCTTCGTCGAATTCTAGAACCGGCGGAGCCGGCGTGCAGCACTTCGCCCAAGGCGGGTTCTTGGCGGCGTGCACTTCGGTGTCTTCGAGGGCGTTAGGACGATGAATGATCCAGATATGGCTCTGGGCATCCACCGCCACGCCGACGGTGGCGCCCATCACCCAGTGATTGGGCAGCGGCTTGGGCCACATCGGGTCCACTTCAAACTTGGGCGCCATCACCGTGGCGGCCTGCACCACGGCCGGCCCCCCCTGCAGAACGAGAGAGATTGCGCCCACCAACAGACCACGCCTCATACAGCCATTCCTCCTAGGCAAAAGCTCATGCTACCAGAGCGCCGAACGTCGGAGAGCGGTTGCTCTAGAATTGGACAAGACCACCATGTCCAAATCCGCCCTTCGATTTCCGCTCGCGGCCCTCGCCGCCCTGCTCGCCTTTATGGCCGCCGCACCGGCTCGCGCCGCCGAGTCGGCCACGTCGTTCGCCTTCGATTTCGGCTCCGCCGCCAAGCCGGGATACATCAAGGTCGCGCCGGGCGCGGTGTATAGCAAGGAAGTCGGCTACGGCTTCGACCTCGGCACCACTCCGATGCCGCTCGCGAGCGGCGTCACCAGCGAGAAACCTTTCTTCTTTTCAGTCGCTGTGCCGGAGGGCAACTACAACGTCGCCGTTGCCTTCGGCGACGCCGGCGCGTGCGTCTCCACGGTCAAAGCCGAGTCTCGACGGCTCATGCTGGAGGAAGTGGCCACCGCCGCCGGGAAGTCCGAGACCCGCGCGTTCGTGGTCAACGTGCGCAATTTCAAGGTCCCGCCGCCTCCCCAGAATGCCCCCGGCGGCGACCAGGTGCGCCTCAACGACCGCGAACAGGGCGTCCTCCACTGGGACGACAAACTGACCCTCGAGTTCAGCAACACGCGGCCCTGCATCGATAGCCTGCGCATCGACAAGGTGGACAACATCCCCACCGTGTTCGTGACGGGCGACTCTACCGTCACCGACCAGCCGCGCGAACCTACCGCGAGCTGGGGGCAGATGCTGACCCGGTTCCTCAAGCCGGGCGTGGCCGTGGCCAACCACGCCGAATCCGGCGAGACGCTCAAGTCGTTTATCACCGGCCTGCGGCTCGACAAGATTCTGAGCCAGATGAAGAAGGGCGATTACCTGTTCATGCAGTTCGGCCACAACGACCAAAAGGCCAACTGGCCGCAGACCTATGTCGAGCCGTTCACTACCCACAAGCAGTACCTCAAGGTCTTCATCGCCGAGGCGCGCCGCCGCGGAGCCATTCCGGTCCTGGTCGCCCCCATGCAGCGCCGCAATTTCGACGACCAGGGGAAGATCCGCAACTCGCTCGGCGACTTTCCCGAGTCGGTCCGCCAGACCGCCAAGGAAGAGAATGTGGCGCTCATCGATCTGACCGCCATGAGCATCGAGTTTTATGAAGCGCTGGGACCGGAGAAGTCCCCGCTCGCATTCAGCGGCGGCCGCGACGCCACCCACCACAGCGACTACGGCGCCTACGAGCTGGCCAAATGCATCGTCGAGGGCATCCGGGCCAACAAACTGGATCTGGCCCGGTATATTGTGGACGACTACCAGCCCTTCGACCCGGCGCACCCGGACCCGCCGGAAGCGTTCAAGCTCCCCCTCAGCCCCGGCCGATCAACCGTGCCGCCGCGCGGCCAGTAGCGCAGGCACTCCTGCCTGCCGGGCCCGGAGGGCACCCCCGACTCATCGGGACGCGCTCTTGTGGGGCAGGTTGTTAACCTGCGGCGGATTGGTAATCCGCCCGCCGGCATCCCCCTACTCCGGTATCAGTTCGTACGCGCACGCCACCGGCTGGGCAGCCGCCCTCTGCTGTGCCGCCAACTCTTCTTCGACCGCATCGAGACCTTCCAGGGCGGCGGAAAGACGGCTCAGGTGGTTGTCGTTGAGCCCCACCTGGAGCTGCTTCCATCGCGTCTCGTGAACGTCCACGCGCTGCATGGTAAGCAGGTGAACGCGCAGCGACTGTTTCGCCATGGGGGTCGGCAGGCCCGCCAGGTTGACTCCCTGGGCAAGCTGCTCGCGGGTGAAAGAGCCGGCCACGCCGGTGTTGATCTTCAACGTGTACCTGGCCGCGTCGAGCCCCCGCACGCGCAGGGTCTGCTGGTTCAGCGCCTCCATGAAATCGGAGGATTTCAAAGCCAGATCCATGGTGCCCGCGCCCCGCCGGGTGTTGGCGGGTATGGAGGGGTCCCGCAGGCTCACCAGCATGGGCAGAGCCGCATCCTTCTGCGTCCACGAAATGGTCGGCTCCACGTTTAGCCCCGTGACCGCGGTGTTCTCGGCCTTGACCACCTGCTTCGACGCGGCGTCGATCTCCACCCCTGAAACCGTGCGGGACGCGCCCCACGCTTTCAGCAGCGCCTCCGCCATCACCAGGTGCCCTCCGGCCGAGGGATGAACCCGGCCCGGGATCAGGTTCTTCGCGCCGGCCGGGTCGAGAGCGTTGGCCTTTTTCAACATCTCCACCATGGGGCTGTTCAGGTCGACCACCGATATCCGATTGCGCTGCGCCAGCTCCCGCAGAAACTGGCCGTACCGAACCAGGACGGCGTTGTATCCGTCGGGAGGCTGCGGCGCCGCGGTGACATCGTCGAACGGCGAAGGCTCCAGCAGCGTGACCCTGAGGTCGGGGAGGGCCTGCTTCACCACTTGTACGATATGCTCCATGCCGGCTTTGTAGCGGTTGAAGCGCTGCTCGTCGGATGACGGTGAGTAGCCTCCGCCTCCTCCACCTCCGTCGTTCATCCCCAACATCACGGTCATGACCGTGGCTTTGTGAGAAATCACGTCGCGCGTCAGGCGCAGGTCGACCGGCCCGCCATCCCCTCCGGCAACCGTCTCCCGGCCCCACCCGGCATTCACGAATCGGACTTTGAGTTGCGGATATCGGGTAACCACGAAGGTTTCGACGAACGTCGTATAAAGACGCTGCTCCGTGATGCTGTCTCCATAGAACACCACGGTGTCTTTATCGTGCAGGTAGAAGCTCTCCTGTGCGGGCAGCACGGCCGCGGAGGCGGCCGCCAGAAGCGGCAAAACGAGTGCGCAGCGGATTGCGCGAGAAGGTAGTTGCGTCATAGAGGGCTCCCAATTCGCCTATGCTAGCACCGCAACGCGACGCGGATCGCATCATTTGCGAGCTGGCACGCTTGTCATGGCCCGCTGGCGAGTATACTCTTGGACTGAAGGCGACACACGGGCGGTTCGTGTGGTGGTGCGGTAAGTGGGGCAGGCGCTTTCGCCTGCCGAAGGGATCTTAGATGAAAAAGGTATTCGGCACGCTGGCAATCATTCCGCTGTTGGCCGTTGTCCTGCCGGCCCAACGGCCCTGGCAACAGATCACGGTGCCCTCCGTCCGCGAGGCAGCCGCCAACTTCAAAACGCCGCCGCGCGAGTATGGCGCGATCCAGCCGTTCATGGGTTGGAACGGCCCGGACGCCAACGAAAGGAAGGCACGCATCGTCCAGGACCTGGACCGGCTCTCCGCCAATGGCGTCTTCGTGTTCAATATGTCGCCGGGGCGCGGCGAGCCGAAGTACCTCGGGCCGGAGCACATGGCGCAAGTGAAGTTCGTCGTCCAGGAAGCCGCCAGGCGCGGCATGAAGATGTGGATTCAGGACGAATGCGACTACCCCAGCGGGTTTGCCGGCGGCCTGGTCAGCGAGCGATACCCCGAACTCACCATGCAGGCGCTCGACGCCGACATACATATCAGCGTCATGCCGGGACAGACGCTGACCATACCGGTGCCGGCGGACACCCTGGGCGCGCTGGCGGTGTTTGCCAACCCTCCCACGGTGCTGGTGGTGCCGATCGCCCCCGGTGAGTTTAAGTGGAGGGCCCCGGCGCCTCCGGCCGGCGCGGGCGGCTACGCCAAGCCGTGGGACCTGATCCTGGTCCGGCATGTCTTTCGCAGTTCTCCGACCCGCGCCTCCAACCGGGAAGACGGCACGCGCGCCAAAGACAGCCAGTACGCGCTCATCGACTACTTGAATCCGGAAGCTACCCGCACCTACATGAAGATCACGCACGAAACTTACAAGGCGGCGGTGGGGGACGAGTTCGGCAAGACCATTCTGGGTTTCTTCGGCGACGAGCCGGATTACACCGGCTTCATGCCGTGGACGCCCAAGCTCCTGGACGAGTTCCGCCAACAGAAGGGCTACGACCTGCAAAAGTACCTTCCGCTTCTGTTCGCGCCGAAGATGACCGACGAAGCCTGGCGCGCGAGGGCCGACTACTGGGACGTGTGGAGCGGGATGTTCCGCGACACGTTCTTCGGAGTGCAGGCGGACTGGTGCGCGAAGAACAATCTGGAGTACCTGGTCCACCTGAACAAGGAAGAGCACATGGTGAGGTGGGATCTGCCCGAGGATCTGACCCGCAACGAGGGCGACTTCTTCCGCGACCTACGCTACGTAGGCGTGCCGGGAGTGGACAACCTGAGCCAGACGGTGCCGAACCGGATCCACTCGTTCGACGACACCTGGAACGAGAACAACAACTTCCCCAAGCTGGCCTCTTCGGCGGCTCACCTGTTTGGGCGGCCGAAGGTGTGGACCGAGTCGGGTGGCGGAACCAGCATCGACTCCAAGTTTGAATTGGATTATCAACTGGTACGCGGAATCAACCTGATGCAGGTCGGGCTCCCGCGCGGCCCCGGCGGCGCGGCGGCCATACCGCCGCAGGCGCCCATGCTGGCCTGGTACGTCGACCGGGCCGGCTATCTGATGGCCATCGGCCGTCCGGCGGCGCAGGTGGGTCTCTACCATTCCGCCCACAGCATGTGGCTGGGCGACGAAGAAACCGACCGCAGCACGACCAAGCTGGGCTGGCAGTTGCTCGAGCACCAGGTGGATTGGGATTACTTCGACGAGCAATCGCTCAGCGAGGTGGCGACCATCGCCGACGGCGGCTTCAAGAATCTCAGCGGGCAGGTGTATCGCGCCATCGTGGTTCCCTCCACGGTGGCGATTACGCGGACCGGCATCGAGCGTTTCAAGGCGTTCGTCAAAGCGGGCGGCAAGGTCGTTTTCGTGGGCAAGACTCCCCGGCTGGTGGTGGACAAGACGTTCATGGATGCCGCCCAGGATGCCGCGCCCGATCTGAGCTCCGCCACGCTCATCGAGCCCGCCGGCGACATCACCGAGCGCGTCCTCGCGGCGCTCCCCAAGCCGGATGTGATGCTGGATACTCCCTGGCAGCGGCTGACCTATACGCACCGGAACTGGCGCGACGGCGACCTGTACTTCTTCTTCAACGAGGGCAACCAGGCGCAGTCGCGCACCGCCACCATCGCCGGCCACGGCCAGGCGCAGACGTGGGACCTGAACACGGGCGAGATTCACGCCATCTCCGGCGCCACCGCGGAGGGCGATTCCGTGCGTTTCTCATTGGTGCTGGGACCCTACGAAGCCAAGATCGTGGTGGTGGGGCCGCTGCCCAGCGGGGTAGCCGCTCCGGAGCCGGTGCTGGTGTCTGGCAACACTTTGACGGAATTGGGTGGCGACTGGACGGTGGACCTGAACGGCAAGCAGGTAACCACACCTCTGAAATCTTGGGAGGCCTTGGGAACGCAGTCGTTTGCCGGGCCGGTCACGTATCGCAAGCAGTTTACGGCGGCCGCCGCGCCGGCGGGTAAGCGCCTGTTCCTGGAAATCGCCGAAGTACACGAGTACGCCAAGGTGAAACTGAACGGAAAAGAGTTGGAAGCCCATGCCTGGCAGCCGTTCCGCTGGGACGTCACCAACGTGGTGAAGCCCGGCGCGAATGAGTTGGAAGTGGAAGTGCGCACGTCGGGGGGCGGTCGCGGAGGTTTTGACGCTCCGCCTCCGGCTGCCGCGGGCGGCGTTCCTGCGGCGGCCGGCGGTCGGGGTGGCAGGGGAGCCGCGGGTGCGCCACCCGCCGCCGCCGGAAGGGGTCGCGGCAACGCGGCGCCCGCGGTTTCGGGCCTGTTGGGCCCGGTTCGCCTGGTGGCGCGCTGATTTGTGGGGCGGGCCCCCTGGCCCGCGGTCGACCCCCTGGTCGACCTGCTGGTACACAGGAAGAGCCGGACCAGGGGGTCCGGCGCGGACGAGGGCGTCCGCCCCACGTGCCTTGTGGGGCAGGCGCTTTCGCCTGCCAAGGGAGTTTCTTAGGAGTCTCATATGAAAAAGGTACTTTGCACGCTAGCGATCGTTCCGCTGTTGGCCGCTGTCTTGCCGGCCCAACGGCCCTGGCAACAAGTCGCGTTTCCGTCGGTGAAGGACGTGGCCGCCAACTTCAGACAGCCGCCGCCCGAGTACGGCGCCATCCAGCCGTTCATGAGTTGGAACGGCCCAGACGCCAACGAAAGGAAGGCACGGATCGTCGAGGATCTCGACCGGCTCGCGTCCAGTAATGTCTTCATGGTGAACGTCTCGCCGGGACGCGGCGTGCCGCTGTACCTCACGCCGGAGCACATGACGCAGATGAAGTTCGTGGTTCAGGAAGCCAAGAAGCGGGGCATGAAGATCTGGCTCCAGGACGAATCCGACTACCCCAGCGGGTTTGCCGGCGGCAAGATCCGTCAACAGTACCCGCAGCTAGGGATGCAGGGCATCGTGGCCGATATCCGCGTGCGCGTGGCGCCCGGCCAGACGCTCACCATGCCGGTGCCGTCGGATACGCTCGGCATCATGGCGACGGAGACGGCCCGCGACGGCACGTTGCACAACGTAGTCCCCATTCCGGTCCCCGCCAACAGCCAGCTCAAGTGGACCGTGCCCAACGAAGGCTCCACCCCGAATGAGCCCGGCTACTCGTGGGAGGTGGTTTTCGTGCGGCACATTTACGTCAGCTCGCCGACGCGGAACTTCAATCGCGAGGACGGCACGCGCGCCAAAGACGGCTACTATACGCTCATCGACTACCTGGACGCGGAGGCCACCCGCGCGTTCCTCAAGATCGTGCACGAAACCTACAGGCAGGCCATCGGCGATGAATTCGGCAAGACCGTGCTGGGCTTCTTCGGCGATGAGCCGGATTATTCCATCGCCGGCTCGCCCTGGACGCCCAAACTGCTGCAGGAGTTTCAGGCGCGGAAAGGTTACGACCTGAAGCCCTATATCCCCCAGTTCTTCGCCGGCAAACTGTCGGATGAGGCGCAGCGGGCCAAAGCCGACTACTGGGACGTCTGGAGCGGCATCTTCCAGAACACCTTCTTCGGCGAGCAAGCCGACTGGTGCAACAAGTACAACATCGAATACCTGGTGCATCTGAACCACGAAGAAAACATGACGGCGCTGGTTCGCAGCGAGGGCGATTTCTTCCGCGACATGCGTAAAGTGGGTGTTCCTGGAATCGACAACCTGAGCCAGCTTCTACCAAGCCTGGTCCACACGCCGGATGGAACGTGGCGCATCAACAACAATTTCCCCAAGCTGGCCTCTTCGGCGGCGCACCTGTTCGGCAGGCCCAAGGTCTGGACCGAGGGAGCTGGCGGACCGGGCATCGACGGCAAGTTCCAGTTGGATTTTCAACTGGTGCGCGGAGTGACCGAGCTGCAGATGCGCATCCCGGGAGGGGCGGCGCCACAGGGGCCCATGCTGGCGTTGTATGCCAACCGGGGCGGCTATTTGATGGCCACCGGACGCCCCGCGGCGCAGGTAGGCCTGTATCATCCCACCAACAGTATGTGGATGGGCGACGAGCAGGCCGACCCCAGCACCACCAAACTTGGCTGGCAATTGCTGGAACACCAGGTGGAGTGGGACTACTTCGACGAGCAGTCTCTCAGCTCCGTGGCTACCATCGCCGACGGCGGTTTCAAGAATCTCAGCGGCCAGGTGTACCGGGCCATCGTGGTTCCATCCTCGACGGTGATCACGCGGACCGGTCTCGAGCGTTTCAAGGCGTTCGTCAAAGCGGGCGGCAAGCTGATCTTCGTGGGCGAGACGCCCAAGATGGTGGTGGACAAGTCGTTCATGAGTGCCGCCAAGGATGCCGTGCCCGACCTGAGCTTCGCTACGCTCATCGAGCCCGCCGGCGACATTACGCCCCGCGTGCTCGCGGCGCTGCCCAAACCGGACGTGAAGCTGGACGCGGAATTCCCGAGGTTGACGTACGCGCACCGGACCTTCAGCGACGGCGACATGTACCTCTTCTTCAATGAGAGCAACCAAGAGGAATCGCGTGTGGCAACCGTCGCCGGCCACGGCCAGGCGCAGGCGTGGGACTTGGGCTCGGGCCAGATTCGCGCCGTCGCCGACGCCACTGCCGAGGGCGATTCGGTGCGTTTTCCGCTGGTGCTGGGACCCTACGAAACGAAGGTCGTGGTGGTGGGGCCGCCTGCCGGTCAAAGTGGTCCCGGGGGCCCGGAGCCCTCCTTGGTGTCGGGCACCACTCTGCTGGAATTGAATGGGGACTGGGCGTTGGACCTGAACGGCAAACAGTTGACCACGCCTCTGAAATCCTGGGAGGATCTGGGCACCACATCCTTTGGCGGCCCGGCCATATATCGGAAGCAGTTCACGGCTCCCGCGGTGCCCGCCGGGAAGAAGGTGTTCATCGAGCTCACCGGTGTGCACGACTACGCCCGGGTCCGGATCAATGGCGCGATTTTCGAAGCCAAAGCCTGGCCACCCTACCGCTGGGACATCACCAACAGCTTGCAAGCTGGCAACAACGATGTGCAGATCAACGTGTTCGCGTCGTCCTCGGGTCGCGGAGGGGGGCCTGGCGGCCCGCCACCGGCGGCGGCTGGGGCACCCGGCGCGGCGGGCGGTCGAGGCGGCCGAGGTGGTGCAGGTGGCGGCCGCGGCGGCCGGGGTCAAGGCGGTCCGGGCGCACCGGGCGCACCGGGCGCGGCTTCCGCATACGGCACCGCGCCGGCCAACCGTCCCGGTGCTACGCCGGCGGTTTCCGGCTTGTTAGGTTCCGTTCGCCTGGTGGCGCGCTAAAGGGTACACTGTGGCGCACGCACTCTTGCGTGCCGCGCCGGGACTCATCTCGGCGCTTGGCAGCCGCACAGCGTGTCGGCACGAGTGCGCGGCAGGCGGTGGCTTGCTCGGACCAGTCCGGCTGGTGGCGCGCTAGTGGTCTGCGGCAAGCGGAGTAACGAGTATGCACTTGGCTGTGGGGCAGCCAATCGTGGCTGCCGCCGGCTTTCAGCCGGCGAATTCCGGCTGCGAAGACTCGTTCACGACGGGAAGAGGCCGCCTAGAAGGCGGCTGCGGGCAGGATTGCCCGCCCCACAAAACAGGCAAAACTTCGGCCGCACTACACTAGCTGGCGCCGATCTCAGTCGGCGGATTTTGGGCTTGCTCCCGCAAGGCACGCAGGTGCCGTTCCTCCGGGGCCAATCGGATGGCCTCATCGAGGTCCCGGAGCGCCGCATCGAAGGATTGTTGACGGAGGTACAACTCGCCGCGGTATTGGAACGCCTGCCACAATTCGGGGCTCAGAAGGATGGTGCTGGTGAGCACCGCGATGGCCTCGTCGATCTGGCCGGAGAAGGCGAGCTGGATGGCGCGATCCAGCGTGGCTGCCGGGTCGGGGACGGGCGGACCGGCGCGCCGGCCGACGATGTGAAGATACGCGCCCAGGATCGCGCATAGACAAGCGATCTCCGCGGCGCCATCGAATCCCCAAACCCCCAGGAAGAGCCTGCTGGTCGCCGGCAGGCTGGCAAACAGAAGCGCCATGGCCCACGCCGCCCGGCTCCACTGGCGCACTCGCTGCCGGTGTGGTTGTCGAAACTCTCGCTCCGCCGGCATGTTTCCACGATAGCGCGTACCTGAGGAATGTAGGCGGGGAGCATTTTCGGAATTTCAGGTTCGAATTTGAAACGACTGTGAATAGATGGATTTCGAGCCTTGACACGGGGTCTGCCAGCGAATACAATTGACGCAGAATCGCTTCAGTTTCTTGTGTCTAGCTCCTCCGCAGGCGCGTTGCCGTCCGGAGGATGAGCGAAGGGGTTCGTTTTTAGCCACTCGGGCTCACCATCAAGGAGGTCTTCTCATGAGTAGTTACCTGCCACGCCGTGGTCCGGTAATGCGATTGATTTTCATGGTTCTGATGACGCTGGCTCTGGCGTTTGCCCAGACCGACCGCGGGACCATCACGGGGACCATTGCCGATCCGACCGGGGCCGTTGTTCCCGGCGCGACTCTTCACGCCAGAAATACGGCGACAGGAGCGGAATATGACACGGTCGCCACGGCGACCGGCAACTACACGCTGCCTTCGCTGCCCGCGGGACCCTATGAATTGACGGTCTCGGCGGCCGGGTTCACCAAGTATATCCAGCAGGGCATCACGGTCCAAGTGGTCCAGACCTTGCGTGTCGATGTCACGCTGCAGATCGGATCGGCGACGGAATCCGTAACCGTCACCGCCGACGCAGCTCTGCTACGAACCGAAAACGCGGAACTGAACCACAATCTGAGCATCGACCGCGTCGATGCCATGCCGAACGCTACGACCAACGTGCGCACGCCACTGGGCTTTTCCAGCATCATGCCGGGCGTAGTCGGTGGCACGACGGCGCCTGCCGGTTCGACCAATATTAAGGTCAACGGCTCGCCCGCCAACGCCTACCGGGTCCTTCTGGACGGCCAGGACATTACCAATACGAACCAGGATGCGTCTCACACCCTGGAACAGCAACCGGCCGTGGAGGCCCTACAGGAATTCACCCTGCAGAGCAGCAACTTTTCCGCCGAATTCGGCCAGATCACCGGGGGCCTCTACAACTTCACGACCAAGTCCGGCACCAATGGACTGCACGGCGTGGCGTTCGTCTTTATGAAGAACGAAGATCTGAACGCGGGCAGGGCTTATACCAGTTCCGGCAACGGGCACCACTTGCGGCCCTATTCGCGGGGCAGGAACTATGGCGGTTCGATCGGCGGCCCGGTGGTCATCCCCCACCTGTACAACGGCCGTAACAAGACGTTCTTTTTCACCAACCTGGAACTGTACAGGACGTACGGCCAAACGGACGCGTATGTGACCATGCCTACGGTTGCGATGAAGAACGGGGATTTCAGCGCGGCCCTCACGGGACGGACGCTGGGCACCAACCCGGCGGGCGGATCCATCATGGAGAACATGATCTTCGATCCGACCAGCAACCAAACGGTGAATGGCCAGATTACGCGTACGCCATTTCCGGGTAATGTGATTCCCAAGACCCTGTTCGACCCCGTAACGCTGAAGATTCAGGCGTGGTTCCCAGATCCCACCAGATCCGGATTGGTCAACAACTGGGAACAGAAATTCGTGACACCCGAGAAGCGGCATATTCCCAGTGTCAAGATCGACCACAACTTTGGCGATAAGTCGAAGCTTAGTTTCTATGCGTCGAACTATCTGTACTTCTCGTATGCCCGCATGGATGGTCTGCCGACGCCCATCACCTCTGAGCGGAACCGGAAGATCTGGGCCGACACCTATCAGCTTCACTACGATTACACAGCCACGCCGACAACGATGATTCACGCCGGGTTTGGCTATGTGCGCAGCATCCATAACGACAACTACATGCCGGATGCCCTCTCTTTCGTGCCAGGCTCGATTGGCATGATCGGCAGCTACACCACGGGCTTTCCGACGTTGGGCAGCCCCGGAAATTCGACCCAGGGTGGGTTTGTCACATCTTATGGCATGGGCGTGGGCGCCCCCGTCATGAACTATCAAAACAAGCCCACGGCGGTCCTGAGCGTCACCAACGTCCGCGGCAACCATACCTACAAGGCTGGTGCCCAGTGGAGAAAGGATCCGGCGGTCAACAAGAACGTGATCGCCGCTCCCAGTTACACTTTCAACAACAACGAGACGGCCCTTCCCTATCTGCAGACCACGAGTGTCGGCGGCGGGAGCATCGGATCTCCCTATGCGAGTTTCCTCATGGGTCTGGCGGACAGCGCCAGCATCCCCCCCACGCAGGATCCCGGCTATACCAAGGCCTCTTGGGGGTTGTACGTGCAAGACACCTGGAAGATCACCCGCAAGCTGACGCTGGATTACGGCATCAGGTGGGACTACCAGCAGGCGCCGGAGGAAATGCACTCCCGTGCCAGCATGTTCGGGCCGACCATCGCCAACCCTTCAGCCGGCGGTTTGCTCGGCGGAACGGTTTTTGAGGGCAGCGGGCCGGGACAATGCAACTGCAAGTTCACGACCGCGTATCCGTATGCGATCAGTCCTCGACTCGGCATCGCTTACCAGTTCGCGCCCAAGATGGTGGTGCGGGTCGGTTGGGGCATTTCCTACGGCAACACGGCGGATGGCGCCGGGCCAGGGGCGGTCGGCGTAGGTTGGAACAGCCTGAGCTTCAGCGCACCATCCTTCGGGCAGGCCGCAACTACGCTTAGTAAGGGCCTGGTGTATAACCTGGCCGATGTTTTCGCGACCAACTATAATCCAGGAATTCGGCCGCAAGTGGGCCAGATCAACGCCCCTCCGACCTACATGGATCGGAACGCCGGCCGGCCGTCGCGGCTAAACCAGTGGAACATCGCGCTGCAGCGCGAAGTCACCAAGGACATTGCCGTGGAGGCCGCGTACGTAGGCAACCATGGCGTGTGGATGCTGACGAGCAGTTTCTGGGACCTGAACGCCCTGACTCCCGATCGGATCGCATCCTTTGGCCTGAATATCAACAACGCAGCCGACCGGACGGTGCTGACCTCTACAGTGGCTTCGGCCGCCGCCGCCGCGCGGGGAATCAAACTGCCGTACGCGGGATTCCCGACTGGGCAGACCGTGGCGCAGAGCCTGCGGCCCTACCCGCAGTTCGGCAACCTGGTGGAGATGTGGGCGCCATTGGGAGACACCTGGTACGACGCATTGCAGATGAAAGGCACCAAGCGGACGTCGTTCGGTCTCTCGATCACGGCCGCGTACACCAGGTCTAAGACGCTCAATGTGCAAGCGGAGAACTACAATGGCGGCGGCGTGATCAACGACCAGTTCAACCGCCCGAACCTGAAGGCCCTGGCATCCCAGGATCTGCCGAATGTTTTCGTGATCTCGTACACCTACGTTCTCCCCAAGATCGGGCAGAACAAGTTCGTGCGCGGGGTAGTCGGCGGCTGGACTCTCTCCGGTGTGATGAACTACCAGAGCGGCGGCCTGATCGGGAACCCCGGGGCGCAGAATAACTTGAGCACGTTGCTGTTCCGCAGCACCCTGTCGAACCGGGTGCCCGGCCAGCCGCTGTTCCTGACAGACCCCAACGGCCATATCGACCCCAACAAGCAGTTCCTGCTCAACCCCGCGGCCTGGTCCGATCCGGCCGCCGGGCAGTGGGGCTTCGCAGCTCCCTATTACAACGATTATCGCGGCCGGCGCAGCCCCGGTGAAACCGGCAGCATTGGCCGGATTTTCCATATATGGGAAAAGACGAACCTCGAGATCCGGGGTGAGTTCTTCAACATATTCAACCGCATCAGCGTCCCCGGCGCGACCACGACCAACGCTTTGTCCACGCAGGTGGTGAACGCCACGACGGGCATTCCCCAGTCCGGCTTCGGGTACATGAACGCCTCTTCGGGCACCGGCGGACGAAGCGGCCAAGTGGTTGCGCGTCTTCAATTCTAACGCCGCGCCCGCGCACAGGTTAGTGCCCCGGCCGGCTGGCTTGTTCGACGCCGTTGCAGCCTGCTAATGAGGTTGCGGAAGACAGCGTCGGTTCTTCGGCAGTCTATGAACCGCTCCCTTGGGAGCCGTGAAAGAACGGGCAAGCTGGAGCATACTTCGCCAAGACAGCCTTGGTAGGGTATGCTCGAGTTTGCCCCTTGCCCGTTTGCGGGCAGTTTTTCACACCCTCCTACACTTGCGGCTCGGAGCGAGGTACTGCACCGGGCGTCGCGCCGCCGCCGTAGGAAGCTGTGAAACAATCGCCCGTAAGCGGGCGAGGCAGGCGGAACCGCCCGCCCCATCTCCGAAAGTGCAGGACTTGTGGTGGTGGCGCAGGCGGTTCCGCCTGCGTAGCTGGATTCTTTCACGGCATCTAGTCTAGCGGAGCGGTCTTGTCGCATTTGTGGGCGAACATTCGTGGGAGGCAGGTCGATGAAGATGAGCGGTCCGGCCCGGGTGTTCGTGCTATCCTTTCTTTTCGTTGGCATTGATGGCGCGAAGGCAGTGTCGGCAGATCGCGGTGCGGTCGATGCGCGGCACAGCGGCCGGTTTCAAGACCCCGCTGCGTGAGTGCGGTGCCATCCGTTGGGCTATCGGGACCGGCGTGGGGCCGGCCCAGCGCATTACCGCCAACGGCCGGCTGGTATGCAGTGTGCCGTCGGCAGGCACAGCCCCGAATCCGGCTCGGGTCTCGCGGGTCCGTTGGCGATGCGCTAGTATTGGATTCTTGGAGATACCGGAGCGTATTTCATGGTGGCAGCGAAAAAGGCACTTGCGAAGAAGAAGGATCCCGTCAGGAAAGCGGAAGACAACGGTCAATACTTCTCCAGGGCGGTAAGTAAGGCCCTGGAGTCGCTCGAGCTCCTGCAACTGCGACAGGGGCCGATGACCTTGGACGAGATCGCGCGCCATGTGCAACTATCCAAGACCTCGGCGTTCCGATTGCTGCGAACACTGGAGGCCGCGGGGTACGTGGTTGCCAGTGGCTGGGGCAAGTACCTGCTGGCGCCTGGTGTCCAAGGGATCGTGTCCACGCAATGGCTGGCACGGCTGCTGCGCACGGCGACACCGCGGCTGCACGACCTGACGAGCGAGCTGTACGAGACGGCCAGCATGGCGGCGCTCTTCGACAACCGCATCGAAGTGATCGCGGTGGTCGAGAGCCCGCAGACCGTGCGCATGAGCAACGTGGTGGGGCATATCCTGCCGCCCAATGCCAGTTCCATGGGGAAGGCGATCACGGCATTTCAAACCGAAGAGCGGCGCGAGAAGCTGCTCCGCAGCCACGGGATTTACCGGTTCACCGATCACACGGTCATAGGCCGAGGCGAGCTGAACCGCGAATGGGATCTGGTGCAAGTCCAGAAATTCGCGGTGGACCGCGAGGAGTCGGTCTACGACGGGGTGTGCTTCGCGGCCCCGATCTTCGGCGAATCCGGCGAGGTCAACGCGGCCATCAGCCTATCTCTGCCGAAGGCGCGCTTGCGCGATGCCGAGCACGAGACGGTGATCGTGAACGCGCTCACGGCTACCGCGACGCAGATCGCCGCCGATCTGCAATCCGCGGCGGGGCGGGGAACGCGCGGCGACGCCGCGTAGCGGCTGTGGGGCAGCCAATCGTGGCTGCCGCCGGCTTTCAGCCGGCGACTCCGGCTGCGAAGACTTGAGCACGACGCGAAAAAGCCGCCTAAAAAGGCGGCTGCGGGCAGGATTGCCCGCCCCACAAAACAGGCAAGACTTCGGCCGCACTGCACTGGTTGTTTCCTGGACACCGCACTGGAGCATACCGTACCACCGTCCTGGTGGGGCACGTCCTTAGCTTGGCCTGGCCGGCGCTACGTCTCGACGCGATCGAGCACGTTGTGGAGCGCGTTGTAGTCTAGCTCGTAGCCCAGGCCCGGCTTGCGGGGCGCGGGCACGTAGCCGTCTTTGTCGATGCGGAGCTGGTCCTTGAAATATGGGCGGTCGGTGGTGCCCATGGGCTGCGTCATCTCGAACCAGACGTTATTGGGCATGGCCAATTCGCAGTGAAAGTGGACGGCGTGGTCCAGCAGTGTGCCCCAGTTGTGAGGCTGGCACAGCATGCCGAAACACTCCGCCATTTGAGCGACCTTCATACCGCCCGTGATGCCGCCCAGATTGTCGACGATGAAGCGCACTTCGTCGAGCGCGCCGAAGCGGATATACTTGGCGTAATCGTACGGCGAGGTAATGAATTCGCCCATGACGACGGGGACATCCAGGGCCTTGGCCAGTTCGGCGAGACCCTCCATATCGTCGGTCGGCAGACAATCCTCGTAGGAGACGTAGTTCAACTCGTCGAGCGCGCGGCCGACGCGCATGGACTCGAGCCGGGTGTAGGCGCCCACGCGATCGAACAGCAGGGCCATATCGTCGCCGCCGGTCTTGCGGACGGCCTTGGCCACTTCGATATCCAGCTTGTAATCCACTTCGTTGTTGGCCAGCCATGGCGGATGGATCTTGTAAGCCGTGAAGCCTTGCGACTTGGCGTGCTGGACATCCGCCACGAAGGCGTCCACGGTGCGGAGATGCTGCGAACTGGCGTAGGCCCGCACACGGTCGCGGTAGGCGCCCAGAATGCGGTACACCGGCATGTTCACGGCCTTGCCGAGGATGTCCCAGAGGCAGTTGTTCATAGCGGAGGCGTAGGAAAGCTGCCCCACGGCGCTATGCCATTGGGTAGTGAACTCGGGCAGGTCCAGGACGCGCTTCCCGACGAGGGTGCGCTTGGCGGCGGCCAGCCATCCCAGGTTGCTCCAGTTGGAGTGGCTGTAGCGGTTGGAGAGCTCGTAGTTGCCCTCGATACCGCTGTTGGTAACGACGGAAGCAAACTGCTCGGCGCGGCGGAAGTTGGCGCCGCCTTGCCCGGTGTTGGCTTCCGCGGGCTTGAGAACGTAGACCTTGACTTCTTTGATGGTGAGGTCGGGCAGGTCCGCCGGGTTGACGCCCGCCGACTGGGCGGCGGCGCGGCCCGGATCGGATAGCGCGGAGGCCGCCGTAAGCGCGCCCGCCGTGGCGCCGAAGAAATTACGTCGCGATAGATGGTTTTTCGACATGGCGGTTTCTCCTAACTTTCCACCCGAAGCAGCATGTTCTCGAGCACGCCGCGGTCGATCTCATAGCCTAGACCGGGCTTGACCGGAGCGGGAACGTAGCCCTCCTTATCGAGGGTGATCTTGTCCTTGAAATAGGGGCGGTCGGCCGTTCCCAAGGGCTGCGTCACTTCGAACCAGATATTGTTGGGCATGGCCAGCTCGCAGTGGAAGTGCACCACGTGATCGAGCAGCGTGCCCCAGTTGTGAGGCTGGCACATCATGTTGAAGCACTCGGCCATGCGGGCGACCTTCATGCCGCCGGTGATGCCGCCGATGTTATCGACGATGAAGCGAACCTCGTCGGTGGCACCGCGGAGGATGTAAGGGACGTAGTCGTAGGGCGACGGCATGAATTCACCCATCACCACCGGCACGTCCAGGGCGGCGGCCAGTTCCACCAGGCCGTCGATGTCCTTGGTGGGGAGCGCGTCCTCGAAAGAGACGTAGTGCAACTCGTCCAGCAGGCGGCCCACCTTCATGGCTTCTTCGCGGGTCAGGGCGCCCACGGGATCGTACAGCAGGGGCATGTCGTCTCCGCCGGTCTTGCGGACGGCCTTGATGACCTCCATGTCGAGCTTGTAATCGTGCCCGCCGGCCATGCCGGAGGGCGGATGGATCTTGTAGGCCGTGAAGCCGTCGGACATGGCGTGTTTGACGTCGGCCACGAATGCCTCGACGGTGGCGAGATGCTGGGAGCTGGCATAGGCGCGAACGCGGT